>Ga0116227_10000917_pt1 | contig 62159 bp, 44 predicted proteins | sample S1TSphgellanicum_FD_89693 | JGI IMG/M metagenome (GOLD analysis project Ga0116227, IMG submission 89693) | Host-associated microbial communities from peat moss isolated from Minnesota, USA - S1T2_Fb - Sphagnum magellanicum MG | ecosystem: Host-associated > Plants > Peat moss > Unclassified... | reverse complement strand
TATTAATAATTTAAAAATAAAATAATAGATATTAAAATTAATATTAAAATAAAAAAAAAAATGGGGGGGGGGGGGGGGGGGGGGGGTGGTGTAAGTGGGCCAAGGGGGTGGCATTAGGAATGTACTTGTTACTTTGGGAACATGGTCCAAGTATGCAAGTTTTATTTTTTTTAGTTTTATTTTTCTGGTTTAGCCATGTTGTCAATACATGGCTAAACCATGTTGTAAATTTTTATTGGTTGTGAAGTGCTAATAACTAAAAGAAACTAGTTTTGGGCTATGTGCAGGTATATAGAACCAGATCTAGTTCGGTACAGGACTTGCCTAGGATTATTATTTTTGAATTTTTTTGAGAAAATCGGGAACTGGGTGTTTTAAAATGTGGAGAACCGGGTGAGCCACCAGATAATCTGAAGATTCTAGCAAACAAAACAAGAATGGGAGGTTCTTTCAAATTAAAAAATAAAAATAAAAATTGGAACCTGGAAATTTTAAGCCCATGGAGTCTAAATTATGTGTAGGGTAAGGCCCTGCGGTGAGGTTATTTCAAAATAAGGGGCCTAGGACAAGGTGATAGCTGCCAAGTCTGACCCATTGTTTGTGGGAAGGATCTTACACCTACTTGTGGAGTAGGCATAAGATCCCTCCTCTTTTCTAGGAGGATTATGCATGGATATAAGCTGCCCTCCAAATACGCTAGGACAAAACTTTGCATGTTTAGGCTTAGGAAACTCTTGTGATGGGTAAAGGCCTAGGGATTAGGGACATTCCCCAACTGCGGGGTCAAGCTTCGCTACCACCTTGTCCTAGGCTCTCCTTATTTCTGGAGATGGTCGGTCCCCACCAAGGTCCCATACACGACCTAAAATATGGTTAAAACAAGCCCTCACACAAATTGAAAGGCCGTTTTGTGGCCGCCACAATTAGGTAGAGCCCCACAATCATCCAATTTTGGTTGGATGGAAACTGCAATGTGGGTATATCATTTCTCCTAAAACTAATTAACACATCTAAAACATAATATATAATTTCCTCAAAGCTTAAAAAGGAAAATTAATAGTCAAGGATATAATGATAAAAAATTTCTTCATCTGTGTATAATATTAGAGAAATTGTGATCTTTAGTAAGTAGGCAATAGTTGAGAAATTCCAGACATTTAGACACTCCTTGTTTGCAGTTTGCTCAGTTGCATCTGTGGTGGTGCATGTAGTGTATAGAAAATGCGGGAATAATGCTTGCAAGGATATATATGGCTTGGCAACCCCTCACAACATGAGAGGTATGTTAGAAATTCTTATGGCAGTTCTTTGATGATATTAGCAGTGAAAATATATGAAGCAGCAGTGGAGGCGCTCAGGAAAAAGGAAAGACAGGATGAAACTCAGTTTACCACCAAAATTGATGGTTTTCTGAGTTTCATCCCCTGTTGAATGCTAATGTACTTTTTTGCAGTTTTTTTTTGGAGTCTCGCCCTGTGTATGACCAAACTCAGGGTTCTGGTGCTGTGTTTTTTACTTTACAGATAACACTATTGTGTTGAGAATCATTATACAGTATAGTAACTTCAAGGGATTTTGCCCCCTAGAAAATAGGCGAGATGACTCATCTTAATTTGATTGTAAAAAGATTCACATTCGTCTTTTGACATTTTTTTTTCTTTGACACCTCCTTAAACATGCACCCTAAGTGATTTTGTCACCAATCCATAACCCACAAAATTAAATATGAAACTATTTTTTTTCTAAAAATGGTTTCATCAATTCCTTGAAATTTGTTGAGAAACACACTGAATGAGTCCAAACTCAAAACCAAGTCTTTGAATTTCTGAGAACTGCGAGCCAAGGGTCCATATACCCAGACTTATCCACCGGTTCTTAGTATGAAAACTGCCCTGCAATTGATGCAAACCCCTATCATCCACCTCAATGCCCACCCTTATCTTCAATTGGTGTAACTAAATGAAGTTAAAATAGTCACTAACCTACTTAGGAGATGGAACCTTATACGTAGAAGAAGGTAAACAAGGGGTGTGTTGCACCGAGGCCTTGCCATTTACATTAAAAAGTATCTTAATGCAAAAGAAGAATTATGGAAACTCAAATATTTCACCATGCAAAAATATAATCTTCAAAAAATCCTCTAAAAGAAATCAAAATCCTTCAAGATATTATACTCTAGCTAATCTCAAGTTTCAACACAAGCCAAAATGTCTATCTTCAAAAAATCCTCTAAAAGAAACCAAAATCCTTCATGATATTATAACTCTAGCTAATCTCAAGTTTCAACACAAGCCAAAATATCATCTTTCAAAAGTCCTCATATAAAAATAGACCTATTATTACCTAAGGGGCCAAAATCCCTTAAGCTACTATACTCTACAATGAATCTAAACATAATATCCTTGCCTTAGTAAGCAAGGCCAACAAAAGAGAAAGCTTTGTTGCCAGAATGTTGCCCTAATATGACAGCTTGCTCCACAGCAGCTGCACCTGCACAAGATTCAAGGGAGAAGAAATGGTGCATTGTGTGTGCGTTGTACCCTTGCAAAACATGTGGTCTGGTCTGCAAAGCCAACTTTGCTTTTGTTGTTGTTGTTGTTTTGGGAGTGTGTGCACTCATTGCTCCAATAATATCCAACATGTGAGGGGCTCCATTGGGTGAGTTAGCCTAAGAACCTTTAAATACAAACATCCCCCCCCCACCCCCCAAACCCAAAATGCTAAAAGCCCTAAACCCCTCTCTCCCCTCCCCCCAAATAAATTGAAAAAGTACTCTTCAATGAGTACCCTCCGTCTTCCCTTCCATGTTAGGGTTGGTTGTAAAGCACCGGCACAAAATTTCTAGTATATTGAGTTGAAGTTTTCACCCAACAAAGATGCGAGTATTTAGTTGTTTTACACATCTCAACTCTGTTTTTTCATTTGGGTATCATGAGAAAAAAAAATTCTCTGCTGGTGCTTAAAGTTTGGTAATGCCCTTGAAGCAAGGGGGAGGGGGGGGTCCAAAAAAATAAGCACCCCCCGTCCCCTCTACCACGGCTCTGCTGGGTGCTTATTTCAGGAACACCCTGATCGAAACTCCCAAAGGCCTTTCCCGCATCCTAATTCTTCTTTGTATTGTTGGGACATGGGCACCTATTCCAATCATTTGTTGGTTTGCCTGTTTTGCATGTATACATTCCCATACCATATTCGATTGCATTCTCTTTTTCTGACGACAGAAGGATGTGGACGTTGATTTGAACATGGGCACACATCATTTTGCAGAGGCTTTTTTTTTTTTTTTGTTTCCATGGTCGGTTTGCTTTGCTGGGTTCCTCTTTTCTCTTCATTTCTTCTATAACTCTTCTACACTATAGAAACTATATACTCAGTTGTTTTGAGCTTCTGCAGTCAATTGTTGTCTTTGCTTCTTGTGAAAAATTAAGTTGTTCATGCTAGGCTTTTAAAAAAAAATAAAAATAAAATTCAGCCTTTGTTTTAAGTACTTCAATTGGGACGTGATAATAGATAGACTACTTCGACGGCAGCTTTTTGACCTGCTACTATGTGCACAGTCAGGGCGCCCAGGATCACCAAATGGGTGAAAGCTGCCAACAATGAAAGGTGATCCATTCTTTTAATTGTAAGTATATTTTTTGTCTTGTCTGTTCGGCAAACTGCTGCCAAGGGGCAGGACCACGTGGGCAGCTCTAAGGAAGTGCATATATCCTAGTCCGATAAATTGGGAAATCCCAACAAAACTTCGGCCAACATGGGTTTTGGTTTTATTCCAAAAAATATAAAAATTCCTGTGTTGGATCCATTCTTTGGCCTGTTCCTTTTGGGGGGTAGGAGGGGGCTTAAAATAATTTCTGGTGTCGGATCCATCCTTAACTTAATCAGCACTTTCCACAATATAGTATGGTATGTATTGAAATTATTTTCAAACTAACTTAGTAAACTATCTTGCACAAAGAGGTAAAGAAAGTGCTTATACTCAAAACCTGATTCTCAAAGCTACACTAATTGCATTGCAAGTTCAACATTTCAGGGAAGAATAATGTTTTTTTCTTTTTTCAAACAGTCCGCTTTAAAAAATACAAGATACCAAAATATTTTAAAAAGATTCTCTATTTTCACGTTTGCAAAGGAATTGGTGTCTCAGCTGCCAAGGTACCTCTTTCCAAGGAGCCTATTTTACTTCTTTGTACTCAGTGAGGGTTGGAGACCCGATCCACACATAAACACAGTCCATAAAAGAACTGGGTGGAATTTTTGTAGTGTAATTGGAGGGCAAGTTACATGCTAAAAATGATTTTTCTGTCCATGAAGTGCAAGCATTGCAGAAAATCTAATGCATGCTCTTGCAAGTGTTTTGTTTTTTGAAATGCTCCATCACTTTACAGATAACTTTGTTGTCACACATACATACCTATGGAGGAGGCTGCTCTACACTGCCTTACAAAAGGTGTGTAGTGTGTCATACATTGAGGAAAACATGAAACACCTATTATCGAGCATTGTCTAGTTAGTGCAAAAAAGTGACAGACATTGCTCAGCCACTTGGTTTCTGTTCTAGGGTTTGATTGTTTTGATCTTTGTATATATTATTATTAGTATTAGTATTATTATTATTTTTCAGTGTTCAAATGTATGCTGTTGGTTGGTTCTTTTTCTTTTATGAGAGAGGTGATGTTGGGTTCAAATTTGGTTTGAGATAATTAAAAAAAATTAATTGATTTTTTATAAAACTATAGAACATGAAAACTCATGCAGTGTGATTCAATGCAAAACCATGCAATGCACAAAAAGACATTTTTGAAAGTGTGTAAAACAGAGCTTGATATGAAGATATTTAGACCATACATTAAGGGCTCTTCTTTGTTGACATACTATTGACCCTAAGAAAACAGGAAAAAAACACAAAAGGCCCAAAATATACAAGACCAAACAAAGCCACAATCAAACAACAAAACAACAAACAATTCAGGCTTGGTTTCTTCATGCATGCATGGATGGGTTGATAGTCCATTACTTGATGCCAGTTGAGACAAAAATAGGGGATAATTTGGTCCTATGTTGTTGTTAATTCAAATATAAACAAGGGGGTGTGTGACAATGTGGCCTAGCCATTTGCATTAAAAAGTATCTTAAGGCAAAAGAAGAATTATGGAAAAATTCAAATATTTCACCATGCAAAAATTTGATCTTAAAAAAAAATCCTCTAAAAGAAACCAAAATCCTTCAAGATATCATAACTCTAGACCTAATCTCAAGTTTCAACACAAGCCAAAATATCATCTTTGGAAAATCCTTGAATAAAATTAGACCTACTACCTAGTGGCCAAAATCCCTTAAGCTACTAGGGTGACATACTCTATAATGAATCTAAACACAATATCCTTGCCATGGTTGGCAAGGCCAATAAACCAATAAATATGTTGGTGTGCTGTTTTCTTTGTTTCATTATTTTCTCCGATTTTTTAATTATTAAAATGCCCCATTTTTGCGGACCTTTTCAGGGCGCACATTGGTACCCGAACATCAATCGAACGGCCGGTCGGTCGCGGTGGAGTTGACGCAACGAAAGGCCAATAAACTCGGCATGTGGCTCGGGACATGGTTCAGGACGTCGTGGATGACCACGACGACGCCTACTGTGCGCGCGCGCGCGACGGTCGCGACATTCGCCGTCGCGCCATCGCTGCTCCTGCTGCTGTCGCTGCACACGAGCGCACAGACTGTTGCGGCGAGCGCGCGACATCGAGGGAGAACATGTATACAATGCCGCTGGATCCTTCAGCTTCTCTTCTGTGAGCATCAGTCTTTACTCTCACAAACTCTCCCTTCTCATCTTATATTATATATATTTCACGCTGCTATATTCCCTTCTCTGTCTTTTGTCTGAACATGTTCTGTATGCGCCTTTGTGCGCGCGCAATGTACCTCTCTCTCTCTCTCTCTCTCTCTCTCTCTCTCACATATCCTTCTCTTTATTTCTCGTCTCTCTCTCTCTCCCCCTCTGTGTCCCTGCTCTGAACTCTGAACTCCGTAACTCCGTGTATTTCTCTTGTTGGCCTTTTGTCTCCAGCAGCATTCTGATGCGTCCGTAGGCGTTGGATTTGTTTGTTTGTTGTTGTTGTTGTTGTTTTGTTCTCTTCTTTTGCCTACTGATTGATGCTTTTGTGAACCACCGCGTGTAGTACAGAGCTTGCATCACACTTATTACTCGTAGACAGTCGGAGTCACGGACGTGGAACAGGTGTTTGTTTTCTTGTCCTTGTTGTTTGTAGCACTTTGTGTGCTTGCTCAGTATAAAGGCTGCTCGTGTTGTTGTGGTCAGTGATTGTTAGGAGAGAAGAGTTGCATTTACTCCTGGTCTTGTGTACTTGACGGTGTGCGTGCATGTGTGCGGCGTGCAGCGGGGGTTCGTTCCACTGGCACTGACTGACTCCCTTATCTATCTTAATCCCCTGTTGCGTGCGTGCGTGCATTTGTTGGACAGCTTTGCTTTGTTTCCCTCCCTTGTTTGCTATGGAGTTTTGGAAGCTTTTGTTGTTTCTTTTCCGTTGTCTTTCTCGTTTTCGTCTTCTGGAAGACATCGATGCTGCGTCTTGATGTTTTGGCTATCCGTCTGAGGTAGTGCACTTTTGCTATCTCTGCTTTCAGCTTCTGCTTCAGCTTCTGCTAGCGGCACTCCAGGTTTTTTTTTGACTCGCAGACATTGTCAGTTGACGTAGCTCCCTATTTCGTCCACTTTCTTCTTGGACGTGTCCACTCTGTCTATCTGTTTGGAGGCGGAGAGACTCCGGTTCCACGAATGCGAGAAAACATGATTGCAGAGCTTTCAGTTACCTTCTTAACTGTTGTTGCGCTCCAGGGAAGGAGTGCCGTTTGTTGTGCCGCCTTCTTTCTCGTGGACTGTTGTCAATAATAATAGTAGTAGTTGTAGTAGTCGGGTTTTACATTCTTCTGCTCCATGACTCCATGAGCGTGGAACTGTGAAAGAGGAGGAGGAGAGTGTACACTCCATTCTTCTTCGCTAGGCGCAAGTCTGATGAATGGCAGACAGGCTCTTTGTACCGCAGCAAGTCTGCCGCGGTAGCCAGGCCTCCTCCCTTGTTATCGCCATTTCGCACAACAGTGGATGCTGTGGTGGTATATACCATGATTGGAGGGGACGAGCCCTTGAGAAGTGAGTCCTTTAGAGAGGGAACTCCAGATCTTGAACCAGCCATGGCCAGCAGCAGTGTTCATCAACCACAGCAGCAGCAAACTAACCACCAGCAACAACTGTATAATAGTCATCAACCAAAGAACCTCCAGCAGCAGCAGCAGCAGCAGCAGCAGGCTCATCAGCAGCAGCCACATTGCAGCAGTGCGGAGTCCAGTCCACACTGTAATAATACCAGTGCTAGTAGGGTGGCAGCAGCAGCGGCAACCAGCTACGGCAAAATGGAACCACACACTGATGATTTTCCAGCAGGCTTGCGAATACTTGTTGTGGATGATGACTTGATTTGTCTTGCAATTCTACAAAAGATGTTGCAGCACTGTTCCTACCAAGGTGTGTGCTTTTTCTCTGTACTTCACATCTGCTCATCAACCTTATGATGTATCTGCTTTGTTGTTTTCCCATTCCTCCTCTACAATTCATTCCTGCAACCTATTTCTGAGCTAGGAGAGCATAACCGCACTTTCTGGCCATGTAGAAAGCCCTGGCATTTTTCCGTGTAGTGTTGTGAGTAACATTACAGTATTGATCCTTCTCACCAGAAGATTGTGGGTCCCAAAATACTCCTCCACCTCTGCCTCAGATTTTGACAGTCATCCTCCATTGCAGTTTGTAACCTTCATTTATAACCTTCAGCTTTCATTTGCTTCATTCAGTCTGGAACCACTATGACAGGATCAAAGTTTTCTCCCCCTCAAGTTTGGCTTATCAATGGTTGATAGTAGTGTTTTTGTGCTTCTTTTGCTGCAGTGACCACATGTGGGAGAGCAACAAGAGCATTGGAGCTACTGAGAGAAGACAAAGACAAGTTTGATCTCGTCATCAGTGATGTCTACATGCCTGACATGGATGGATTTAGGCTTCTTGAGCTTGTGGGTCTTGAGATGGACCTCCCTGTCATAAGTAAGTCTTCTTCAATAGTGTCCCTGTTCCTCCTTCCTGGCATGTCTGTTTATGTGGAGTCTTGTGTAATGTGCACAGCTACCCATGATGAGGAATTTTGTTGTAATGCAGAGGAACTAATGTGGTACTCTTTGTCTCCAGTGATGTCGGGGAATGGGGAGACAAGTGTGGTGATGAAAGGGATCACCCATGGTGCATGTGATTACCTCCTGAAGCCTGTGAGAATTGAGGAGCTGAGGAACATCTGGCAGCATGTAGTGAGAAAGTTGAGAAGTGAACCCAAGGAGCATTCGGCCAGCTTTGAAGAGGGCGAGAGACACAAACGGGATGGTGCTGAGGATGCTGATAACATGTCATCAGCCACTAATAACACTGACGGGAATTGGAGGAACAAGAAGAAGAAAGAGGCAAAAGAGGATGAGGATGACTTTGAGCTGGATAATGATGACCCTTCCACTTTGAAGAAGCCCCGTGTGGTTTGGTCAGTTGAACTGCATCAGAAGTTTGTGAGTGCTGTCAACGAACTGGGAATAGACAGTAAGAGCTCTCCAAGAACTTGTCAGGTCACTATGATGTGAAATTTTTGCTGTTTTGTTAGGTGCAATCCCAGTCATTCATGTGTGCAAATTTTGACCAGAATGTTCAGGCTGCAGCACAATGATGATTTGTCATGCACCTGTTGCAGAGGCTGTGCCAAAGAGAATTTTGGAGTTGATGAGTGTCCATGGTTTAACACGCGAGAATGTTGCCAGTCATCTGCAGGTGTGGATGCTTTTCTAGCACATATATGTGATGCACAACTTTCCTTTCTTCTGGCATATTTCAATGTGGTTGATGATGCCCTCTTGGAGGTGCTACAGTTGATTTGATAAGGAAGATCCTAGAATTGCACGAGTTTGTTGAGCTGCCTGTGTGATTGATGGAGGTGGTTTCTTTGCCTATTCAAGGAACTGAGGAACTGGTATACCTCATTTTTAACACACGGTTGGTCTGTGGGGAGTTGGTTTTTGTGATGAGCATTTCCCCCATAGTTGGTGTAACCTTTCACCTTTTTATGGCCGTGAAAATAAATGTTTGTATGTCAAGTTTAGAGTTCGACCTCTTTTTTTCTCAGAGGATTTGATTGTGGTTTTTTTGATCTTGTGCTGCTTGTGGCAGAAATATCGGCTCTACCTGAAAAGATTAAGTGGAGTTACATGTCAACCAAACAACTTAAGTGTGTCCTTTGGCGGTCAAGATGTAGGATATGGCAGTCTGATTGGCTTTGATGAGATGTTGGAGTATAGAACACTAGCAACAAATGGGCATCTGCCAGCACAGACAATAGCAGCCCTGCATCATGCAAACATGGTAGGTAGGTTAGGAGCATCAACTGGGATGGTGGGACTCTCTGGTCCCGTGGATCCTTCAATGTTGGGTCAACTAGCAACTTTACAAAGTGTACCTTCACCTTTGCCGAGACCACGAATTGATGGATCTTTGCTAGGTAATCAGGCTGGATTACTGCAAAGTCTTTCAGGAGCCCTTGACTTCAACCCTGTTCGCCAATCCCATGTCCTCACTGGGATTGGCCAACTAGGTCAAGAGGACGATTTTCCAAGACTGAAAGCCATGCAACACCAGTTGGGCATCGGCTCACTTGGAGGTTTGAACAGGAACAACCTGGCAGGTAGTAGCCCAAGTGAGGAGCCAACTATCCAGCTCCTTCAGCAGAGGGCTCAGCGACAAGGTGGAGGATCAACTGTGAACCTCCCCCAAGCAACAGGAATTCTCAGACCTTGTTCTAGTGATATAAATTTGGTCCAGGCAGGCCCAATGCCTAACTTGGTTGGTGTAATCCCAGGCACTGCTACTGGTCTTTCAAATATGTGCCCTAGCAGGAGGCAATTTGGCAGCAGCTCATCGCTTTCAACTTCTTTGGGTACTTTGATGCAGTCATCAATTGCAAAGGCTCAAAACTTGAATTTTGTTAGCTCTTCTGGTTCCTCAGGTTGTAGCTTCCAAGCCCTATCCTCAAAAGTTGGTGAACTGGAGGATTTGAACCCGACAAAGAGAATTCGGACAATCTGTGGCACCTCGAGTCATTCAAGGCCAGGGCTTGGGCAAAGTATGGCCCAAATTACATGGCCTGGGCGGCTGGGGTCTCAAGGAGGCCTGGGCCAAGGGGAGCTTGAACATGGGGGAGATAGCCCTAATCAAGTGTCTTCTGCAAGCCACAACCTTGCTGGTGCAAATGGCTCATCAGGCCAGCCAGCTTTCACGAGTAGTTATGGCATGGGTAGTATGGGATTGAACTTCCCTTCAAGTGTAACATTGGATGGAGGAGCTGTAAGGACCTTCCTCAATCATGATCAGGCAATGGCAAACACAAAACAGAAATTCCTGAAACAGGAGCAAGCCCGGGACAACTTGATGTGCACCAAATTGGAGGGTGATTTGATGTCAAATGAAACAACTTCAGAGGAACTTTTGAACTACTATTCAAGGCAGGTACATGTCAGTATCATGCATCACTTTTGACATTGCATTGAGGTTTAAGTTTCAGAGATACAATTTTAATGAGGTTCGAAAGAAAACCAAGAGAATAAGATTATCAAGTTGATTTGTCAGTTAAGCTTTCATTATGGTTTACTGTAACTATCCAAAGTATCATCCCTTTGCCCTTATTTTTGTCTTCTTCTTTCTTGTACACTGCAGTCACAAGAGGGGATGGGACTCGTAGAGGGTGACTTCGTGAGTGATGGCTTTCCTTTGGGCAATCTGTATGTGAAGTGACTAGGACAATGAGCTCAGATGAGACTCATGTAAGCTGAAGGAAACTGGGTTACAAGAGGAATCTTCTATCTCAGACATGGGTGGCCTTCAACAGGCGGGTAGTTAGCAGACTACGCTTGATGGGTTGACTGGAGAGTTCAGCAGTTATGTGACAAGAGGCCGGCCCTTCTTCAAGGCAGGTACTCAACTTTACATGGTCCCTCTTGGGTTAGAGAAACTATCAGACTTTGTAGCATAGAAAGAGAAGCCTCATGGAGAAAGGGGGGAGGGGGCAGAGGGGGGATAAACGGCTTAAAATCACTGGGTTTATAGTTGGGTGAGAAGTGCATCAGGCAGTGACATTGGATTTAGTGGAATTTGGGGTTCACATTTGGTGGTGTAATTGTAGGTTAAATTAACAATTCTTGGACATGATTTTCATCCAGGTCGGCTAATGACAGCAGCGAACTTAAACCATAAGTATGATAGAAATTTTTTGTGGGATGGCAGACAGAGAACTATCTGTCTAATCCCAAACTTTTGCCATAAAACTGTTTAATCCCATCAGTAAACTGATGAGTTGCTTTCCCTTAACCAGCCTTTTTGGCTCTCAAGTGTTTTGTCCACGGGAACTCACTCACAGTGGACACAGCCAAGTTCATGTTAAGATCTTAACCTGACCTAGAGTCTGGAACTCACTGATTAAAACAAGGAATGTATATCAATGCTTTAAATGAACCTTCAAGATATGTACATGAGTCTTAGACAAATTGATTAATCACAGCGAACACAAAAAATAGCATGTTTCATCAAACAATACTAGGTAAATAGCACTCAAATCCAACTATTTCAATTTATGATCTTTTATCTCATTCAAAAATGGTAAAGTAATACAAGCCAATTTCATATCAATGAAACATAAATTTAAATGTTATACTCATGTTGGTGGTGGTGTTATTTTGAGCTGAAATTCTGCTATGTTTCACCTCCCAGGACCCAGTGTTTTGTCCTGGGGAACTCACTCACAGTAGACATATGGTCACTTCCACAAGAGGAAAGAGCAATATGTTAACATTCACAAAAGCTGTTTCCTTGGTTCTTTCCTCTTGTGGATGGTTGCCACTGTGGCTACAATCGCAAAATTGGAAAAAAAAAATTGCTGCTGCCCAGTGCCAAGGTATTATCGTAGTATCCAAATCATCAAACTATAAAAATGCATCAATCTCAAGGTCCCATCCACAAAGAAACTGCTAGAAACTATACTAGATTCTGAAGTGCTCAGCACCATCCTCAATTTCCAGTTGTGCACGAAGCCTTAAGCTATTACATGTATAATTCTTGCAGAAGATTCACATGTGAGAATGAATTAGAGATACAGCATTTCAATGTTCACATTGTCTTTCCAACAATTTCCCAAGACCGCTTCAAACAATGTTCTGTTAACATCATTTTCAAACTTGTGTAAATTCTTTGTTTTTATGTCACAAAATGAACACTATAAGTTGTCATAAAACTATTTGAATTGTTCTTTGATCTTGAACATCCATTTGTAACCCATTTGATTATGAAAACGGTATCCAAGTCTTGTATCTTGTAAAAGTTCATTGAACAAGATGTTTATCCCTCAACATGATCCCAGGTTACCCAGTTGGTCTGGTGTGGCAGCAGCAGCTGCAGAATAGCAAGTGTTAACAATTGTTCATTGGAGCCTGATGTGTTCGCTTTTGCTCTTCAAACTTGCAAAGCTCCTTTCTATCCAAGGTTTTAAACCTTCAAAACTAAAAGGATGAAAGAGGATGACGACAAAGAGTGTAGTAATCTGCATCAATCATCAACAAAAGAAGTGCATTCCTGATTTTCTCTCATGAAATTGTAAAACTGTTACTGGTCTTCTCTTCTTTGTCCTGATGTTTTGAAGGAAACTGTTGTATAACAAGTAAATTCAAGGATCCACAACCAAGGCCACAATGCCAGTGGACCCAAAGCCACCTTCACCACGAGTGGTTGTATCCAGGTCCTCCACTTCCAAGACTTGTGGTGTGATGATGAGCTGAAGGATTAGTTGTGCAATGCGGTCTCCAGCTTGGATGGTGAAATCAGTGTCAGAGTGATTGAAGAGGATGACTCCAACTGGGCCACGGTAGTCAGCATCAATAATGCCTGCTCCAACATCAATTGAGTGCTTCCATGCTAAACCTGACCGTGGAGCTGCAAAATAACACACCAAGAATATTATCTCCTGAGTCCACCTGCTAGATATGCTCACTGCAAGCATTTTCTCCTTGACAGTGCAGTATTATTCAAACAAGGATCTAAACAAAGCACGAGTATAATTTAACACCACTCACCAACTCGTGCGTAAGTGCCCACTGGAATTGCTATAGATAGATCAGTCTTCACCAATGCCTTTCCACATGCTGGCACCACACATTCATATGCACTGCACACAATACCATTCTACAAAGACTTATAATCACATTCTCCTGTGAAGCACTCAAAGATGCCAAGACATGGTTGGAACTCCCTAGAATGCATGACTTTAGACACACTCTGCAAGCAGAGGATTCTAATGAAGTCGGACCATGCTTGTAAAGGGAAAGCATACATCTATGAAATCACAGAGAAAATTCCACAATAACACTTTGAGATTACTACTGTTCCACAAACATTTCAATCACATGATCCTCCTGTGAAGCACCCAAAGACACCAAGACATTGTTGGAAATGGCCAGATGTGGTTGGAAGTACCTACAATGGATGTCTCAAGACACTCTGTAAGCAGAGGATTCTAATGAAGTCACCATGCTCACAGGTGCAAGCGTACAGCTGTGAAATTGCAGAGAAAATAAGACTTCTAAGGTTTAATTATTGTGACAGTTCCAGCCAAACCATGACAAGAGTGAGTGCAGTTGTAACTTTGTCAATGTCACAAAGCATCAGATCATCACCCTCATTGTGAAAGTATCCTGATTCAAGCTCATCAAGCCTCTAAGGATAAGCTTTAAAGGAGAAAACATATGATCAGGGTTGAGGCACATGCACCCACATTTTGCCTACCTCCCAAATCATAAACCTTAATAGCACTACAAATGAAAACATGGACAAGAGAATATTTCTCTGCAGTCAAGTTCACATGCTTGCAAATTATCCATTGCAGAACTGGACTCAATCACAATTGTCAAAAACTGCAGGGTGCAGAGTGAAGCAAAATCACAGAAAGAAGTAGATGAGAAGGGGAGAATACACAGAATATGAAACAGAGTTGAAGTATTGGCCCTTTGTCTTCCAGTTCCCTGCTGGAAAAATGATGTGGGATTACTGCCAGTTTTCCTTCTTGCTCTCAAACTCAAATCCATGCGGGCACAAAAAGAAATCTGTAATCCAAAGTGGCGTAATAACTCTCTGATGGATGAATTCACTAGCATGTTCTGAAAGCTTCTATGGCAAGAGATACAAGATGCCAGGTTTGTAGGAACCAAACAAGAGGCAGCCAAGCTCACAAAACACTTCTTCCGTACATAAAACTGTACATTCTGGCGTGAGTTTTCTCTTCAATAGGTTTAACTCCAGAGTTCCTACAAGATACTCTGAAGAAGAAGAAGGAGAAGAATGGTGCAAGGCACAACAATTGTTCCTTCACACTTTATAGTTTCTCTTCAAAAGGTTTAAGCCCAAAACTCCTACTAGAGAGGAGGAAGAAGAAGAAGAATATTGCCAGACACGACAATTGTTTCTTCACTCTCTATGGTTTCTCTGCAAAAGGGTTAAGGCCGGAACTCCTACAAGAGATTTCGAAGAAGAAGAAGAATGGTGCAAGACACAACACTCATGGCTTCTCTTCAAAGTGGTTAAGGCCAGATGTCCTGCAAGGCACTCTGAAGAAGAAGAAGCAGCAGAATGGTGCGGGAATCAACAGTTGTTTCTTCACTCGCTCGAATACCACATCAGGTAGAAAAGTCCAGGAAGAAGAAGACGAAGTTTTGAACAAGTTTTGAACGCACAAACAATAATACCTGGAAAGATCATAGCCAGCAGCGAGGGCAGATCCTCTGGAAGGCAGAATGGCATGCGGAGAAAGCTTCTTGACGCGCAGCGCAGCGTTTGCCTCGACTGCAAGCTCGACGCCAGCCACGCCATCAATGTTGTGGTGCTCACCATGATTATTCTCAATCTCCTTCAGCACCTTCTGGAGCTTGGCTTGCGGCTCCTGCACCTCCTCGCCGCCATTTTGCATGCGCTCTCCCTCCATGTGTGAACGCTGACGCTCCTGTTTTTGCCGCCGGATGCTGGAAGAAGGCGCGCTCCTACAACTCTTCACTGCGAAGTGCACAATTGGGAGACTAGAGAGTCTTGCGCGGAGCGCTGCTGTTATGGTGGCGGCAGAATTTGGGCGGGAAGAAGAAGAAATGCGGAAGAACTCGGGATCGTTGCGTATAAATGACATCCCGTGTACGCTCATATACAAGACATACCAAGACATACCAGAGAGTGTGTTTCTCCAAGTGCTTCAGTCATAAACAGTTGGAATTGCAACAGTTTTCTGCGATCTCAAACACTCCTAGTGGCTGCAATTCATCGTCTACAGTCTCGACACAGCTGGTAGCAACAACCAGCTCCTGCGCATCTCCATCGTGTTTCCCACAATCAGCTGCGTTTTTCTTCATCGTCTCTTCCGAGTCCCACCCAGAAGCGAAAGGCAAAAAGTCTTCAGACAGAGTACAATGCATGGATTGTGGACAGGGATGCATGTATAGAGAGAGACAGCAACCGCAAAAGGGTTGAACAAGCGGCTCGTCTCATAATCGCTCTGCCCTTTGAAATGACATTCATAAAGATGATAAATGATGCAACATACAGAACTGGGAACACATAGTGGTTAGCGTGGTCAAGCCCAATTGGATCTTTCGATTATTATGCTTCTGGAAATCATGTTTCTGTAGTGAACTCCATATGACCCCAGAATTGAAATGTAGGGATATCAATCTTTGGCCCATTTCTGAGTGCATCACAATGTCTCTAGTCTCTACCCTGAAGGGCAGAGCCAACAAAAGGACGGGACTTGGGTGCGATTTTTCAGGGGACAGGAAAATCAATCCCCCACTTCTTCAACCTCGATGCGATTCTCGTCATGAGAAGAGTCGCGTGTGCATATTCATCATTCCTTCAAGCTCAGAAGCATGATTCTCGACGAACAGTAGTAGTAGTTTGTAGTGATGAGACAAAGCTAATAAGGATCTCCACAAACGATTTGCAGTGATGCGACAAAGTGTTGATGATGACAATGATGGTGTTTCTTAGCAGATGATTGGAAATTAATCACGAATCGCGATAAAGTCTGTGGTACAAGGGGCCCACAACGCACTCGACGAAAATTGCCTGAAGCACTCTCGAGAGATTTCTAGAGACTCAAGGCCCCTCCAATAGAGTGTCCACTCCAACAAGAGAGCTCGAAGAGAAGAGAAGAATTGCTGATCTTCAATCCATGACTGAAGCTTTCCTGCTCCTTATCACGGCTTTGAAAGCAGCTGCAAACTCTCGACATGAATCCTTGAGAGCACAGGAGTTTTTTCTTCTTTCTTTCTCGTAGTGGGTGGGAGTTGTTGTGAAGGGTAGTGTGTGTCTGTTGTGTGGACTTTCTATCTGGTGGAGAAAGGTTAGGGTTTAAAGCTCCAAAGAGACGACGCTTGGGCTTTGGTCAATGCGAGGATTCCTCCAGTGTCCATCTCCTTTGTGACCCTTTTTTTCTTTCCTTGCTGCTGCTGTTGATAGTGATGATGATGTGCTTTCGATGCGACTTAGCTCCCGTGGTAGCTGATAGATGATGAAGTGGCGTCGGTGTACACTACCCGTCTGAAAGCTGCAGGAAGAAGTTTCTGGATTGGTTTTGCGACGGTAGAACAGATGTTCTTGTTCGTCGTTCACTGCCATCATCATCATGGGAGACGTGGTAACCACGATTGCGGGAGATGTGGTAAGGACTCTGTTTTTTTCCTAGGTCAAAGAAAACCTGGTAAGGTTTGTTTGACACAAGGAGTTTTGTCTTGAGAGAAAAGGAGGAGGAGGAGATGGAGGAAGAAGAAGGGAATGTAAATAAGAGGAATTTTTCTGAGCTTATTCCACTGAGCGGTAGCAGCAGCCAGTCCAGGTTTTGTTTTGTTTTGTTGTCACACACAAAATCAGATGGGTTTTGGTCATGAGAAGCTTCTGCCTAGGGTTTGATAGGTTTTGGATGCTGCTTCTTTTGCAGTTTGAGAAGACTCGCTCAGTTGTGAAGAATTTCTCCTACCTTCTTGGAAGAGGAGGTGGTGGTGCTGATCAACGGCGATGGAATTGTCCTCGATGCAAAGGCTCTGGCTTGCTCAGGACCCCACAACAACCCTTTTGGCAGCCTCATCAGTCGTTTCCTCCACCCAACAATGCTCCTTGCTGGTTTTGTGAAGGGTACAGCACACTCTCTCTCTCTCTCTCATATTCTCTCTCATATTCTATGTTTTGTCTGTCTTTTGAGAGGAATTGTCTGTGGTTGTGTTTGATTGTACTTCCCACTGCCAGAGAATCCTCCTCATCACCATCTTCAGCCTTTCAACTCTGGCATGTTGATTTGAAAGCTTTGATTTCTTTGCAGGATAGGGGTGATGCCCATTTTGGGATTGAGTGGCTTCATGATAGGATGCACCAATTCAGTTTTGAGTACTTGCTGCAAAAACCCACAGCGTTGTTGCCCTCCAGTTAAAGTGCAGCTCTGCCTCGGGAAATTTCCAGAGACTAGATGCAATTTTACAACCTTCAAGCTTCCCAATGAATTGCCTGACTTGCTCTATGATCCCAACTATGTTCCCAGCTGGTTGAATCTGTCTGACACAGAGGCAGTGTTGGCTAGCATTTCGAAAGATGGTCACTTCGACCCTCAGACAGCAGAGAACTATCAAGTGCAGACTTCAGATATGTTTATGAAGGTCTTGAATAGAAGAAACTCTGAAATGTCCACCAGCAGTAGCAGTCTCAATAAAACACCTCTGCAAGTGAAAAGGAAAGATCCAAGATCAACTGCAGCTCTGCGCTTCAGGGCCCAGGCTGCAGTTCTTCAGCTAGCAAACCCTAGGAGATTTTACTATCAATCTGTCCTGCCTTGGAGACTCAAGTATCTAAGCATGATTGCAAGGAGGGAGAGGAGCACTCCTACACACACAACAAGAAGAAGAGGAAGGAGCTCTTTGGTGATTCCTAGAAGGTCCAGTGACGTTCAACCTGTAAAACAAAAAGGAAATATCTGTGAGTTGGAGAAAGCTGTTCAGAGAACTCCTGCTGTACTCAGGAGTCCTAGGTCAAGGTCTCCAAGGCGAGAGAGGAATCGGGTGCGAGAAGATGTGAAAAAAGAGGTTCAAGAGAGAGCTCACAAGTTCCACCATATTTTTACTCTGACAGCACCAGATCACGGAACTTCAGGCGCTGCTGACTCCACCTTTGGTTTGTGCAAAAAACTAAAACCTTGTTTTTTGAAGAGGAGAAGATTTTCAATTTTGGTTATGGTATTGGACATTGGCACACAAGATCTGGGGTACCAAGGGGTTTTACAACACTTTGTTTTAGGGTTGGCTTGGTACTCTCTTTAGAGCTTGATTACACTTCTGTTGCAACAGAAACTCAGGACACAGATTTTGGGTAATGATTTGCCCTGATTTGGGGCTAATAATTATGTCCTTACCTACACCCTCTGTTGGGAGCTGATGAAGTCAGTGGGCAGTCTCATGGCAAGATGTGTCTGCTGTTCAAGATGAAGATAGTGATGGTCTGACACTTCATGAGCAACTCTCATAAGGTTAAGACTGCACTCCTTGTTGCAGAGTTTCTCTTCAATTCACATAGATATATCCTAGTTGCAACAAAACACTATTTTCTAATAGGCATTTTTCCATGCAACAGGAGGCGCATGGTCAGCTAGCAATCAAATGGAGGTTCCTGGAAACTGGTTTCAAGCAGTGACACGGATTGCTAAACCTGAAAGCCTGTGGCCACACATGGCAATGTCAACCAAACGACTCTCGGTGAACCTTTCATCTATGAACCAAGTCCTGTATGGGAAGGTAAAAGAAGGTTTTCTTTGGCCCCCAATGCTTGGCAAAGCTTTTTAGAAACTGTACATTGAGAGTTACAAGATGTCAAGAGGATGGGTTGTACTACAAATCTGCTTGGGTGTTAGCCCAATTGACGATACTTGTACTTTTACACTGGAGAATTTTTCTAGTTTCATGATATGCTGAACAGGAGCAGTAAGACAAAGAGAAGTTAGCTGGAAGGAGACAGCAAACTCCTTGATGTTGAAGAGAAAGTGCCATGGTTTCACTTGCATGGTTGTGAACCATGATTCAAGCAAGAGTTATGCCAATGTAATCAATTTCTGCATTGATGCATTGTTTGCTTTCTTTGTGTTATCTCTCCTCTTTTTCTTTGTTTTTGGGGTTTTGTTTGACTTTTTCTTTTGCTTTTGGGTGTCATTTTTTTCACTTCTCATGTACCTTGTACAACCTTCCTTTGGTATGTAAGGTTCTCTCCTCCCATATCTTGTACAACTCTCCTTTGGTGTGTAAGGTTCTCTCCTGGGTCTTGGGTAGGTCTTTATAGCTGTCACTCCTTTGAAAGAGCCATTCCATAGCTAAGTCCATCATTGATTGATAAGGGAGGTTTGGATCTGAGAACCTCACTCAGTTCGAGGGAAGAGATTGAGGCAGCAGCCAATGCAAATGACCAAGAGTGGCAGGAGGTTCAAGGGTTCAAACCTGCCTTTACTGAAAGACATTATGATTGTCTTCTATTCTTCATCTTTCGAAAAAAAGACTACCCTAAAAGAAACAATAGAAAGATGGAATCTCCTGAAAACAGGAGATGACTCCTGTTGGGGTAAGGTAGGAAATAATACAAAAAAATCCTTAAAAGTGAAATCTTCTTCCAAATTGCTGCATTGATTTAGAGATGAGCAGAGTAGGATGAGTGAAGCCCAAGCTTATGGTGCAGCCATGTGCACTGCAGGGCTAGAATTGCTTTATGATATGTGTCTCCATTTGGCAGTTGACTTAGTAACTTATCAGTTCATCATCAAGTGCCATTTCATGGCTCTTGCTTCCTGTTCTAATTTGCAATGTGTACTGTGAGAACCTGCTTGCATTTTCTTTCATTTCCGATGGCAAATACTGTATAGTCTCTACCATGAATTGCATATACTTATCATTGACTGAGTCAGGCTGCAAAACTGAGGGTGCATCACAACTGGCAAATTAATGCGGGCTTGAGAGTTTCAAGGCACTGAACTCTGCCATCAAAAGCAACCCTATGCACTTCAGATTGAGGTTTGTATTTTGTACATCTGAAAATGCTGATTCTTTTGAGAGATGTGTTCCTGGTTTAGGGTTGAGTGATGGGAGCATTACCTTGCACTCTGAATCAAACCATGATAATGATTTGAAGCTGTTTCCTGCCATTCCCCTTCCGCCCATCACAGGTTGCTGCAGTAGGCATAAAAGTATAAGGGAGAAATCTAACAACAGCAAAACCGGAGACTGAGGTTGTTTGTTAAAATTTCAGGAGGCACAACACTCAAAGCAAACATTCAAAGGAGTCTCTTTCTCTTTCAAGAAATGAATGAATGAATGAATGAATGATGAATCTCTTTGCATACTTGAATAATCTAATCTGCTTCAAGCACTGGACTGAAGAAACAAAAGTTTGCAGTAAACACAACCCCACTGCCTGCCAGATCATGACTCAAGGGGAAAGGTAATTGTCAACCCTAAAATATTGAGAAAACCAAAATGGCGACAAAGAAAGAGAAAACTCCAAGAAGTAAAACTGTGCAAAAAGCATCAACAACAGTGCTGACACTACTATTAAGTGAAAGAGAAGAAATTTTATTTTCCATTTGAATGAATATACGAAATCCTGTTTACATGTGCATGTCCTCTGTTTTGGCACCTGATCGATTGCATGCCCTGGTCCCCAGGTGTCCCAAAAACTGATTGATTTTCTTCCTTGTTGCAAAACACAACAAGCCAGCCTTGCTTTTGACATGTAAGGTAAAGAGGAGAAGCTTGATAAGGACCCACAAAAACATTTAGCCGTCGCATGATTGCCACATGATCGTTTTTAGCTACAAAATTTGCAAACAAATCTCAAGCAAATCAAACCAAGCCAAGCCAAGCCAAGCCAAGAAAAGCAATCTTTGCTTGGTTTTAGTAGCATCAAGCAAAGAAGAGGGACGCAATCCTCACCGTTACTCCTGGAATCCCGAACCTCTTATGACCGTCGATTGATCATCGGTCACGGAAGGCTTTTGGCTCCTAACCTAGTCAGCAGCCTACTTAGGGCCAAATGGCAGGTCGAATCTAAGCGCTTTGACAACTGGCGCTTCTTTCCACGTGTTGTCACCTCGGCTTCATGGTTCCGTCACCTCGACACTTGGGTGCCCCTCGGTCCCCGGGTAATTAATTAGCGATAGAGTTAATTAATTAGTGGAGGTGATTAGTGATGAGCGGTTTTTGCTAATTTTGTTTTGGCAGCGCGAATATATCCACACTTCCGCTGTTGAAGAGAGGATCAAAGTATAATTAGCGATGGGTTTAATTAATTAGTGGACGTGTTAGTGATGAGCTGTTTTGCTAATTTTTGTTTTTGCAGCGCGAATAGTATATCAGCACTTCCGCTGTTGAAGAGAGGATCAAAGTACGGTGCGCTCGCGATCTTCTCTCTCTCTCTCTCTCGTGTGCGTGCATTTGGATTTCTATCATAGCAGTTGTTTGTTTGCAATTGAAACCGAATTGTCGGATAATTTTTGAAGAACCCGTGATTTCTTTTGTGTATTTTTTCGAGTATTTCTTGAGAAAGTTTGATTTATTTATTTATTGTTGTGTTTAAGTATTGTTGTGCGTATCGCGAAGTTTTTTTTGTTCCTGTGTTGAGTTTGGAAGTGCAAGACTTGGCGAGAATTGATCATGGCAACTCACGAAGCGCAGCAGAAGACTAACGAGGCGGCGGAGATGGCGAAGCAGAAGCTAGAGATTGGAGCCAAGGAACTGCAGGAGAAGCTCGGTGGAGCTGAGAACAACGCTGTGGTGACGTCGCAAATTGTGATTCCCTCGGAAGTTGGCAAGAAGGCTCAGGAGGTAACATTGTTGCAGTATCCAGTCGAATGTTCTCTGCTCGCTCATTTGGACCGGCAGGTTGCAATAATATCATCACAGTAGTTTGCTGCACATTGCACTGAAAGATCTTTCACTAGATTACCATATGCAAGAGCTCTGTGACGCTGCAAGGTTACAGGGATCAGCTTTCGTCGTGGATCTGGTTCCATTTTGATGCGAATCGGAGCACAAGAAGCGTGGAGGAGGATGCATCTGTTGTTGCGCGTGATGATAATGCTGTTGTTGTGAGATCTTCGTTGTGTATTGTTCTGGATTATGATGAATTCGTAACCATCCCCGGGCTGAGTATCTGGGGTGCAACGTCTATGGGGATGCTTGCAGAAAATTCAATTCCTGGAGTCGGAGAACGAGAAGCTGAAGAATAGTTTGAAGGATTGCGAGGAGGCGCTGAAGTTGGCCAATAGCGAGACGGAGAAGTCTAACAAAGTTGCGCGCGATGCCAAGGCGAAGATCGTCGAGCTGGAAGATAAATTGCACGACGTGGAAGGCGAGTTGCAGGCTGCCGGTGCCAAGGCTGCTCAGCTGGAGCTTCAGCTCAAAGATGCGGATGACAAATACGCGGAAGCTGAGAAGAAGATGCAAAAGTTCCAAGCCGATTTGGGCAGCGCAAAGGATACTCATGCCAAATTCGAGGAGGACTTGCACGGTGCGCAAGAAAACCTGCAGGACAGACAGGCGGAGCTTGAAGGACTGAACAAGGAAGCCTCTGATAAAGACGCTACCATCGAGAAGAACGAGAGCAAAATAGGGGACTTGTCCGAGAAGGCAGAGCATTTCAAATCCAGAGCTCTTCCGGCAGAGCAGAAAGCCTCAGAGCTCGGCGGGCGGGCCGGGGAGCTCGAGAACAAGGCAGCCGGAACTGAGGAGGAGCTTGCGAACGTTGGTCAGGAGAAGGAGAAGACGGCAGGTGCCGTCGACGATTACAGGGAGGAGCTCCAAAACTCAGCGGCGCGTTCGGATGACATCGCCGAAGCTCTCTCTGAGGAGAAGAAGAGAACCGCACAACTGGAGGATGAGCTTGCCAAAACCAAGAAGCAGAATGACGCCGACTCCGCTCACGCCAGAGTATTGGCCGAAAGAATCGCAGAGCTGGAGAGTATCATCTCAGCAACCACGGACGACAAGGAGGCTGTCAAGCAAAATTTGGAGGGCGAGAAAAAGGAATTGGCCGATGTCAAAGACTCGGAAACCGGGAAGAAAGTTGAAGCCGAGGACAAGGCTAAGGACCTGGAAGGCGAGAAGGGAGGACTGCTCAGCAAGATTCAAGGGGCATTCACGGAAGCTGATAACAAGGGAGCTGCAGCCGATGCCAAAACCTCGGAAGCCGAGGAGGAGGGCCAGAAAGTTGATGAGCTCCAAGACACGGTGGGATCCACGGCGGACAAGGCGAAAGAGAAGGAGGAAGCAGAGAAAAGCTTGTCAGCGGAACTGGACGCGACCAAGGCGAAGGCTGCGGCAGGCGAGAAGGCAACCGGGGATGTGCAAGCCAAGGACGCTAGAATTGGAGAACTGGACAATGACTTGAAATCGCACGGTGAGAGACTGGGAGACCTGAGCACCAAGCTCAAGAACCTACGCCAGGAACGCGATGAAGCTGTCAGCAAAGCAGAAAGCAACGAAGAAAAGTAAGTTTCATGTTCTTTGCTTGTGCAAGGTTCAAACTACGCAATTATACTCAGAAAACCATATCACCTGGCACATCGCAGAATCTTGCAGAACAGAATCTGTAACCTCAAGAGAATTTCTCAGCCAAAATTGCTCTGATCCAGTACATTGCAGAAGCTCCAACACACGATCTGTAACGTCAAGGGAAATTTCTCAAGCTAAAATTTCTCTGAATCTGGCTAGCACTAATTTCTTATTTACAGCAAAATCTTCCAAATCTCTTTGTCTGACAAGAGTGATTTGATTCTGTTTTGCAGGGTAAAGGAGCTGGAATCAAAGATTTCTGAGCTGGAAAATGAGGTTTACCTGTTGACACAGAAGAATTCGGACTTGGAGGAGCAGTTGAAAAAACTGAAAGTGAAAGTGGAGGAGCACAAAGATGTGATCCGTGGCCGTGAAGAAACCACAATCAAGAAAGCTGAACAAGCTAAACAACTGCAGGAGGAAGTCAAGGAAACAGAGGAAAACATCCACGACACTGATCAAGACTTTGTCAAGACTGCGCATGCAGACATTGGTGCAACAACTGATCAGTGATCCAGTTGCTTTTTCTTATACAAGCACTGTAAACAAGGAAACAGAGGAAAACATCCACAACACTGATCAAGACTTTGTCAAAACCGTGCAACAACTGATCAGTAAGCCAAATTGGTTTTTCTTGTAAAAGCACCGAATTCCAGTTCATGAAACAGGTTAGGTATAGAAGGTTATATTTCTTGTACAAGCAAGCAATGAATTCTGCCTCATGACAGATGATAGTATATCAGATTGTTATCTTCTTGTACAAGTTTTGAATTCTGCTTTGTGAAAGATGATGATAAATTGTAGAGTCTATAGTCTTGTACAAGCACTGAATGTGGGTCCATGAAATATGATGATATATCACTGAGTAAGTGTTCTATTTTAGTGGTGAAAAAGTACACAAGTCTTTGTACAAGCCACATGACCTCTAGATGCTTGAACCTTCCAGTCTCAAGTTCAGCAACATGCAGGATCTGAAGTTATGTCAGGCCTGTATGTCAATTGTGTGTTTTGTTTCTGTAGCTGCCTGCTGTAATAAAAACATTTAGTGTGTTGAGAGATCATAAAATTTGACAATTTGACAACGAAGTTGAAATGCCACACAGAATTTTTGTGTCCAAACACAATACCCATTCAGTCAAAGTTGGTGGTGCAAAGACTTTGTGTTTGATGGATTGTGTGTGTGCACATATGATTATGCAGGAATTTTCTTTATGTAGCAACATATCCATAATATTGCAGTCAAAAATTTGGAGGACAATGAATGAGATTGTAACCTTATTAAAGTCACTCACAAAATGTCAGATCATAGCCTTCATCAGGAATAGCACAAATAGCCATAATTAACCACTGACTTCAACAGTTCCCAACAGTGAGTGTAGCAGATAACTACAAAAGCATCTGCTCAGTGCTGAAAGTTTTGGTGATCTATTATTTTATTTTTTTCATTTTTTGATCTGATCAGCTCACAACAGGGGCTTTTTATTAACGAATTCTGTGCTGGAGCTGCACTATTGATCATCCACCACAGGAATTAGCCAAATTTGGCTACAAAGCAGAGAGAGAATAGAAAAACTTAAGAATTCTGCTTTATTTTAGTGACATGCTTGAACCTATTAGCTAAATATGGCAATGATTTTAGAAAAAACATTCCTCATAATCTGGCACATTTTTCCCAACAAAAATCCTTTGTATAGTGATGTAAATACAAAATTTGCATTTGAGTTTCTCTCCCATTCCCAGAAGCAAATGGCAAACCTCATCATCGGTATGCAGTAAGGCTTGATTTTGTTTTGTCTTTATAAAGGCGTAGAAGCCAAAGGTTGTAGAGAAGCTCACGTAGAGACTAGTGGTTGCAGCCTGTAAAAGTGAGCATTTAAGTCAGAGATAAGTTTTACATAGAGCATTAGTGGTCAGTTAGTTGCACTCCGAAAGTACACCACTGAAGTTTACTTAGTTTGAAAACATCTGCTAAAGCCAAAGAAACACATATCATTATGTAGCAATGATACGAAGTAATGGAGACAAAAATGATTTGAATTCAATATATAGTGATTCCTGCACTTCCAGAAGAAGTGTCTGGAGCTAAGAATACTTAACTTTTTAACTAGCAAACAACCACCAGAAACAATTGCTGCTGCTTGAATACTTGCTATGGCAGTGATATATGAGAACACTAATTACCAAAAAAATCTGAACCTCATATTAGATTAGAGTATTGCAGGTAAGTGGTAATTAGTGGCCATCTTATGTATAATGATTCTATACATCTTGTTCTGTTACTGTTGGTGGTGAAACTAGGGTAGAAAGACTTTAAATCAATTTCAACTTCCACAAGCATGTTTCTTGAGACTCTTGTGAAGGTTAAATCTGAAAATGCTAATTATGTCATTAGAATGCTATTTCAGATAATGAGGTTTTGAGCAAAATAATCACTACATTTCTCAACCCCCAGCAGATGATACACTGGCACTCTCTTCTTGGAATTTGGGATGGCAATTAATCATTTTCAAGTATACTGGTGTTTGCATCTCCATCAGCCTGGAAACCTGCAAAATGAACAAACAAAAAAATTGCATGAGACTCTAATCTCAGTAGATGTAGAAAAGATTAAATATGCAGGTTTTTAGAGGTAGTAGTCAGGTCAGCAAACCCAAAAAGATACATGATATCCTTCTAAATCACCATATATGCTTCAGAATGAAAACATCCAATGTCAAAACATCGAGTTTCTGTCACAAGACCAGTTATAATAGGAAGCCTTGGCTATGATACCAGCTAGCTCAACAAAACCTCCAAAAAACCAAAGATGAAAGATGAATAGAGGGGGAAAAAAAAAAAAAAGAGGAAGGGAAAACCCAAACAAGAAAGGAGGAAGAAAAAGAGAAAGAAATAAGATGGAGAATTAAAAGAGAAAAATCTTCAGCGGACAACATTATTTGCAAATGACTGGGAAATCACATTGCCAGAAAATGAGAGAGAACAGCAATTACTTGATTCTGAAAACCTGTATTGCTCTAAGTGTCCAATAAGTAGAGTAGTGTTTGTGTGAAAGACAGGCCATACCGCACGGCGGAAAGCAAACAGTTCCTCTCGTCCAGAGAGTAATGAATGAATACTAGCTTTGTCTTCCTTGGACACTCCCAGTGGAGCAACACTGCCCTCTGCTTGTACATCTCGACGCAGCCGGCTGCTTTCAGCCTCTGTCTCGAATTGCAAGCTGTCAAATTTCAGAAGCCACAACAGAAATTAATGGCATGGGGAAAAGAACAAGAACACTAATGTTGCTGTGTCTGCTTGACACATGTAACTCTCTTCACCTTTGACGACAATGTCCTTGTTGAAGGTGGCTGCTTCCTCTGGTGACTTGAAAGATCCCTACTGACATTTGGACCTGTGACTACTAACAGGGTGGTCATGAGCCATGTCTACTGCACAGTTGGCTAGATGTGTTGTCCCTGGAGAGAAGAGATTGTCAACAAGCCTTGACAATCTTTCAGCAAAGGCATAACCAAACTCATAAGTCATTGATACTTTTCATACATTCAGGGCAGGATCTTCTGCAAGAAACATTACTAGGACTGAAGGAACTCATGTAATTTTATTGCATTTGAGGGCATTAATCAGGATTCCTCACCTCTCAAGATCAATGATTGGTCCATCCAAGGTGCCCAGAAATAAATCATCTGGTGGTGCATCAGCAGTGCATATGAGGTGACATCGGTGGTTGTAGAGCTCATCCACCAGTGTAATAAACCTACGAGCCTGAATGACGAGAAGCATCCAACTTCACAAGCTAAGCATGGACCATATGATATCACTGAAACATTCTTGGGTTGGTCTCAACTCTCAGGCTAGACAATTGGTCACTGGTGAGAACCCAGTGGGAAAGTGGTAACCATTCCTAACCATGCCACTTCGACAGCTTGGAAATGCCATAAATGTCTATGGAAAAAGAAAACACATCTAGTACAGATAGTGGCAGATTTTGACTGAGGGCATAACAACCAATTAACGGGACCAATGGAAACTAATATGCAGCAGAAAAATTATGCCTGTTACTGAGGAAATCAGAGGGCATGCACACATGAACTCAGACAAAATGAGTCAACAATCCCTTACCTTATCATGGATGCGCATGCTCATGATGGGTATATCAGTGATGAATACAGTGTGGTAGTTCTGGGCAAGTGCTATGTAGTCTGCTGCTCCAACCTGCAAAAGGCATATTGTTGTCTTAGTTATTCCCTTGTGCTAAATTAAGTATTTCCAAATTAAAAGAAGAAAAGAATAGCTCTGTATCTCATAAGAATGTGACTTAGTGTCTCTTTACCCTTAGGGCTAGTGTGCTTCTATCTCTTGGGATGTGAACACACTAATTGCTGCCAAAGTGGCTGCCCAAAGCATCTTTAAGGCCACAGAAGTCCCTGGGTTTCACAACCCTTAACCCCTAGATCCTGCTAAAACCCAAAGACCAATAACTGACCGGGCGATCACAGACTTGCTCAAAAGTGAAACGTGCCACTCCATTGCAGCTTTCTGGAACCTGTAATTCCCTGCATATGACAATGTCGCAGCAGCTCAGATCAAGTGATATCGCAACAAAGTGACTCATGTCTGCAAATCAGCTCACATGCAGAAAATCTCAAAGATTTGCTTGACAAAGTATTGACCTTTTGTAAGAGGCCTTTCCACAATTAGCTGAAAACAAAAACCATTCATCATGTGATGCCCTTCAATCCACTACTGCAATGTGCAAAAACCAGTATCATTTCACCTTCCAAACATTACAGGTATGCTTTCCATGCCAATTGAAACAGTGGATTTGTCCATAATGGCTGTTGTAATTTCATCCCATTTCTGCTCCAGCTCCAACTGAGACTGACAACCCAAAGGCCAGAAATAGTTTGTCTTCTCTCCCTGTCATCAAACAAATCCAACATTTCAATGATTCTACAACAAATTCTGTAACATGGTCAAATCTATACAATTGCAGAAAAAATTTCTCAAAAGCACTGAAGGTAACAGTTATGTCAGTTCTGGCCCAACCAAAACAAACAAAACATATCCTTATTGGTGTCACTTACAAAGTATCAGACCATCAGCTTTATCATGAATACCAGTGATCTTGCAGACATACAGTCTCACTTGAGGTCGACTGGAAAAAATTCATCACACATTGCTGCTAATTGTCTTGTTTCCAAGAAAGACTTCATTAGATTATATGCATGGTGATGACTGGCTTTCAAGGTTGTTCCATGCATGATGAGCCAGTGAGCCTGAAGGTGATTTGTCAAGAGAGGATAACAGGTTGTTGTTGAGATCATCACCTTTGCAAAGACAGGTGTGGCCATGACTCGCCGATAATCTGTGTCCACACCAACCAGGATGGAGCGACAATGGTGTTCTAATTCAGCTACAAAAGCTGAAAATATCTCCTTTTGCATGCCCTCCTGCAAGCCACAACCATCCATCATTCATGGAGAAAAAGTCATATCTGCAGACAGATTTGACTAGCTCGACATTTGGGCTACCTCATAAGTTAAGGTGGGCGGGGTCTTTAACTGCTGTAACAACACATTTGTCCAAATCATCTTTTTCTGAGGTCTTGGAAGCTCCAGGTTTGAATGCATGTTCCATGACTGCTAAACCCAGGTATCCCAATTGGACCTGAGTTTATTGATGTAGGTAGCATCTAGCACCCATCTCGTGGAGATACTGAAATTAAAACCAGTGATAAGCAGCCATGAGCACTAATCAATATGCTATACATCTATGCCTTTGAATTACCACAAGAACACACCTTATTGAGATCAGAAGGAGCTCGATTGCTAGTGGCCACTATGACTGCTCCCCTTCTCAAAAGTCTGCCAAGGATTGCTGACAAAGCAACTGCAGTAAACACATCAACCACCTGTGCCCTGACAGTTAGTTTTCATTCCCATCTCTCAAGTACCAGCAATGAAAACCATTAGTTCTACTAACCTCCCTCAAGCATTCAGGAGTACTGTTGCTCCAATTGGGTGTGAAGAAAACAGCTCATTGACAGACAGCTTTGAAACACCAGCAACTAGTTTGCCCAATTGTTTTTCCATTGACTCAGAATGGATGGGATTTCCAGACTCAGATAGATGACTTGTTCCCACAACTATGACTATTGTTTGTAGACCTAGACTCCCAGGTTTGAACTGACAACACTTTCCTATTAAGCTTTACGCTGGTTAAAGTCAGGAACCTGGAGTAAAGTCTTCCCAGCATACCTGAACTTCATCAAAACACAGTAGACTTGCACCCCCAACACCTTCATCAGTAGAGCCGAGAAGCTCATCTGCTACAGCCTCAAGGACTACACCCTCTGACTGCTGTTCATGTTCGTACCTGGCCTCTGCCTCAAGCCATTCCTTTGCTGCATCCTCTAGAGTCAGAGTTGACAAATCCTTAGAAGAATTTGAACCAAGTTCCACATTATGTGGTCTCCTGTGTCTTCCTTGGCTCCAATGCTTGTGCATTCGCTGGTGGACCTCCAGCATAGCCTGATGTTGTTAGAAACAAAAGAGGGAAAGTTCATTAAAGAGAAAAAAGATTGTCTGTTACTTGGATAATGAGACTCCAGTGACATCCTGAGGAGAGACAAATCTTTATTGCCCAAAATGTTTTGAAAATCATCAATGGAGAATAAAGTTGCATGGGCTATGCTAGAGAGCAGTTGAGCAAATCCAAACAACTCAGAGAATATCCCACTTGGAAGTACTAACATGAACATTGCAAGTTCTGAAGTCTCAAAAGTGAAAGACCAGACGGAGTATGAGAATGTACAGCATGGAAGTGCACTCTACGCCTGTGTTCCACAACACCTTCAGATGCATTAAAGAACAAGTCCATAAGTAGTGTTTTGCCTGCAAAGGACCGAGCATTTGATAAGCACCAGAAGTTCAGATTATTAAACCCAGAGCTTCAGTCTTTGACATACCCAAAAGTTCTTTCCTGACATTGTAACCGCAAAATAGCATTTACTATTGACATCTACATAACTTGAAAGAAAACAAAAGATATATTCCTTGTACCACAGCCCACATTGCCATAGAGATATAATCCCTGAGGGGCCTGAGGAGGCACAGGCCTGGGTCCAATCAACTCGTCTATTTTCTTCTCCCTTTTGATGCGTGCTACCATAAAGCCTGAACCTGGTTCAACATAACTGTTCTTTCCCTTCCTAAGTTTGTGACACACCCAAAACCCCCAAATCCTCTGAGATAAGTTACCTCTGCAGATAAAGTATCTGCACTTCCAGACTGGGTGGATTTCATTGCAACACAGCTGAAGAGGCAAAGAACCATGTTGTTTCTGCAGACACTAATAACAGTGTCTCTCTGGTCATAGTTTGGGCAATCTATCCTGTCAGTGATTCGCAAGGCAAACAGCTCTTGATGGATTTAAATCCTCCCCCAAGGACATGGATGACCCAACGTTCACACCAGTTCAGCTTGTTACCCTACTATGTTGAACACCTAGAATAAACCTAAAGGAGCCTGAGACAAAGCAGATAAATTCATCAGTAACCAAGTAACTCTTGGCTTCCCAGAATTGCTTGCTCATAAGGAAAGCTTGGGCAGAAGCAAGTAGGGAGGAAAAGTTGTGAAGATCACCTCCACAGCCAATGAGTAAACCGGCTTTTCTTCTGATCATCAGCAATCTGTTGCAGTCGACGTCGGGCTGCAACAGTGGCTTCCTCTTGAAGGAGCTTCTGTTTCACTTCCCTCCTGTTCTCTGCCCATCTCCGAAGCCCAACCTGCAGCACACCCAAGTTCTAGTCACATAAGATAGCACTAGGCTTATAGCGAAGTGGAAGGATGAGACAGAGGTTGAAAGGAACAGCCTAATAGGAAGGAACAATGAACAGGAAGGGTATGGTGTTTGGCAGCAAACTATGGTCCCTGAAAATGGTGGCAATTATTGGTTATTCTGTTCTCCCCAAGGATTCTTACATCCTTGTAAGAACAAATGCTAGTAGAACTTCTGCCAGTCAAATCACTCATTAGAGCTTGGTTGACAGCTAGGGGTAACAACTCTGCATGCACCTAGAAGGGTTTGAGAACACAATCAATCACAAGGGGCTTCAAAAGTATGCTGCATGTTCATGACATGCTTATCTATTGAGCATAGGAGAAATGTACATGGTATGATTTCATCTGCAGCTCATGTTCACGCATTTGCCCAAGAAGCTCATCCAATGCAACTGCAACTTTGTGTTGGTTTGCATCATGATGCAAATCACCTCGCAAGACCATGCCATCATAAATCATCAATGGACCTGCTTTCTCTGCAGTCAAACAGAGAGCTCCAAGTCAGGTTGACCTCCTTGCAGAAAGTAGCACCAAACCACATCAACCCTAAATGATCACAAATCCGTACATCACTTCCTCTGAATGGAGTGCTTGAATCAGCTGTAGCAAAACAGTGTAATGTCTGATCAATGTGCCATGAAGTATCTTCATTAACAGGCAACTTGACAGATCTCTGTAATCCTCATCAGATCTGTCAACTGGTTGCATGTTTCTTAAACCCCAGGAGTGTAGTTCGACATAAAGCGTGATATTTCAAATGGACTCGAAATTCCATGCAGAAAATCCCTCAACAAGTACCTCGATTACAATTGTATGCTACTTCTGAACTGGTTGACAATCTATCTCCTATTTCTGACAACAGACCTCCATGAATCCATTTGCACAATTCTCAAAGAATCTGTATACCCAATTCTGACCTTTGCCTTCACAATTGTGTTCTTCAAGGTTATTTTCAAAACAGTCCCCCATAACTCTTTTGGGCTTGGATCATTAAGAAGTGGTATCCTGATTTCTGCAGTTTGAAGGTCTCCCACATCCATAGTAAAAACAACAGCAGATCTTGCCCCAAGTATAATCCTTCTCAGAAATCCAAAGAATTGCCAGCAGAATATTAGATCTTGTAAACAACTTCTTGGAGCTGGATGCTGGATGAATCCAATTGCTGCAAAGGAAATGCCATTGGGTTTTCTTGAAAAGCCCAGGTTCTTCAGGCAATAATAATACTATTGTGATACAACATCACCGTAAGAGGATTCCATGCATTGTGGTCCAGGAGACAATGGCTGTATCCAGAGCTTTTGCAATGGTGATTTCAAAGCCAACAATTTCCTCCTCCTCAATTTGCCATATCCTCAAGAAAGTTGGTTGTTTTACTCAACAAGAGATTGTGGTCCATGCATGCAGATTTCTAGGAGAACACATTGCATGATCACCATGGCAAGCAAATGCAATAACAACTTGAGAATCATTTTGTTGTTGCAGGCAATTCTTACCAGATGAGAAACAGCGATTTACTACTGATGGCCAAGGCAGCGGATCAATCTTTCGCTCAAGTTCCAGAGACAAGCAGCTATGGACCTTGTTGCTTGGCGTGATCAAACGCCGAAAAACTACAGGGCTTGAATGAGTAGCAGAAGAACACAGACGCAGCCACCGCATCCTTGTCATTGGTCACAATGTAATGGGTTCGAAGACGAACCGATTGAACTTCAACAAGATCCAAAGAGCTTGACACTCTCTGAGCAACTACCATGTGAACCTTGACGATGGGTGATCACAGGAAGAATTGTGCACAACTTTAGGGTTTTGCTACATAATCATTGTTTTGCAAGCATTTCCATCGTCGTGTGCTTTCCTTCTCCGCATGTTTTGTACTTTATGCACCCGAGCTGTTGTGGCGTCTTTGAAAAGGGACCCAACTTTTAGCATGATTGCGATTTTTTCACAAGAATGGAAAGGACCTTGAACCAGTGTACATACAAGATGAGGACGGAGCCTCAGAGGCAAAAAAAAATTCTGCTTCCTTCTGAACACTTCCGAGCAGGAAAACAAACAAGAGTTCTAGCATCTTCTGGTGATTAGCAAAGGTGCTTAGTGGGTCCCTTTGTCCACGACCCACTGAAGACAGATGACTTCAGTTTTGTTTTATGAATTCTTGGAGCTCTCTGACTCTCTATTCTCCGGCGCTAAGACTGCTTCTGGACATGGAAACAAATCATTATTGCATAGACCAAAAACATATGGATACACTGAGCTTGTTGAAGCTTGATTGTATGCAGAGTTGAGTGCAATGAGGAGTAGTGAAGGAATTGGCCATGGTGGAGACGAGGAAGGCAGAAAGCAGAATGGGAAGTCGGTGAGAGGCACTGATGGAAGGAAAGGAAGCACAGAGATCGGCAAGAGAGTGAAGGGCCTGGCAGGCAGACTCATCCCTTACCTGACAATTTCCACAACAATCTGGACAGCACAAAGCTGAGCTCTTAAACCAGCAAGCAAAAGCTTCGAATTGTTACTGTAAGAGTTCCTTCTTTTCTGCTGACCTTTGAGCCAAGTAGTCATCTCCTTGTAGTTGAGTCTCATGTCCACCTTGCAAACAAGTGGTTGTCCTTTCAAACCATCAGCAGCACCAGGTTTACATCTACATAGTAATGCATGGAAATCAATTGGAAGAAGTGGAGAGGAGAAGTGGTGTCTGGTGAATCTAGGGTTTCTGACAGTATGTAGAATGTGGATTAGAATTGGGAGCGTTTTTTTCCATTGTTGCAGCATGCAGAAAAGCAAGTTCTTATTGAATGTGTGTTAGAATCGTGAGTGTTTTTCCCAGTATTGTAGCATGTAGATTTGCAGGTTCTTCTTGAATGTGGTGTAGAATTGGGAGTTGTTTTTCCAGTATTGTGGCAAGAAGATTTGGGCATTCTTGTTGAATATGGGTTAGAATTCAGAGTGTTTTTTCCAGTGTGGCATGTAGATTTGCAGGTTCTTGTTGAATGTGGGTTAGAATTGAGAGTGTTTCTCCAGTATTGCGACATGTAGATTTGCAGGTTCTGGTTGAATGTTGGTTAGAACTGGGAGTGTCTTTTCAACTATTGTGGCATGTAGATTTGCAGGTTCTTGTTGAATGTGGTTCAGAATTGGAGTGTTTTTCCAGCATTGTGGCATGTACATTTGCAGGTTTTGTTGCTCCTTTCTCTTCAACAATGCCAATCCAATATTGACCATTGCTCCAAAATGTTGTGTTGAAGCACAATAGGAGGAAGGTTTGTTTGTTTGATGACTGGTAAAATTAGGTGATGCAAGCTGTGGTGAATTCTGGAGCTCCTTGGTAGGTGTCCATCTGTTCTCTGGTTGCATGTTGCATCTTTACTGAATCTGTAAAGCACGACTGCATGTTCAATGATGGGTGGCTGCAAATCCAGTACTATAGTACATGAATGGCATTTTGTTTTTATTTTATTTCAAATTTTTGGAAAATTGTCAGCCAACTATGTTGAAATTTTCAGAAAATCAGTTCTCTCTTCAAGGTTCTCTGTTGGTTTGAGTCAAGGTCTATAGGTTCAAATGCCTAACAATGACAATCATGGAATTGACTAGACAACTGCACACACATATTCTCTTTTGCAAATAATAACACAATTTTTTACCTGCTGAAAATTTCAGAATTCAAAAATTTATTTGCTGAAGTTAAATCATCAAAATATTTTAATTGTTGATAGTTACTTGCTGAACTCAATCAAGAACAACAGATTGGTGGTTGTTGAATCAAATGGCCCAAATGGGAGCTGGTTCTTCAGGCAGAATATATAATTAAGGTCACAAAACGGTGAATCAAGCCTCATCTGAGTGCTCAAAGACATGAAAAATTTACAATCTTTTACAGCAATTGAACATGCTAATGTTCTTCTCTCTTCCAGTTTTCTGCCCGCCCACTCAATGGTAGGCTTCAACCTGGAAAGGACATTTTACAGTGCCACCATATCTGGTACATGCTTGTTGACCAGGTCTCCTCTTGGTGGGCCCAATCTAATTGGAGGGTTGTGGCCCCCAAGGTGGTGACCATTGTAGTCTGAGGTGAAGTACAGAAAGGTCTTTTTACCTGTGTGTCTGCATGTGAATTGCAAGTCTCTTCAGTTACTGAACTAGAGTCTTTCGTGAAAAGAAAATACAAAGAAAATAAACTGCACACAATAATGAGCCAGAACCCTGTCTGTTAGCATGATGAGGAGGTTGCAAGGTTGAAATTGTACACATAAATGTTAGGATTTACACAAAATTCAGAGAAGCATGTGTTAAAAGCTCCTTGCAATTTGCATGTCTTTCATCCAAGATTTAAGTACTGGTTCACCAAGCCCTCCTAAAAACAGTTCAAGACACCAATTTGAACCATCTCATTGGCCACAAAAAATTTCTTCAGATCAAGGCACAAGGCACAAACCTGTGAAGCTATTACAACATTCAAGTGCCAGTTTATTGAAGAGAACTCCTGAATACAAATTGAGGCTCCCATTCTAACAATCTCATTGGGGATATCACTCTATCGGAGGAAGGATCCCAGCAATGAGTTGTGTATGCAAAATGGCAAAAAACTCCAAGCCCAGTCACAAGACAAGGGGTCTACTTGATCTTCTTCTTGGGCCTTAACTGTCAATCACAATACAAGCAAAACCAAAATCAGCTACCCTCAAACACATCCAGTACAACCCTGTCAGACAATGATAATATTGATACATGTTCTTCACAAGTATTATATGGTTCAGAAAAAGCATAAATGAAAACGTGAATCAAAGCCAGCAGATCAACTCAGTAACAGCTACAAAAACTTCACAGCAGTAGGAGCTGCCAATTTCAAATAGTGGATCCAACCCAAACTCTGTCATGAACACAGCATATGGTGTGCACAAGTTAATTTGGCAGTCAGAAATATCTTTGCAAACCTGGTTACTGTGGCCGCACTTCTTCTTTCTACAATTCACTGCTCGTGGGTGAAGCCGGGCATAACACCTGTGGAGAAAGCATTGAAATGCAATCAGAATAATATGTCTACCTGCTTTGCAAAGTTGTAGCATGGATTCTCCGTGGCAGGCATGTACACACTGGACTTAACAGCACCACTAGAATGCTAACACCATAAACCAAGAAGATTAGCCACAGTCAGGATACCAATCTCGTTGATCTCTCTGAAGCTGGTAAAGGAGAAGACTCATGCTAGATGAGGTTGCTGAACCTAGCCCTAGACTCTTCTTTTATTGAGGCTGTCTCTCCTCAAAAGTAACTAGTACATTAAGATCCCAAGATGCATCCAGAAATGTCCTTGTGTAACTCCTTGATTTCCATTAAATACTATGACTGCAGAAAATTGAATTCACCAAAGTACACAGACAAACAATATAGATTGAAACTAGAGAACTTACTTGCGGCAAATCATCTTCTCCTGGTTGTATTTCCTTGCCAAAGCCATCAATGATGGCTCAATGATTCCTCCCCGCAAGCGCAATACCAAGTGCAAGGTTGACTCTGCATTAGCCGCAATTCCATATCATTATAGCTGGAAACTGGCAACAAAAGCATTTCTTGATCTGTGGAATCAATGGGGACTTAAAAATTGTGTTCAACTTCTTTCCCCAGTGCATGTCAACATTGTAAACCTCCGTTTGAAAGTTCTACAACGATTAGGATCTAAAACCCCAAATTCATCAAGGAAAACTAACCCTTCTGGATGTTGTAGTCGGCCAAAGTGCGCCCATCCTCGAGCTGCTTGCCCGCAAAGATGAGACGTTGCTGGTCAGGGGGGATTCCTGTAAGCAACCAGAGAAAAACATAAAGCTACTGAGGTCGACAATCAAACCCGACGAAAACACAGAAAGGAACGAAATACACCGACATAAGGTCGTGGAAAAAGAGACCAAAACCTTACAAACACCAAACGCCGCTCGTTTCCGATACCTCTGGGCGCAAAAAACCGCGATTAAGCAGGAGAAAAAAAACAGGAAGAAACAAAGGAATTGCTGGAAACGTACCTTCCTTATCCTGGATTTTGGTCTTCACATTGTCAATGGTATCGCTGCTTTCCACCTCAAGCGTGATCGTCTTTCCTGTCAGAGTCTTCACAAAGATCTGCATCTTGAAGATCCCCGAGAAGCGATTCAGATCCTCAAACTCAAAACAGGGAAAACAGCACCAGAAAGTTCGGTAAGAAGCTCCGCAACCGCGGTGACGAGAGAGGGAGGGAGAGAGAGAAGAGAGACAGAAGACACATTTCTCATGGGAAAAACAAGGAAGAGGAATGGACCACAGCTTCGGTACTAACCTAGAAACCAAACTTAACTAAATTCCTAACCTAATATCTAGCCTAATAGAAATCAATGTAAAACTTCTTCGTTACTTCAGCGTCCTGTAATCTTCTTTCAAGGGACTTGGGACCAGTTGAACTTGCGAGTCACTTCCATTTCTTCCAAATGACCCGAAATTTTTAAAAGTGTAATGAATTCATTAAAATATAATTTTTAATCTATTTCTATTTATATAAACAAGGTGCTCAGAATTGATTATTAAAATATTTTTTCAACATTTAAAATATTTTCAATCTTCATAAAATAGCTCAAGGACTTCACAGCATCCACTCAGTTCTTTCTCCATTGCTGTTTTGAGTTTGTTGATTTGGGACAAATTTCTGTTGATTATCTTGTGCATCCTGCTTTTGATCAACCAGTGAGCAGTTTGGTGCAATAAACAATAAACCCACAAAAAACTGACAAGAAAGGCAGTTGATGATTTGGTGGAGGAAGACAACAGTTGTCACACAAGTCAGATTACATCCCAGAATACTGAGAAATTTAACAAGGACATTTTCAATATGTGATTGCTGCAGAGGAGCTGTTTATTACACAAAATTGTACAAGTGGAGTAGAAACTAAATAGCATGATCATAAGACATATCTTTGATGCTTCGTGCAATACTACAGTACAACAATCCTAATTCAACAAGCCAAGAGTGTGAAGGATGTCACTACCAGGCGCTCATATTCAATCCATAATTCTAGCTCCATTATTAGAAATAATTCTACAGTCTTGCTGTTGTGAAATTTGAAGAGAGAAACAGCATCCTCCATTGGTGTACCCATAAGCAAAGAACCAAGTTACTGCTGAACAGGATTTGGTTCAGAAGGGGGCTGCCCTTCAACAGCAGCTGTAGTTTCACCTGTACACAGACAAAGTATTCACAGTTTTAGATGGCATTCATTCCATCCCAAGTCAAAAGAGGTAAGCACAATGACACATGATTTTCATTCCAAATTGTTTTGACATATTCCAACCTTAAATGTACAGACAACCTAGTTGGAAGTTGATGAATCTGATATATGCTACCAACCTGTCATTCCATCAACAACATGCACAAGATGTGCAAGCTTGACCTCTTTTGACAATAGCAATTTGCCACTCCAATATCAGTAAAATTGTACACAGCATTCACCAATCACAAAATCTTTGGTGTAAAATGGAATATACCTGTGGTTTCAGTTGCATTTTCAGGCTTTTTGCCAAACAGAAGATCTGTGAATCGACCCAAAAACCCAGCTTCCTTCTGAGGATCATCCTGAGCTGCAGAAGGTGAATTCACACCCTGGACAGCACCAGTAACAGAGTCCTTGACTTGAGCTGGTAAGTTGCTGATTGTGTCTGTCACCTTATCAGCAAGTGCCTTGTGTTCATCCTTGGGTGTTACTTTATCAACGGCTGTATCTCTGGCCGCTGCAGTCTGATCAGCAGTCCTGGAAGCATAATCCTTGCTGGTGTCAGTGGCAGACTGCACGTAACCCTTCGAGGAGTCATATGTTGACTGGGCTGCATCTTGCACAGTCCCTGTTGCAGAAGCCACCTTATCCTTGATTGAGTCCATCACAGATCCAGCGGTACCCTGAGTGGTACCACTCTCCTTGGACTTGTCTGTTGCAGCCTGTGCATAACCTTTGGTATTGTCAATAGCAGAGTTCAAGTACCCTTTGGTTTTATCAGCTACTGATGTACCATCAGTGGCCTTGTCCAACCCTAATGTTGCCGCAGCAGTACCTGTCACAGCAGCTGCAGTTTCAACGGCCTTGTCTGTGTAGGTCTGTGAATCTCCAGTGCCATTGTTCAACTGATCACTTTTCTCAGCAAGTTTTTGAGTGTAGTTTTGTATATCTCCTGTTGCATTGTTTGACTCATTGGCCTTCCCAGCAACTGCATCTTTTGCTTGATTTCCAGCCTCTGCACTCAACCGTGACAAGAACAACATGCTCTAAATCCTTCAAGACCTTAACATGAGATGTGGGACACATTCAGGTATGGTTGTTCCTTGGCCTTCCACAACACAAACTTGAGGTCAATGACGTCCTACAAATCATACATCACATCTTTTGCATCTCTTTCTCCTAGCATTTAATTGTTCAAATTCTGTTCATTTTCAGAAACACATCCTTATACAACTGAGGAAAATGCAATTGTAATACCTTGTAATGATGCTAGGAGCATGCATGACTAAATCTTTACCTGTTGCACTAGCAGGAACATCAGGACTGCTTTCCTGAGCTTGAGTCACACCTTCGTTAGCCTTATCACTGACAGTGTTCGCTGCATCACTTGCACCATGGGAAGCCTGCTGCCCAAGATCTTGTGCTTTCTCCTGCACTCCAGGGGTGTCATCCTGGGGGGTGTTAGTGTCCTGATCTGTTTTACCCGATTCAGTGAGCTTGTCATATCCCACAGCTCCTGCAGCAGCTCCAGCAGTGCCATAGGCGGCATCTCTCAGTCCTTGTGCACCTCTGGCTGCTTTGTCAGTGTAACTCTCCTCCCCTGCTGGAGTGGCACCACTGGAGTCCTGATCTAAAGCTGCATCCTGAGGTTGTTGAGCAGCAGAACTATCTTGATTCTCAGCATTCACATCCTCAAACTTGTCTCCTCCTCCTGCTTTGGGAGGCTCATCAGATTCCACGTGACCTGAAGCCTCTGATTGTCCTGAGTAAACAGAAAGAAACTTTGACATAAGGCAAATATTCAAAGAGTATGAGGAGGCGAATGTTTTGTAAGGGTAATTGAAAAATAGTTGTAAACTTGGTAATGATAAAGTTAATTTGCTTGTGATATCCATGTAGGGTAGGCGAAGGGAGTGAGAAAGTTAGCCAAGAAAGATTCATTTCTAGAGCGCGCAAAAGATAATGTCATGAATAGATTGAAGCCATACGCTCCGGAACAAAATTGAAGGATGGATACATCTACCACCAGCACTCCTGCATTTGCTCCTTCAAAATGTAACCTCTGAAACAGGGCAATTGTCTACACGAAAATCTTCAAGGGAAATCAAGCACGTTGGACAGAGCGAGGGACATTCGTACCTGACGAAGGAGCTGCGGGATCTTCAGTCGCAGTGGTATCTGTGCCGCTTAGCTTCTCCTCTGGCTCCAAAGAGCGCGGTGTAGATTCTGGAGGAGTCTCCGCTTCGGGCTTGGGCTCCGGCTGACCATTCCCAAAGTCATCAACGTTCTGTGGGGTGGATTCAATGGTAGAATCTGGAGCAGTTGTAGGTTCTGTGTTGGAAGGCGTAGAAGGCGCAGGTGGTGCATCCTCGGCGCCGGTAGGCAGCTGCAAGAATGAGAACACACGGAATGAGTGAGACACCGGCTGCTAACTCCGAGAATTTCTCAGATCTTGAATATCAGGAACAAGATAAGTTTCGGGTTGTCTCTTCACCAAATTGCTCAGCTAAGTGCCGAGCTTCGAAGATCATATCCTTTCACAAGGAAAGACAACTCGACGCTATAAGTTTGAAGCCTAAGAACACAGATGAAGAAGCTCTGAACGAGCAAAATGGAGTGACTGCGAACTTACATCGGTCGAGGTCTCTTCCTCCTCTCCCTCATCTTCGTCCGGATTCCTTTCGTCAACATTCTCATGAGACTCAGCCGGAGAATCAGACTCAATTGATCCGTCACTTGGAGTGTCGCCTGACTTTTTCTTCCCGACCTTACTCTTGATCTGGGAGACCTTGTTCTTGGTCTTGTCCTTGAGTTTCCCGAACAGGGAAGTTTTCTTGCCAGATCCGCCCGTGTACTCTTCGCTGTTTGTGTCCAGGTTCATGTCCGACTCGTTGGTGGTCATACCTGTGTCTCGCTCAGCTGCAGGAAGAAAGTTCACGAAAACATCACGTTGAGTAAGTCCCCTGATAAAATTCAGCTCTTCTTGTCCACTGATCAAGCACGCATTTAACAGCACAGCTAACTATTACACCTTCCAAACACCACCATGAATTAGCAAACAGCAACAAAACATCGCTGCTGTCAGGTGCACACATACCAGGAGTGAGAGCGGGATCATCATACTGCGGCATATTGGAGATCGAATCTCAAGCACCAAAAAACCAAAGTATAATTCTAATTTACGGCTTTGCTAGGATTATAAGATTTGCTGTACCAATAGTTTTTGTCAATCGAGACTCTCGAGATCCAAAATTTCCCGAGGAAATGCAGATCTGTGGCGAGAACCAAATGAATCGCAGAAGCGTTGAAACCGGAAGCAGCAATCGAGAGGCGCAGAGGCAAACAAACAAACACAAGAGTGAGACTCGAGAGTAGACACACGAAGGAAAGTAGGGAGTCGAATTCGAACTCGGGAAGCGAACGGAAAAAGGGAGAGCGGTGGAAGAGGTAAAGCGGCGCCACCTTGTTATGAAAGAGAGGCTGCAGATTGGCAGCTGCCACATGGCGAGAATCTAAAGGCACCACTTGGTTGAATTGCGGTACGTGGCGCTTTCTCAGACGTAGTCCATGCAGGAGAACGTTCCAGATTGCAGTCCACGTGCCGTCGTTCGGGACCATCTGGTTCCTGATTTGTTTTTCACTTTTACGAGGAATTCAAAATCAAAGACTTTTTTTTTCTTTTTTTTTCTTTTTTTCTTTTCTTGTTTTTTTTTTTCAAAGACAAGTTTACTTTGGAGCCAGGAAATAACAATTCCAGGTTCCAATTTTACTTTCAAAATAAACCATGGTCAATACTTAATTGATTTACTTGTAAGCAGGAGAAAAGAATTCCCAGGACACGGTTTTAATTTTTAAAGAGAAATCAATAACTTTGTAGCGCCAAATATTATTTGAAAATTAGCTTGGGAAAAATAATTGGAATCTTCAGAGGTAAAAGATATATTAAACCAGTATTTTTGTGGCTGCATATTATAGCTCAATCCCCAAAGGGAAAACAATTGATCTAAAAACAAGAATGGAATTTTTTTAAAAGAATAAAAATTATAGTTAAATCACCACGGTTGGTCATGTTAATGGCACTAGCCCACTTTATCACACAAACAACAACATTTGTGAACACTATCACCTATTAGCAACAATCTCGACATCACCGTCGAATTACATCTGCACCACACATCTTAAGTCATGTAGACATCAAGCGTCATCTTCACCCTCCTTTATGGCCAACAAGATTTATAAAGTTTATTTTGCTAATCATCACATTTCCAAACACCATTTGGAATTATTGTGATGCATGTTCTATGGTTTCCTTGATATAAATTTTATTTGAAAAACAATATAGGCTCTACAACCTTTGGATTAATAATCTTTTTAACATGTGTACCAACTTTCTTAGTGTATTTGCACGGTAAGTCAGACAATAATAGATTCACACCTTCATGATGAATATTCATAATTACTGGCCACAATCAAGATTGACTATTATAATTAAATAATTATAATTGGTGTTAAACATAATAAATCTTGAGCTTGACCTCACAATTGAGATTATGTTATGTAACATTGAGTTAAGACCTCAAAACTTAAGCTTTTGGCTAGACTTGGATGTTAACTATCATAAATTTTAACATCAAACTAACATCACCTTATAAGAAGGATGTCACATTGTTAACGATATTACCTAACATTATTGTCAACCCAAATTTTCATTTTATGTATATGATAATCGGTTGTCATCATCTGGTAACTGGTGAAACAATATTATTTTGAAAATTGTTTAAATTATTATTGGATAACATGTAATTGGTCTATTATGATAATCAATAACAAGTATGTTAGTGAATTGGTCTATTAAGTTAATTGGTAATCGATTTGTTAGCATAACTAAATGTTGACAGAACAAGTTTAAAATCAATCTGTGACCAATAGTTGCTAAAGTTCAATTTTGAAATATTTCATAGTGGTGCCAGCTAATGATTGTTTGATTTTAAATAACACTATTATACATATAAGTAGAAGGATTTTAGAAGGAGGAATAATTCAATCTCTTGTATTTTTACTTTTGATCTTCTCTTTGTAATCTGGTCTTTGAATCCAATTGTGGATTTTTGCTTTTGCAAATAAAAATTCTCACATTTTTTTCAATCTATCTTTGTTTCTGTTTCTTAAATTTCAAATTTGAAATAGAATAAACTGGTTGATGTTTGTAAGCAAGTTAAAATTCATCATAGAAACCTTATTCTGTTTAATTTGAGAAAATAAACAACACTCTTAGCAATTACATATGTGAATACACCGAAAAATCAAGAAAACTTAACATTGATTTAGCTCTAGGTATAAAACATCCTTAAGAGGCCTTTTATGGGTGTAAGGTGCCTCTCATTCCTATCACGTCGTATGGTCAAGGTTATGGCAACCTTCACCTCATGCTTGAGGAGGTGTAAGGCCATGGTTAAGGGACATTCTTGAAATGTGGGGCCACACTTGACTTCCAACAATTTAATGACCAATTCATTTTTTAATCTGTTTGTAATGCAAGTAGCTTAATCTAAGCGTGGTGGTAGGGCACCATAATAATTTTAACAAATTGTTTGGTGGTTTCAAGGTTTGACTAATGATTTTCATTGTAGATGAAGTTTCACCCATTTGTTACACATTGCTTTTCTTTGATTGTTTGATGGCAATGTTCTTGGTGTAGTGCATGTGAAGTTGACTTGTAGTAACAACAATATTAATCATGTTGTAGATGAGAATATTATCACATTTTTTTGCCTTTTGTTCTCTATCCCAAATAGACATGAATGAGTTTGAAGCCTCCACTTTCCTTTAAGAGGACATTAAATGTTAAAATTTATAGTGCATGTTTCAAACAATGTATTGGTTGGAGGAAAATTTGTGAATGAACGGTTTTTCTCCCCACCTTATTAAATTACTTTATTTTGTAATATGCACATATTTAAGCCACCTTAAATTTAATTCTATATTTTTTTGTTTGCATCAAATTTTGAAACCTTATATTTATTTAATTATTTATTTTCATATTTGAAAGTGTGAAGAGTGTCATGAAAATGCAAAATTAAACATGTACTAGTACTAGTTCACTTATTAAACTACTAATTGAACACATTAACAACTAATATTTGAAACATTTAATACAATGTTTGAAATATATATATATGTATATATTGGGGAATATTACATATCCCATATATATATATATATATTGCCACAAACAACCAAAACATGTGATTTAATATTTTTACTTAGTTTTTGTAAATTCAAAGAAGATGAGTGTCAACCCAAGCCTAACTATTTTCCCATGCATGTTTTCTTACTATAATATCAAATGTATGGTGATCTGATCACTATCAACACCAAGTGAAAAAAGAATGTCATAGGCCTTGGTTAGGTAAACAACAAGATAAACCATGATCCTACCTTGCTCCTACCAATTCAATGGACGTTTACTAGTGGTTATAATACTAATTGTAAAAGTACAATACATGTAATGTTCTATGAATTGATAGATTAACTCTTGGGTGACCTTAAACTTACCAAGTTTGTTGTCACAAAGCACACCAAAGCCTTAATCATTTTGCAAGGTATGGTGCTAACTTGCTTCCTTCATTTTCTGCAACATGGGTACCATAAAACCTTTTAACACAAGGTGATTTTCAAGTATTGGTAGGTTCTACTTCCTATTTTGCATATGTGTGCTTAATTCAATTACGTGATATACTTGGTTTTCAATCTTTTTGTCTCCATAAAGCACTCATAGAAGTTAGAGGTTCTTTGAAGCTTTTCATAAGTCTAACTAGGACATTATAGTGTTGATTAAACAATTTTTAGGAAATGGATGGCATTAGTTTTGTTACCATCATATTTCTTGGTTGCTATTATGATGGGTGGCCACAAGTTTTATTGAAACTAATTGACATATGGGTCAAAACATGTAACTAGGAGCCAAAAGGATTACTTTGGAAAAGGACTACTAATCTTTTTCCCAAAAAAATCTTTTACATGCAAGTGAATTTTTGAATGAATTTTTTAAAAACTTGTTTTAAAAAAATATTTGAATTTTTTCAAATGCATCATTTTTTTAGTCATTATTGAATAAATATGAATTTTTAAAAGTGTGTAGATTCCTTAAATATTCAATCTTTCATTTTGAAAAATGATCAAAATTTTAAGTCATCACCAAAAATTAAATTTTCACATTCTTTAGTTTTATTATATTTCAAATTATAAATTTTTTTAATACATCATGTACATTATAAAACATTTATATGTGGTAAAAGACTCTTGAAGCTTTGAAATTCTAAAGCAATTTTGAAACCTTCTTTGAATTTTTAAAGTTTTAGAATTACACATTTTAAAAATGTATGAGTGTTTTTAAGTGTGGCTAATATGTTCTTATCATTTATATTTTTTTCAATGAAAATTATTTTATTATATGAGTCCTTTTGATAGTCCTTTGCAAAATTGACTCCATTTGACTCAATAGGTGTACATTTTCAAACATCTTAAATTAAAACCAAAACTTAAAATTGATTCAAATGAATTTTTACTTTAAGTTCTTTGACATTCATATGAGGGAAAACAAACTAACTTGCCATGATTACTATGGTTTTGAATGGTAATTTTTTAAAAAGTTTGATTTTGACTAATTATGTTTAACATGCAAAGCCCTTTTTTGCTCCTAGTTACATGTTTTACCCATCTGCTTTGCAAGTTGCACTTTGTGCATGTGTGATCTATTTTTTGTTTTTTCTTCATGTGATTCTTATTTGATTTTGTGGTGTACTTGCGATGTTGCTTTGAATTTATTGGGTTGGTTAACTAAACACTTCTCCATTGTGCATTGGATATCTTTGTCTTGTGCTACCTTTTTTAAACAAATGAACTTCATGATGTTGTAAAACACTTTGACAAACTCATATTTTGTGATGGCTTAAATAACCATTTTAATGTTTTCTTTTGTTTCTATTGAGTACTCATAGGTATTAAACTAATAATAAACTATTTTTGCTCACACCTTTTTCCACTCAATCTTTCCCTTTGCTCTTAATTATAATAAGCTCTTCTTGAAAATATATTGTTCCATAAAAAAAGGTATAAAAAATGCTTTAATATGCATTTTGAACTTTCACTCTTTATTTTTAATTTAGTCGTGACTCCTAAATGTAGCAAACTTTTCAATGCAAATTGTTCCACAAAAATATGTACCATGAATGTTATTAATTAAATTGAGTTTTTTAATACACCAATTTACATTCTTGCATCCTATGTTTCATGAACCTTAAATCAAAAAAAGTGTAAAAAAACAATTACCAAGAGATGGTCCAAAAATGTGATTGTGTTGCCAAAAATGCATAAGAAAAGATGGGGTCCAATGCATTTTGATGAAAAATAGTTGATGATGGATGACCTTCATCATTGTCAAAATCTACATGTTGAATATAAATATAAGTAAAAATTGGGCATCAAATTAAATAATTTAATATTTGACAATGGATTGTTGAACTTGTTGATCAAAACAATACCTATTACATCCTTCAATGAACAAAATAATTTTTTACACATAATTAATTAATTAATTATCCCACTAAATGGTAATTCTCAAATTATAGTAAGAAAATTAGTGTGGATTAAGTAGATGATGTTGTGTAGTACCATGTTGATGCTTACAACTATTGTTGTTTACAAGCACATCACAAATGACAAAACCATTTTAATGGTGCATTATTTCCAAACCAAAATATGATTCATTTGAAAACAAGCAAAAATTCAAGCCCAAAATATAACATGAAAAATAAAATGAAACCATGTGCAAAGAATCTTGTATAGAAACAAAAAACGTTTGCAAAATAAATAACATTATGTGCTGTAAAATCTCAAATCATTGAAAGTGATTTGAAACCCATATTTAATTAAAACTATATCCAAAAAAGTTGTGAGTTTTCAAATAGACAAGTTAGGACATGATTATATCCCAAATATAATTAAAAGCTAAACTGAATAGTTTAACTAATATTCTTAGCAATGTCAAAGTGCCATAAGAATTTAGAAATGAACATTAAGCTACAAAAGAATGTGGAAAAAAAAAACCAAGTGAATCAATGTTACATTATCCCCTTGTTCTTTCTTCTAAACACTTAAAATCACAAATTAAAAAAAAACCATCCATCAAAAACAAATAGAATGGATAGTTTGGTCTATTTGAAATGGACCATTTTCGTTGAATTTTTTTATTAACAAACCTAAACTATGATTAACATTTGAACTATCTTTCTTACACAATATTTTCAAGAAAAGATAATTGACAAAATGGTTTAAGTTCCCCTTTTATCCCAATTGTCAAAGATTTAATCATTTTTTCCCAAATTATTTTATTTTTCATGAAAAAAAAAAATGAATAAAAAACCCACTAAGCAATGTCTTTAAACAAGTTAATGTGGGGGGGCAACTTCCTTTGGGAGAAATAGATTATATGATTGCCCCAATTGACATGCACCCAAACTCTTTGATAGACTCAAATGTGAATCTGAAGTGAAAACAACGGAAGAATAAGGAGTTGGGGCACGTTCCCTGGTTCGCACCACTTTGGGGGTAGACAGGCGTGCTGGAGCTCCAGGATGGGATTAAGAAAAATGACAAGCGATCAATCACTCACATAGACTTGCATAAACCAAACAATAAGTTGGTTAGTGCATAGCTAGAACACTTTTGGTGTTAGGATGAATCACGGGCAAACTCAGACTCACAAGACTCACCACGGCCCGAACTTGGGGGAAGCCATCACCTTCCCCCTTCTAATATACTCTGTGGTTGGCCACAAGTTTGGGGGCCCATAAGTTTGTCTACAGACCTTTGATTGAGAGGAGGTCTTAAGCAAAGTTATAACCCTCGTCGAAAGTTTTTCAACAGTATGTCGCATGTCACCTTCACGCAAGGAAATCGGGGTGATTTCCAACTTTTAATGGTCAGGAGTTAAAATGTCAATTTGACTCTCAACCTTTCTTTTGGCCATAATTTATGCTTCAGGTGTCCAAATGGGTCATGCGAGCCCATTTTAGACATCTACGTTTCAAGAGATTCTTAATGACATAAAGAACATTTTAATCCAATGAATTTTGACCCCTACAATTGCCTTTTAAAAATTCGAAAATCCATTGGGGCTCCAACTCCCAAAATGGGAATTCATTTAGGAGTGTGAGGGTTCATTCCTTCACAATCTTTTGCATTCCCGGGAACATGAAATGTGACTCTCGAGCTCAGTTTTGGCTCGCACCTTTGTAAACCCTTGCCTTGGTCACAAACCCAAGACTAGAGTTGCAACACCAACCAACTCTTGTGAGAATGATTTCATTAATGAAAAAATAACTTTCCCTAGGGACATGGGAATTAAGTGATAGCCCCAACCAAGTTTTTGAAAGAATAGGGGAGAAAGGAAATTTTAAGTTACCTTCAAGAAAAAGGTACTTGAACTATCTTGCATGTTTGGGACAAAAACATAAGGGTAAACCTTGTTTAAATCAAATGTTTTTATATCATCAGAAAACTTTCAACATGTGGATATCAAAAATGCATTTTGTTTTTAAAAAATCATGAGTTAAAAGTTAGGGCTAAAGGAAATGGAAAAACCAAACCAAACCAAATTGCCCCAAGAATCATGTTTTGAGCTAAGTTCCCTAAGAAACATATGGTTCCTATAATTTTGTGAGTTCATAGTTTTTTCATATGGGTTTTGATTGGGAAGTTTTTAATTACAAAGTTGTAGCCCTTGACAAGATTTTTTCAACATTGTGTTCACATGTCTTTTATATTGAAGCCCATTTGACATTTAGTTTTTGAGTTTTAGTGGTTGGGAATCAAATTGCCAATTTAATTTTCAATCATTTTTTCCACTATAATTCTTATTTCATAGTTTCAAATGAAGAATCCACGTTCACTTTCATCATGTACACCTTGAAAGCTCTCCAATAAAATAAATAAATTTTGATTTTGACAAAGTTTAACCCTTGTATTTTTGTCCCAAAAATTTAAGGCATTCCAAGTCCCTTTTTACATGGGACAGCTTGATCCATTTCTCCTCCAGGAAGTTGCTCCTTAAGGAAAGTATATATCTCCTTGAAAAAGTTGCTCCTCAAGGAAAATATATTTCTCCTTCGAAAAGTTGCTTCATGTGAAACTTAATTGGGGTTACAACTTAGTTCATACTTGATTGGGGCTACAACTTAATTCATTTTCCTACGAGGAAAATGTTCCTTGGGGAACTTGGTTTGGGCTACCACTTTATCCCATTCTCCTTGAAGAAATCACTTGATGTTTATTTTGTTTTTGTTTCAAGTGAATGGTCCATGGAAAATAATAATAATTTGAGAACCCAATCCATTAAACCTTTGGGTGGAACATGGGATTCTAACCACTATATCATCTTATTTTTAAAAATATTATGTAAGAAAAATAATTAAAAAATTAATCATAGTTAAAATAATTTTTTAAATCAAATATTTTTTCTACTATGCATTGGCCCACAATTGCGTTGAGGATAGAGCCCCATTTAATTTGTTGCACATGTTCAATGTTTGGCTTGGGCATGTGTTAGGACCCAAAATCTTGAGTGATTTCGTGTTAAAAAGAAGGCCACCATTTCTGGTTGTGAACCCTGTGATTTGCATTAATTCATTTTCGGGACCCCCAAAGTATGTATGATGGGCATCTGTGATCAGCCCATTGGAAAATAAAAATAAAAAATCAAGCTTTGCACAGTCCCAAAATATTTATATTGTGGTATCCTACTTTTGGGCTGGTTTAGGGTTAAAAAGGCAAAGGATCTCGGATAATGTGATGTGCTATTTGGGGGACATATTGAGAAACACATTGAGAACCCAGGGAACATATTGGGAACCCCATGGGAGCCTGATGGGAACCCATTGGGAACTTGAAGGGAACACGTTGGGAACAAAGGAAAAATGAAAAAAAATCCTTCCCCCACCCACACAAAACTTAAAATTAAAAAAATCAAGGCACTTTGAGTGCATGCTGAGCCTTCCCATTGGCTGCATGAAATTTCTATGTTCCAAAACTGTTTGTCACCATTTTTGGCCTTGTCTAATACCCCCATTATAAACTGGGGGTATTTATTTTATTGAGAACAACAAAAAATCCCAAAACATCCAACAGCCCTCAACAAAAGAAAAAAAAACTGGGTCCCTTGGGTGAATGCTGGCTCACCTCTCTTCTTCACCATTTTTGGCCTAGGCTAATGGTCGGGGCATGAACTATGAATATAATCTTAGTGGGACCTATTGTTAATTGTATTAATTAGATGGTCGTGCCTCTCAAGGTTTGTTTGTTTTTTCTTGGGTTGCTATAAGCCATTTTGATTGGCCCAACACACAAGGAAACATTAAGAAAAATAAACTGAAATTTTGGAGCCTCCATCAAAATAAAAGTTTCTATTTGAAGATCCCTTTTGGGCCAACTACATAGGTGAGAAGGGAGACTATGAGCATTATGAGCAATCCATATGGGATAAAACTGTGCTGCTATTGGGAACTCATTGGGAACTTGCAAAACGTCATTGGAAACATGTGAGGAACACATTGGGAACACGGTGGTGACACCAAAAAGAAAATTTCTATGCACACACCACCCCCCTCCCCCACTGAAAAAAATGATCCGGGTCTTGAGAGCATGCTCAGCTATCTGATTTGGCTGCATGCAAATTCTATTGGAAAAGTTGGTACCTATACAGACAAGGGTTATAATATTAGTGTAGAAAGTAGTTACACAAAATACATAGGATCTGTGGACGAGGCTGATTATATACCTAAAGTCTCTGGCCAATGAGATTGCTAAAATGGGAGCAAAATGCAAATCAAGAGGCATCCAAAAGATGAGAGGAACCCCAGGTCTGGCCGCCTTGGTCCTTGTTGTTTGGGCTCCTCTCCTTTTAATGGATTTTCCATTTGCTCAGAAAACAAAAAACAAGGCATCACAAGCACGCTGGCCCTGCCAATAGACAAAGGTGTTGCACATCTACGTACTGTGTCCACACTCTGAACCGCAAAAAAATCCATTCCAATCTCAACAGTCTAAACACTTACACCAAAAAAACGGTTCATCTAATATGAAAGCGGTTCTAATAAGGGAAAACTCCCAAAAGTTGGATCCAATGCCACAGTCCCTGTCCCTGTGGTGAGGTGCTAAATACCCCCTAACAAGCTCTGTTTGGAGCTGTTTTAGCATTAGTGCCCCACCACCTGACCCCACTTTCATGCCTTCCATGCCTACTGCAGGCCCTGCCACTGGGCCCTATTGTTTCAATGTCCATGTCATCCAGTGACCCCACCTTCACCTTCTCCATGTCATCAGACGGACCCACGAGTTTCCGTCCTCCATCCACCCCTGTAGATGATTGTCGACATTCATTTCACATTTGTTGTCGAACCTCACTTTGTCGATCATTGTCAACTGCAACACCATCGACATGATCTACAACATGATCTATGTTTTGCAAAACAAGGTATGCATTCTACAAAAAATTACACTCATAGATCATGTTTGAAATTTCCCTTTTTTTAGATGCAAAAGGATAAGCTCCATGTCTACATCTCACGAGCAAAATATGAAGGTTTAGGGTTTACGGTTGAGTTGCAACATATTCGTCATGTACATTTAGTATTGTGAATGTTGCATTTATTGGTGAAGTGATGAGTTTAACAAATTCAATACTAAAGCACACAACGAGCTTGTGTTGCATTTACTTGCGTTGCATTATTGGGTTTGGCCAATCATGGAAGGAGCTTTTCTTGGAAAGAACATGGAGTCTACAATTGGAAGCTTTGCTAAACAACACAATTTAATGCCTTTCGAAATCACTACAGACTTTGCACAAATTGAGCAAAATATCATAGTTATGGACAATTACCATGCCATTGAGTTCGTCATATTGGGGACCAAAAACATCTTAAAGCTTGACAACCTTGAATTCCTGGCAATGGCAACAAACAAAGAAAGAGAATGCAAGCATTTTCTTTCAAATATTTTGCCGATAATAGTTGAAGAAGACCCCTACATGATTCACCTCTTTGGTCAATAGAAATACATCAATATTGTAAAGTTGGCAACAAAAGGATGGCTAGAAGGGGTGAGTCTCCCATTTCATTTTTTCCCCCTTTCATTGTGTGTGTTGGAATGTAGTCACTTGGAGCTGTTGTATCGTTGTTGGGAAAGTCCAATCACATAACATACTTAAAAACCCTAATTCACCAACAACCCATCTAAAATCTAGAAATATTGAGTGACCAAGAATCAACGGGTGCTTGCTTTCTCTCCTGTTTAGTACATGTTTTTGTTATCCTTTTTGTGTAAGTTGTGTTGTAAATTGTTGATTGCCATGTCTAGAATATGTGATGAGTGAGATGTTTGGTTTTGAATTATGGAGCATGACTAGTAGTTACTATCTATTGCTATAAATGTTTTTTGCAAGTCAACTGTGTTTATAATTTTTTAATTCATAAAGGCACATGGTGCTTTCTACCATAATTGATAGTTGTAGCGGCAAAACCATTCTTGAGCTTTTTTCAAGCATGTCTAATCATATTAAGGTTAAATTATGTTCTCAACAACATTGTTGATTTCAGTAGAATCCTAGTTGAAGTTCAATTTTAAGCATAGTAGAACTTTGCCTACTATCTAGGATTTTGGTGTTTTGTTTTTGATACATGAGGAACTCAATGTAGGTAATAGTTTCTTATGATTTTTTCTTCATTTTTTGTTTGAACAAAATTTCTTGGTTGCATTTGGATAAATAATTCAATCACATGAGTTGAAAGAAAGATCTCACCTTTTTTAAGCAAAGAATCATGTTTAGAAGTTTGTGTAAGTTTAGTTTCTATTCTATAGCTCCTACTTTCTTTTCATCATATTCCTTTCTCAATTGCAGGTACTACAAATATTCCCATAGGCATGTCATTTGATTAAACTTGTTCATTGTGTTCTTTCCACCCCCTCCAAATGTCCATGCATTGAAAGTTTGTTTGACAATGTCACTAATGTGGCTTGTCCTTTCAATCCTTCCACCAACTTGCATGGAAAAAGAAAAGGGTAAAAGAACATTATTTAAAAGCAAGAACCAAAGAAAATTAAATATTACAAACCTTATAATACTTACAAGCAAATAAAGGTACCATGACTAGCCAAATGTAAAAATCAACATGTTTCCCAAAATAACTTTTGTTTCCATTTTCATCAAAAGCACCATAGTCTCTCTTTAGGCTTTTCCAAGATCTTCCTATCCATCACAATGTTTGTTTCTAATAGAAGAACATAAAGTCCATTGATTTTCACTTTTGTCAGGGGAGGAGGTAGTTCACAAGAACTTTCAATTATGAAACTTTTTGCAATTGCTTTCGACTTTGCTTCTACATTAATTCTTGTGAAATGCATTGCATTCCTTGGTGGCATAAACATAGATGGGAATAATTATAGGGGGGGCTATTTTGTTTTACCTAGTAGATAGTTTATTAGGTTTCACATGCTCTAATGATTGTTTCATAGGAATATTAACTTTTTTTCTTTGATTATTTGCAGTAGAACCTAGAAAGCTCCAAAATACCACTATTAAGAAGAAACATGCCAATACTTACCATTACAAATGTCAATTTGCAACCATGAAATAAAATGTAAGATAGATGAAAAATTATACTTGCTTTCACACTATGACTTAAGAAGAAGTCTTCATCACTACTTAGTTCATATACATCTTTCTCCTTTAAATGTATGGGTCTTAGAGGCGACATACCAAATGGTTACTTCTGTAATTTTGGTGGTGTAACCCTTTTTTTGGTTTGCTCTAACACATCATCAATTGTTCATTTGCTTTGGTTTGGGAATGTTTTCCCAAACTTGAACTCCCCTAACATATGAAACTCCTTAACTTCAACTTTTGTCATCATTGGATACATTTTGAGTAGTTCACCGCTCGTGTAATCAAGGCACAAATTCATCATTTTGCGGTAAGACAAAATATTTTTGTCTTTGAACAAATTGCCACAAAACTTGCATTCAAATGATGGCCTATTACCTATAAGCACAACAACGCATCAAATGTCAAAATATGCTTCCAAGGCCAATTACTCATACTTGTCTTCAAAGTACAAGATGACATAATGATATCTACTCTATTGCATTGTGGATTTATAAATCTTGTTCTTCTTTTGTGGACCTCCAAATACCTATGATGGCAAGATCATTAGTTGTCATTTCCCACTACATCAACAACCATGTATTTGACACAACAACACACACAATACTTAAGGCATAACTCAACAAAACAACCATCACATCTACAATTGCAACAACACGATATTGAAACATGAAGCAATGAAACACAAATCTCATCACAAGTACAACACATCTCAATACCCACATAACTACTAAAATGTAATTCCAAACGTCTTGTTTTAATTTCTTAAAACTTGCAACTTTCTTTTATGGCTCACATAGCTTGAGGGCTAGTAGAAGATGTGTTTGATTATTTTCCATTATCTTGGACATCCTAATTGAACTCCATCATAACATGTAGTCACTTCAATCTCACACTAATCAAACAATTGGGTTGGGTTTTACATGTGCTTATTTGTTTTTTCTTGCAGAGATTGGCTCTTCATTATCGACTATAAGGATCATGGGCATAATGGACTACTACCACATCGACAAAGGCTACTACAATTACTACTTTGAAGGGAAATTGGATCAATACCCACAACATTGCTGCAATGAAAAAAAAATTAGTTGGAACAAGTGTATAAGATTCATTATAATAAGAAGTGCAAATAAGGGGGAGGAAAGTAGGTACCTTTTAAGATTTAAAAATGAACTATGAAGTGTCAAACCAAAGAATAGCATAATTATAGCTAACCTTAGACATGCAAGGCATAATTAAAGATAGTGACCCTGATCATTTGTCTTCCCCCATTTTTGTTATAAAACATGAAGAAAACACAACATTGAACAATTGGACATTATAGTTGCCACAATTCTTGTAGAGCAGAAGTAAGTAACAATTATGTGTTAAGGACTTAAGGTTTATTTGCTTCAAAATGTATTGAGTCTCTATAGGATTATATACCTTTTCCCACATAGACAAGCCCAACTAATTAACAATTCATCAACAACATATACAATGCGGTTATGTATCAAAATTTTAAGTTTGTAATGCAAGTTTTTTGGACATTTTTTTTTGTTTTTTTTGGAAAGGTTTGTTTGTCATTGAAAATATTTTTGACCTTCAAGCATAGACATTAGGTTGTGTATGTCAGTTGTCAACAGGCTACAATATTGAATTTTGTTTCTTAATCTTCAAATAGAACCATCATTGACACTTATAGCTTAAACTATAATTGTGAAATAAGTTCGTGATAGTGGTGGAAAAATTCATTGACTCCAGAGGTGGGACAAAAGATTCTACAATTTCTTTTGTCATTTAGGTGATTATTTGAAATTGAGAATCGATGCAAACATTACCTTCCTCAACTGCAGTGAAAGCCGCCTTTCCACTAACATTATGGATTTCTTTAAGTTGTGGTTTATGCACAAACATCTTTCATTTTGTGATTTATACATCACACACCCCCATATGTGGGACATTGTTAAGAACTGGAAAAAAGAAAAGGGGGAGTCTAAACATAATGTCATTTAGTTCGTCCACAAAAAAATTTAGTTGCCTACAATAGTGAAAGCAATATTTATCCCAATCAAAGATGCTAGTCACTGGAGTTTTCTGATCTTGAGTGTAGAACATTTGTTTCATTATGATCCTCTCAGATTTACAAACCTCTTTCACAATGCCATCTTGTTACGTTATTTTGCAAAAGTATGCACAATTACAGAAGGAAAATTTTCAAGGTCACGTGCATAGAAATGAACATTTTCAAAATTCAATTGGGTGTGGCTTGATGGTCCACAACAACAATCAAATTGGGAATGTGGCTTTTATGTTATGAAATCCATACAAAAGTTCTACGATTACATGGTAGAAGACCTAGAATCATCCATTAAGGTATGTGCATTTAAACCCTTAAGTGGCAAAACTACTTTCTCTCCATGTGCAAGTTTTTTTGCAAATGTACTAAACACAAATTTATGTCATTATACATGTTTTGCTACATATGACCCCTACATGGTTTTTGAGGCATGATGCATTGGCAACTCGAACCACATCAATCAAAACACTAATGTAAACTATACAAGGTTCTGAAAATAGATCTATAAAGTGGGTTGTTGATTTGGAAGAACAACATGAAGGCACTAAGTCGACCTCTAAAGCATTTGGGAGTGGTGTTGCAATTTGAAGAAGTGGCAAAACTTGAAAGCACATCCATTATGTTTTAGAGTCCTCAAACATTTTTTAGTCTACATGTTGTCCATGTCTATAAGTGCCTTTGGCATTTGTTGTAATTTGTCATCCATTTGACCATTGGTTATATGGCTTTTCACTATGTTTCTAAGACTCCATATGTAGCAAACACATGTACAAAATCATTTGTAATTTATGTAATGTTATGATATTTTCCCTGAATCATATACCTTTTAATCCTTTTTTGATTTCAGAACATTTAACATTTGTGCTCCATAGACATGAAAGTACACATGTTTGCCCTTGACTTGAACTATGAATTAGGTGATTAGGTATTGCATTATCTGAGAACATAATGCATAAATGTAAACCAACTAGTTGTTTTAATATGTAGATAAGTTTGGCATCATTGAACTTTTTAAAGTAGGCAGCCATTATAGAGACTACCAAAGTAATAAAAACATCATGAATTAGAGAACATCATTGTAATATGGTGGTCTGTGTGTTTTAAATGGACAAAGTAGGTTCCATAGTTGCAAGTTCAAAACAATGTCAGGCTATTGATGGGAGTATATGCTAAGAATTTGATACATAATAATTCAAAGTTTGAGAAAGGAGGCATACATTTTTTGTTGGGGGCCTTCGTATAAATAGTTATTAAGAAATGCACATTTGTCACCAACAAGTGCATGGTAAGGTTTAAACAATTGATATCTGTTATTAACAAAGTAGATTTCTACAAGTGCAAACATCCAATTAAATGTGAATAAACTTGGTTGTTTTATCTTTTAGATTTTGAAAATTAACACCTTTAGGTTCAAGCACACCTTTGCGCCTTTTCATATTATTATCACTAGGATTCATTGGGAACAAATGTTAGTCATTTGAATGCTCCAACCCAACCAAACCTTGTGCAAACATGTCCTATTGTTTGCCTCTAACAACTTTCAACGAAAAGAGCAAATGTTATTGCAAGGTTGAAATTTCCATTGTTGTGTTTAGTATTTCAAGCCACATTAATTCAATAAGGTTACTAATGTTGTTTCTCTATTGGAGATCATGATGTTTTGTATCCTAAGAGGTGGGAAAGTCTTTGATCTATGGAAGGTTGTGTTGTTTTTTAGGAAGCAAGTCTTCAATAATTGACAATCCTGTTATTAGGGATCCCCTTTGCACCCCATGAAAAAAACTTGTTTCTTGAACAATGCACCATTGGGAATGGTTGGATGGAACATATTGTAATTTTTTATAACATGCTTGCAAATAATCCTTTTGTGTTGCAAGTGGACAGTTGCATTGGAACATTCAAAACCCAAGGCATGCATGGTCTAAACCTTGAGTGGATGATTGCAAGACACCATGAAAGCAATGTCATCCCCATCTAGGTATAACAAAACGTTGGTCAACAAGATGTCACAAGCCCGAAGCACAACACTAACGACAATTCTTTCACATTTTTCGTTCTTTATGTACCCAAAAATCTTACACTACACATGACCATATTAATAGTGAGTAAGGACATCACAAATTAGGTGGTAAATGAGCCAATCCACTCAATGTGTAAATTTTTCTCATGAAGAATATAAATTCGCTTAAGGTTCATTACTACAATTCATACTTTTAAAAACGGTTCAAATTGATTAACTTGTCATTTTGATTAAAGGCCAAGGGTTTGAATGACACATGTATTTGTTGACTAATCACCTTGACTATAATGGTTCATTTGACTAGATACACATAATCAAGTTGTACAACCTTAGTCAAAATGGCCAATGATCTTTAGTAAAAATCACTAATGGTCTTTAATCAAATTGAACATTTAGTCAAGATGGTTAATGATTTTTTGTCAAATACGACATGGTTTACTACCTTATGAATCTACCTCCTACATACTCATCCACTTATTTATTTAATAATTATTTACCTACCTAGTACCCACCCACCCACCCACCTTTTATTTACCTACCTACATACATACCTACCTATATTTTTCATTTTTGTAAAACCTACTTACTTACCTACCCACCTACCAACATATTATTTATTTTTTAATCCATCTACCTACCTATCTAATTTTAGCCACTATGTGTAACCATTATGTTTAGCTATTAAATTTAGCCATTAGGATTCCCAAAATTTAGCCATTAAATTTATTTAAAATTTAACCATTATGTTTAGCCACTAAATTTGCCACTAAATTTAACCTAAGTTGAGTCATTAAATTTTGGCAATAGTTATAGCTTAAATTTACCTAAGTATAACCATTAGATATAGTTTAAGTTTATCCAATATGTTTAACCATTAAAGTTACCCATTAAGTTTAATTTAAATTTAGCCATTATGTTTAACCACTAGGTTTAACATAACTTTAGGCACTATGTTTAGCTAAGATTTAATCATTATGTTAATCCACTAGATTTTGTCACAAGGTTTAGCCTAGGTTTAGCCATGAAATATGTTTAACCATTATGTTTATTGATTAAGTTTAGCCACTATGTTTAGCCATGAAATTTAGTCATTAGGTTTATTAATAAGGTTTAACCATTATGTTTAATCATTAGATTTAGTCAAAGTTTAATCATTATGTTTAACCATTAACTTAAATTGTTGAGTTTAACCACTAGGTTTAGCCATTAGTTTAAGTCAACAAATTTAGCCATTAGGTTTAGCCATTAGTTTGAGTTGATGAGTTTAACCACTAGGTTTAGTTATTAGTTTAAGTTGTTGAGTTTAGACACTATGTTTAGCCATTAATTTAAGTTAGTGAGTTTAACCACTAGGTTTAACCATTAGTTTAAATCATTTAGTTTAACCATTAAGATTAACCATTAGTTTAAATTGTTGAGTTTAACCACAAGGATTAGCCATTAGTTTAAGTTGTTGAATTTAGACACTATGTTTAGCCATTAATTTAAGTTAGTGAGTTTAATCATTAGGTTTAACCATTAATTTAAGTTAGTGAGTTTAACCACTAGGTTTGACCATTAATTTAAATCATTAAATTTAGCAACTAAAATTAGTCATTAGTTTAACTTGTTGAGTTTAACCACTAGGATTAGCCATTATTTTAAATTGTTAAAGTTAACCATTATGTTTAACCATTAGTTTAAGTTGTTGAGTTTAACCATTAGGATTAATCATTAATTTAAGTTGTTGAATTTAACCATTAGGTTTAGCCATTATTTTAAGTCGTTAAGGTTAACCATTAGTTTAAGTTATTGAGTTTAACCATTGTTTAAATCGTTGAGGTTAACCACTAGGTTTAACCATTAATTTCAAATGTTGAATTTAGCCATTAAGTTTAGCCATTAATTTAAGTCGTTGAATTTAGCCATTAGGTTTAGTTTTTAATTTAAGTCATTGAATTTAGCCACTAGGTTTAACCTTTAATTTAAGTCGGTGAGTTTAGTTGCTAAACCAATTTAAGTTGGTGAGTTTAGCCATTAGGTTTAACCATTAGTTTAAAGTCGTTGAATTTAACTATTAATTTTAATCATTAGTTTAAATTGTTGAATTTAGCCACTAGGTTTAACCATTAATTTAAATCCTTAAATTTAGTCTTTAAGTTTAACCATTAGTTTAAATTGGTGAGTTTAGCCATTAGGTTTAATCATTAGTTTAAATTTAGCCATTAGTTGTCACCTAGATTTAGCCATTATGTTTAACAAAGTGAAATAAACATGTGAAATAAAAAAGTTGAACACTTGGTTTATCATTGTGAAGGTTTGGGGTTTAATTCTTTATATTTACAACCTATGTGCATGCTTACAAGGCAAGGGTAGGTAGGTTAGATTAAGGTAGCTTAGTGATGTTAGGTTAGGTTAGGTTAAGTAGACAAGGCTAGGCTAGGCTAGCACATACGTACATACCTAAGTGCTTTTTCTCAACTTACCTAAACTTATTTACTACCTACCTACCTATTAATTTTAAAAATAATAATCCAAAAAATGATTTTAATTTAGGTATAAAATTAATCTAATCAAATGGTTTACTATTTACAAGTCAAGTAAATAAGAATTTTGTGAATCACTTTGCTAGTCAAAATGTCAAGGTTCAATTTGATTGCCCAGTCACATAGGACATGGCCAAAATGATTTGTTTTGATTGACAGGGTGGGTTTTTGATGCTTGTCACTTTTAAATATTTTTTGATTAAAAAACCTAGTCGAAAAAACCATGAATTGTAGTAGTGAGAAAAGGAAAACATGAACAACAAATAAGGGAGGAGAAAGATGAAGAGGAAAAGGAGAATAAGAACAATAAAAAAAAGAGGAGAAAGATGAAGAGGAAAAACAACATAAGAGGTAATTTGAAAGGTGAGTATCTTGCAATCCAACCTTTGTAAACCAATAATGGTAGTAGAGGTTTGTCGCCATTGCCATGAGCTCTTCATTGTAGTAAAGGTTTAGTGCTTTCATATCGATGTTTTGATTTCTTTTTTAAAAAAAAAATTGCTTTTATTTATTTCTCTTCTTTCTTTTTTGCTTTCAATTTTTTCTTTACTGTTTTTTTGCTGATTTTTTTACACCATTTTTTGGCATTTCATTTTTTTCTGATTTTTTTCTTTTTTTCCTGTTTTTAATATTTTATTTTCAGTAATTTTTAAATTCTGGTTACATATATATATATATTTTAAAAACTGAATTGTTTAAAAATTTTATTGCTATTTTTAAAAAAAGTTTCTGGTTTATTTCTATTTTTTGGTTGGTTTTCTTAGTATTGGTTTTTGTGGGGTTTTAAATTTTTTGTTTCCTTGGTTTTTCTTAGATTATTTCCCTCTTGTTTTTTTTTTTTTTTCCTTTTTTTTTTTTTTTTTTTTTTTTTTTTTATTTTTTTTTTTTTTTTTTTTTTTTTTTGTTTTTTTTTTTTTTTTTTTTTTTTTTTTTTCCCTGTTTTTTTTCTTTCTATACTTATTTTTTTTCTTGGTTTTTTATTTTTCGTTTTCATTTTCTGTAATTAAAAAAAATTG
>Ga0116227_10000916_pt1 | contig 62237 bp, 41 predicted proteins | sample S1TSphgellanicum_FD_89693 | JGI IMG/M metagenome (GOLD analysis project Ga0116227, IMG submission 89693) | Host-associated microbial communities from peat moss isolated from Minnesota, USA - S1T2_Fb - Sphagnum magellanicum MG | ecosystem: Host-associated > Plants > Peat moss > Unclassified... | reverse complement strand
TTCTTCAAAATTACAATGATGTTTAATGTTCAATGCATTATTGGCTAGCCAATGAATTTGAATCTGGTGTCTAGACTTTGGAAAAAGCTTTCTTGGCAAACTTTTCTTTGGGTGGTACCACTAGGAACCACCTTGCCAAAATTGTAAGAAAGTTGGACCTAATTTAAGAAATTAAATTCCATCTTCTTATACATTGGTTTATTTGATTGGACTAGGTGGGCTATGTGTTCCCCACCTATGCACACATTTGTGAAAAATAATGAACACCCAAAAACCTATAATATGCATTAACATTTTGATTCCTGAACCATCCTTAACCCATTTTTGACCCAATTTTTAATTTTTTAAAAAAAAATGTCCTTACACTTACACATTAGATATTTTTTCTTGTTTATTTAGTACATGCATAAGGGAATGATCCAAACTAGTCATTAAAACAACAAAAGATGAAAATAGTTATCATTTATGTTATTGACATTAATGGTTCTTTGGGGCTTCATGATTTTGATTAAAAATTCATAACTAAATTGAAATTAATTCAATCAATTATATATAAAAGACATCAAGTAGATTGACATTTGAAGTATTTTCAAAAATTAGTATCAAATAAAAATTCCCAAAAAGTAGATTCTTTTTGTGTTCTTGATCACAAAAATCTTTTGTCTGACATTCTTAAAACTTTTTGTTTATGCATTCATTTTTCACATCAAAACACATTTTTTTGTAAATTTAATTAAAGTTTTGAATTCTACATGATTTGGGTAACCTTTTGATAAATAATTTGAAATGAAAAGCTTTCTTTATGTGAGTCCCATGTTCTAAAGTTGAATGGGTCAAATAAATTTTGGGTGTGATGTTCTTAATGGTACCACCCAAGGATAAGTTTATTATTTTAATAATGTTTTATTGTGTGCCCAACTTTTTGAGTTTATGAAAGTGGTAGAATTAGTTGTGGTTTAAATTATGGGCTTTGTGGAAGATGAGAGAACTTTTTCAACCTTAACCTTCACGAAGACAACATTATGAAATTGTTTGTGTGAACATTTGGATATGGTGGTTCAAATGTTTGCACAACCTTTTTATACTGGTGATACCTTTCCTTACGATAATGCCATCACAACTTGGATTGAGGAGAAAGCTAGTAGGGGTCTTATGGAGTGATGTGTTCTAGCTTCAATGCTTTTGGGTAAATTTCTCATTGTACACTCCCATTTTATTATTTGTATGATTGAACTAATGTGTGACTTGTAGTTTAAGATCATGTGTTGCCACTAGGTGTAGTGTCTTCCAAGAGAAGGGTTCAACTCCTTGACATGATTTGTCAATTTATTTTTTAATTAAGTTTGTGATTGCAATTCTCCAACACTTGCCAAATGGCTCCAAATGTTTTTCTACTATAGCCTAAATTCAGACTTTGTCAAAACTGAATTAGCCACTATTTACATACACAATATATCCTACAATAGCCAAATACACCAAACCTCCAAAGAGAAAGTAGCCTTTTAAAAAAAAAATTATTAACTTTTTTGTGTAGCTAGTCAAAAGATGGCCATGCTTGTGATTGTAGCCACCTAGGTTGCTAGCTCTAGCAAACAGTAGCCACTTAGGCCACTTCCAAAAATCCTTAAATAAAACACTGGTGGGCACTGGGAACTGCCCTCTCCAGCCAACCGTGCAAGCTCCGACAAACCATTAAGTCGAGGAGATCATATTTCCATGCACTAAAAGGATATTGTTCATATTTTCTTGATCATGCATTTACTGGATGTTTGGTTCTTAATTTCTGGGATACTTGGTTCTTAATTTCCTGGATGCTTCAGTCTTAATTGCCTGGATGCTTCTTTTTTAGGCATGTTGGTAGTGTGGTGTGCATTTTTGAGTTTGTTGGTGAAATTCTATTGGAAGTTCTATTAACTTTACTATTTAAGAATTTAAAAAAAAATTGCTCAAAGTTTTCTCTAAGCTGGCTTTCTAGTCCTGAGAATAATACATAATAAATCTTATCTACAATTTGTATATGAATAAACAATGAAACACCCTTCCTTTCATTCAATATCAATAGGATCTGTTTTTTTCAACAAATTAGGGAGATCCCTCCGCAATCCACAGCTCTCACACATGGCCAAAGAAGAACTCTGAGGCTCACCACCAATCACAAGGAAGTTGAAAGAATATTAAAAGAGTGTAAAATTGGTGTGAAGTTGACGCCCGGTTTACTCTAGGAGTCGGGGCTGGAAAAACTTGAGGCCAACTTTGAGCAGTTTTGGCTGATTGTTGGCCCCGAGTTACTAACAAATGCTAGAACATTGACGTCAGGATTATATTAATAAAGGCTGGAACATTGGCCTCAAGTGTTGCAAATTGACTTCCCAAATTCAATGCTATCCTTCTTTTAGATTTCAGGTCAATACAAGGCCATAAAGTTCAGCATTTATTAGTAACTTGGGGCATATTGAAGAGATGTTTTCTATTTCAGCTTAACTCCTGGTGTAAAGCCAATGGGGCTGATTTCAACTTTTGCATCAATAGGGATGCGTGATTTGAGTTGAAGGAACATTGGCCTTGATTCCTAGTGTAAAGTGGGCCTGATTCTAATGTATAACCCATTTGGACTTGTATGGTTGATTTGAGTTGAAGGAACATTGGCCTTGAGTCCTAGTGTAAAGTGGGCCTGATTCTAATGTATGACCCATTTGGACTTGTATGGTTGATTTGAGTTGAAGGAACATTGGCCTTGACTCCTAGTGTAAAGTGAGCCTGATTATAATGTATGACCCATTTGGACTTGTATGGCAGATTTTCACAGTGTGTTACTACTGTTCCAGAAGACATTGAACTGGCCAAGGATCTTAAATGCAGCCAGTACCAAAAGTACCACTGCAATTTTTTCCCCTCATCTGCCCTTTGTCCTCTCATTTCTAGTCTTTCCATCTCTAGACATGTTTTGGGTCCATGTTATGCTCATTTTGGACTTGTTAGTAGTCTTGAGGGGGTTACAAAACATGGTACTTGGCACATTACGAGTTTAGGAGTGTAAAACATGGTAGGTTATGAGAGAAACATAACATGGACCTGATATCACAAAACATGTCTAAGACATCACCAGAAACAAAAATGATGGGGCAAAGGAAAGACTGAGGGAAAAAATCGCAGCTGTACTTTTGGTGCTGGCTGCATTTAAGACCCTTTGTCAGTTTAATGTCTTCCGTTATGTTCCTCTTGCCTATTGTGCATTGGCATGTTTATTACCATTTCGTCTTTGGAGTCAACCTTTTGTGAACGTGTTGGCTGCATGTGGGAAGACAAGTTGTTGACAATGTTGAAAACGTGGGTATCGTTGCAGGATTTCACTATTTTGGTCTGATGCATATGTTAAATTAAAAAAAAGGTCTGCCCCTTTTAGAATCGCTTCTGGTTGATACTTTACTTTCTCTCTAGTAGGAGAGTGCTAGGTTCAAATTTAGCCTGTTGTAGCAGAACATGCAGAACATAGTAAATGATGTTTTTTCTTCAGAACATGAAGAACCCTGTAGCATGCTTTGCTGTAGAATCATGTAAAGGTGCAAAGAACAAACTGGAAAGAGTGCCAGACAGAGCTCAAGCCATGTGGGCGGGTGTGGGGGTGGCATGGGTGGGGAACCTCTTTCGCGAACATCTTACACTTATGTGACATATGCGTGTCTATTTTTGACCATTTCTCTTTGCAGTTGGAAGACTTTCTCACAATAAGAATTTGTTGATGTTTACTAGACATGGTTTAGCCAAGTGTGATGTGTTGTCTTGCCACCTGGGGATGCTTTTTTTCCAGACCCCCTTTCTTTCTGATTTTGTTTTTGGTGATTTTGCTGTGTCACTTATGGACTCAAATCATCTATACTTTTTTGAACAAGGTGGCTGCAAAGTTTCAACAGCTAGTTATAACATAAGTTAGTTTGTAGGATGCACTCAAGTTGTATGCACACATTGTGATGTCACATGTCTCGAGGGTTGGCCAACCTTTGCGGACAGGAAGGGGTGAGAGTGAAAGAGCATGCACCATGTGGGATGAATGGTGTGTGGACAGGAAACAATTTGGAACCAAACCTAATGTAAACCCAAAACTTGAGGTTCCTATAAAGGTTGGAGCCATCAAACTTTAAAATTGTTGGATAAGAAAATTTGACTGAGCCCTAAAACCAACAAGTTTTAATTTTTGAAAATATTCCATTAACCCAAAACCCAAAAAATTAAAAACCCAAACCTAACACTTCTTGTTGAAACCAAAAATTAGCCAACATTAGTTGTGACCACTAAACAAATAACTAGTTATCTACAATTTGCATATCATTTCATTAATTAATTTTATTAACAAAACTATTTGGAATCTTGGAACCTCTTTAAAATTTACTACCATTTATGTATTAAGGAATGCAATTCAGTTATTGGCTTTGCCCTTAGGGAAGAGACTACACATCAATGCAAGATTTTCAAATAAAATTTTGATTCAATCTTGAATCAAAATGCAGGTGACATCTATGTATACGATGGCATGGGCATTTAAAGGGGTCTCATAGAAATGCATACATGCATAGAAGAAGTTTTAAATCCATTATTCAAATGCAAGTTTTAGTTTCGACTTCTCCCTTGGGTAAATGGGCAACAAGTTACTTGTTTTGATTGTTGCATTGAGATCTCCCAAATGCTAGTACCCCTGCTATACTCTTGGTAGTGTTAGAAGACAAAGGGTGTGCCCTGAAGGGGCTTCACAATGTGTAGAGATATGCTACAGGAATTATTGCAAATTCAACAATTTTGTCAAATGGAATTCAACAAAATCAAAACTAAAAAAAATAGTGAAATTGGGGCTAGCTTTTGGTATTCGTGGAAAGCCTTTGATGAGTGGGATTTCATAAAGGTGAATTATAATTGTTAGACCTAAGGTCAGGGAGATATTGAATTTTGAGTAATTTTCATCATTGGAAATCTACTTAAAATTAATTAATTATTTTTGCAATTGGTCTCTATCATTAGGGTATTATTCACACTTGAAACAATTACGTAATCATGTTCACACTTGGGCTAGCAACATAGGCCACACTAGTCTGCTATTATAAAAATGTTTTAGATCTATTACTGGAGGTGTTGAATGGTTTTGTCCTTTTTTTCTTTTCTTTTTATTTTTGTTAAACTTTTCCTTCAAAGGCCATGTGCCCATGTTTTCAATGCCAATTGCACAATTAAATGTGTAGCCTTGTTTGCCAATGTGCCATTTTTTGACGCATTCTATACACATATTCAATTTGCCTTATCTTTTACACTAAAATTTCCTAGGTGTATTTTGAATGCAAATGTTGTTAATTATTTACCTTTGTCCATATCATATGGGTAAATTTTGGTGATTTACCTTTACCCCTAATTGATAGTTTTACAAAACCTGTGTACCTTTACTCACACTTGGATGTTTTGAAGCCTATGTGCATTTACCTAGCTAATGTTTTTTGAAATTGTATTTTGACCCTTCCTAGCTGAATCTTGAATTACGAAATTGTTAAGATCTACCAACAACATTGGTTCTCATTTTTTGTGAGAACCTTAACAAGTTTTAGGTTGGTTTTCAAGGTGAAAACATATGAGTATCGTCAATGGTGATATGAGTTATGAAAACTTGATTAGTGTTCTCATAGGGGTGAGAACCGGCTTGAAAATGAAAACTTAGAAGAATATGAAAACTTGAAAGGGTATAAAAAAATAATGCTAGTGTTTAGTTAGGCTTTAGGTTTAGGCTTTAGGCAGTGCCATTATTTGAAAACATCCTGAAGCTTTTATTTCACACTCTTGTATATAAATGGGGCCAAGCTTTTGCTTGGCACTACTATGTTTTTCAAAAAAAATTTGTGTTCCCTTGCTTCACTGTTCTCTTGTTTTGTTATTCCCTTTGTTGCTCATTTGCTTTGTTACTCCTTTCTTTGTTGCTCCCTTTTTCATTACTCCCTTGCTTTGTTATTCCTTGTTTCAATGTTCCCTTTTTCACTACGCCTTACTTTGCTACACCCTTGCATTATTGCTCCTTGCTTTACTACACCATAGTTTTGCTACTCCCTTGTTTCACTGTGCCCTTGCTTCATTGCACCCTATGGCAAAGATGCAAATTGGGGCAGACTTAAATGAAATCCAACATCAATGGAACCAAAATTTTGGATGAAAATATTGACATGGATGAAACTATGTTCATGAATAAAATTCATGACAAATATATGGAAATTCAATGATACAATGAAATTGATCACACAAACGCACTTGGAATGACTAATTAGATGAAATTTGACACCATGGGTGAATAGATGATGTAAATTGAATTTAGATGAAATTATGTCCATGAATGAACTAAAACATGAGGTGAACAAAATCAACCATTGAGGACTAAATTGGGGTATTTGAGAATTTTAATGAAAATCAATGACATGGATGAAATAATCACATTAGTTTAATTGGCCACACAAAAGTGGATGTGCATAAAAATTACTTAAGCCCATATGCTTGAATGCCATTTGCATTGCTGATAACATCCATTGAACTCCATTTCCTCCAGTATTCAAGTTTTATCTATATTGCATCTATGTGGATAATTTTATACATGAACAAAAAGCCCATGTCAACAAATCTCATCCATGTGTTATGCTTTGTTAGAATTGTCCACATTGTTAAAATGTTTCTCCTATGTCATTAATTCATCTATGTTGTCAATTTCAACTAGGTGTTCCACATTCATCAATTTGATGAGTTCACTCACCCATAACAATCCAATTCAATTTATGTGGTTAGGTTTATTTGTGTCATAAAGCCCATTCACATGTTGTCGTTTCATCCATGTGGTCAATTAATTCATTGGTGTTATGAATTTCATGCATCTGAAAGATTTCATTCATGTTCATTGTAAATGTTATACAATTCATCAGTTCCATACATATTATCCCATTTCATTGATGCAACAAATCTGATTCACATGGTCCAATTCATCACAAATCAAGTTCATCCTCGTTGTCATGTTTCATCCATGTCATCAACTTCATGTGCATGATCTAGCTTCATCATAATGGTTCTTTCTCTCATTATTATTATAATTTTTGTTCCGTTTGGAGACCAATATGATTTTTATCTATGTGGTGAGTTTCATCTACATTTTCAGCTACAGTGGGCACCATATTCATCGTAACATGATATCTTATGGATGATATTGATTCAAATTTCATCTAATATCTTATCATAATAACTAGAGACTAGTTGTATGTAAATAAAACCTCTACTAGGTCAGTCTTTGCCAGGGATGGTAAGAAATTTATCAACTCCCTAAGGCTTGTAATTGTGGTGGTTCTGACTGGGGTTGGTTGGCCCTCCCTTGGTTGTGAAGTGAGTCAATTGATTGTATAATTTGGCCCAGACTTTCTATGACCAACACTTAAAGGCTGAAAATAGTTTTTGGGTGGAGTGTGTAGTAGAGTATGCATGGGTATGTTGGTTTGATGTTTGAAGGGTTGTGCCAAAGAGATACATATGCCTTGGTGCAATGTCAGTGACTCTACCAATTTGGAGAAAAATATGTGCTAGGCCTAGTGTGATTTTGGTGCACATGACTGCTTTTGCAAAATTGAAAGTAGCTTTTGTACTCAAAACTGAACTTGAATCAAATCAAAGTTGTACTATTTCTTTACAGTTTTTGAAACAGCCAATTATTGTACTTGCTACAGATGTTTGGCAGTTACTCTTTAAACTACAAAATACCCAAGGAAATGGGGTTCCTGACAAGTCCAACATTGAATGCCATCTTCACAACTAACATTCAGTAGAAACTGTTGAAATTACTACTATTATTTTGAGCAAAAGGGGTTCGACAATCAATCTTTAAGCACAAAACATGTGCATAATTTTCAAAAGAAAAGATGATGGACCAGTGGCAGGGATAGTTTAAAAACTTATAAAAGAGCGAGGGGAAAGGCATCTGTATACTACATTCACACTCTTCTTAAAGTTGTACAGTATGGATCCATATACAGAGAAAACAAGCAGGTCCAGAATGTCTGAGCACCATGCTCAGAAGTCCAGAAAGCAAGACTCACGCAGGAGATCCAACTGCAGGAGGTTTGGGAGGAAGTTCAGTGGACTTCCAAAAGGAAAGGCCCTTGAGTACTTAGATGGCATCTCTGCAGAAAAAATTCAAGAGTTTTTGGCTGAAGATAGCAGAGGACAGAGGACATCCTTTGTTTTGTAAAGGAAGTTCTGGGCTCAGGAGAAATTGCCCAAGTTCATTGAGAAAGGAGATATGGCAATTCTGGCTAATTACCAGCCCATCTCTTTACTAACATTCGTTATAAAAATTGTGGCTAAGATTGGATTATGCCGATCTCAAACTAGATTTGTGTGTTGTATTTTGTGACAAGCCCTTTTAATATATATTAATTAAAAACTTTGGATACATTAAAAAATAAACCAATGGATATAAAATATCTTATAGCACATTTGAAATTCATAACCAATGTTTTTCGTGCTTAAAAAACACTATGAAACATTGTAAAAGAAGTGTTGTTCCGTATATAATCTAGTTTATTTTTAAATTGTTCAAATGTTGCTAACAACTCCTATTATTTCATTCACACCTTTCTTTAGTGTAGAGTTTTGTAAAGTACATAAATAGAAAGTAAATATTTTTTTGATGGTTTTTTCAAAAAATACAATGATCTTTATACCTTGACCTTATATAAGTACATTTCATTAAGTACTTTTTGTTGAAGGTTCCCCAACCATGAACTTACCACCCAATAAACATGGATACATTTTGTTTACTTTGAAACCTTTTTTTAAAAATGTTTTGAAGGAAGATTCTATAGATGTAATGAGGATTAAGGGTTTTTAAATTTATAATTTCATCCATTTTGATGTTACTTTATTGCTTTCACATGCAAAATAGAAGGTAAAAATGAAAATTAATTTGTACAAATATTTTTTTGTTTATTTGACCATGCTTTGACCTATTGGAATGTTTTCCTTTTAGTTTAAAATTAGATGAGATCCTTGCAAAAGAGGTTATTAAAAGGAAAAATAATTGAAATTTTGAATTAAGACATTCTCAATGGCTTTTCGATTTAGAAAACTTTGAATAACAACTTAGTATAGTAAGGCCTTTGGATCAATGACCCTTGGAAGAATCATTGACACATTCAACATAGAGTACGAACCATCATGTTGGTTAGCATTGCCAAGTTTACTGAATAAAGTTTGTAACCTTTCAATAGTAGAATCACCATAATTTGAGAGTATAAAAGCATGTGGACTCCCCTTAAATCTCATTAACGTTTTACTAGTTAGGAAAGAAACTCTAGGATGTTTGCAAACAAAATTGTTGGAATAATTTAGTTATATAAACTTTTCAAAAAAATAATAATTTAATATTATCATGTGGAATTGATGTTTGCAAGAAGTGATAGAGAAGAAAGTAAGGAAATGTTCCCATTGCCCACTAAACCTATTTAGTAGAGACCAAAAGAGTTGAGTAGTTTTGTAATTTCAATTTGGCCTTACATTTGGTGACCATATTACAAATATTGAACCAATTATTCTGGTTTTGTGTCTTGGGAAAAATTTTATTCAGTTATGTTTTACAAGAATAAAACTTTACCAAAAGTGTAAAAGACTTAGACACTATAAACATTTCATCTTGGAAGAAACAATATTTTATGTAGATGTTATATTGAAACTTAAACATTGCAAGCATTTTATCTCATAGTCCAAACAAGGTTTTGTAAAGGTTGCAAAAGCCTAAACATTATAAGCAAATAATATTATGCTTTTTAAATCAAAGATTTCTTGATATTTTTCAATAATCTTGTGACTTTATATTTCCATCACATTTTGAATATTTTAATATATACAATACTGGACATGAAAAACCACATGTTAATTTGCCTTTTCATATTCCTGTTGGTGGGTAGGAAAACGGAATGAAGTGGTTACTTTTGGAAGGGGTAGGTACGAATAACGTGCAAACAACCCGACAAACAACTATAGTTTTATTTGTATTTAGATGAGGGTAATCCCTTTGCTGAAAGGGCAAGGTTCCAAAATCCTCCCATCATTTTTGGTTTTATTTTGATTCTTGGTATGGTCCCATATGGTTCCCAATAGTTCATCACTATTTATGTAAGATCTTTCATCATGTGTAGATGGAAAATGGTAAGTAGATAGATTTAAAAGAGGTTATTAAATTGTTTTGATGTACATGATGTGGACATGAAAAGGCCCATGTTAATTTGCTTTTTCATATCCATGTCGGTGGATAGGAAAAATGAATGAGATACTTATTAGGAAAGGAGTGAAGTAGTTAATCTGGGAAAACTAAGTTATAAATGGCACATATAGCTAGACATCACTTTTTCATTAGATAAATAAAATATATTTTCATTCTCATGCCAAAAATGGACTTTAGAAATTTGGTGCATTTGGGGCCTTCAAAAAGTCTATTAAAATGCATTTCATGTTATGAAATGACATAAAAACTTGCATTTAGGATTCACCAACATGTAATTAAATTTTGGGTAAAAAATAAATGTTGTTCATTGAAGATTTTTGATTTTGTAAATCGATATACATAATTTTGCAAGATAATTTCATTTCTAGTGATTGAGATGAAAAAGTCCCCATTGGTTATATTTGATCATTTGGAATTTCTTTTTTCACTTAACAAGTATAGTTATTCGATGTGTGGAAATTAAATTTTTTAATAAAAAAACATGTGCTTAAATTTATCACTTAGGTCTTTGAACTTGGGAAATCATAAAAAACATTGTCCCTATAAATAATCTTATGGACAATCTAGTTTCCAAATACCTTTTACTTTTAACATAATGATTTAAGAGTATAGTAAATCAAAATTACATGTGATCAAAATTGATAATAATGTATAACAATGGAGTAGATCTTTGAATAAGCCGAGTATCAAATCATTTGTCCTCCCTTACCTACTTTTAGAACTTTGAGGCCAAAGTACTTAGTCTTTAAAGCTAATTTCAACTTACTAGGTATTTTACATAGGTGAGCTTGACAATTATTTATTTCCCAACTTCAAAATGAAGCTAATTATAATGTTAAAATGTAGTGGACCCTAGTGAATGTGTAGTCCTTGCTTGAAGAAAAGACTTGAGAAATTTTACTCAACACACACGTGCATATATGTTCTCTAATACGACAAAGGTAAGGATATTATTGGACATTGGTGAAGATTTTCCTTACAAAGATAAGGATTAAAAACGATGATTGTTTATCATGAGGTTGAAAGTTCAAGGTTCATGGTTTGGAAAACCTTTGTGCTTTCCCAATCCATGATCTTTTAATCTTGATTCATAGCAAGGGATAAAAAGGGTATTTATTTTTCATTTAAGGGTTAAAATGATTAATATTTAAAGAATAAATTAACCCTTGCATTTTGTTCACACAAGGGGATAGATAAAAATAATGCAATAAAATTAATTAACCTTACATTGAATAGTTGAAAGCAAAGGTTCAAAAGAGTTAGATGACACCTAAATCACGAATGGTTAAGAAAAATATTAAGAGATATTTATCTTTAGATGACACCTAGAAGACATTTCAATCTTTTGAAATCAAGCGTTCAAACTGACTTCATTATTCCACCTTAATTTGAAACCAAGTTTAGAAAGATTGAAAATATTTACTCCTACTTGGACAAGAGATTTCAAAGCATTTACCCCTTCTTTAAACCCAATGACACAATGTCATTTGCCAACTCATTTTTTGGGTGAATGATATATATAGTTAAGGTTACTTCTTTAAAAAGTTTATTTCTTCACTTTGGTGTGAATTCAACTTAAGAGATTAACTATGTGAAGGTAGGTGGTGGCATATTAAGATGTTCATTTTCTAATGTCACATTATAGTTTTCATAAGGGATATGTTTGAGACTTAGGTCTATATAATTTTGATATTATGATCAAACATGGAAAGTAATCAAATTTAACATTGCAACAAATAAAATAAAATGATTTAATGGATTCAAAAATGGACCTTATATTATTTAAGTTCAAGCAACATTGTAGTCATAACCCACAATTTGTGATACATGGATCATAAATGCATCACATGACCTACACCAATGAATGCAATTTTTTGGGTGGGGTGGTTTAATGAATGTAAGTTTGGAATGGACCAATTCCATGGGAAATAGATCTTCCAAACAATTTGGGAGACATGTGACTTAAATTGTTGAATTTTTTTTGAAATTCACATATTGATAAATTTATAATTTTTTTTTAATCTAAACATTGGTAATGAATGGGCTTATTCATGGTTATAATTCCCAAAAAAAGAAAAAGGATTCCAAGATTTTTCTAACATTATTTTTTGTAAATAACATTTATTTGAAATAAATTTAAGTGAGAAAAATTGAATAGTCTAATTTAAGATCATTCATGCAATGGTGATGAGTTTTCACATTCACACATAATTGTTTATCAATATTTTGGTTTATAATTAAAAATGCAAAAAAATCTCAAAATGAGTTTAAATGAATAATAAAACTTTTTTTTTTTGGCAAGATTATTTCTTACACATATGGACTAAACATGAAGCTAGACATTTTGAATTCATTGAACATAATTTTTTTGTTAACTAGTTAATAAAATGAGTCCTTTGTCTTGCAACCCCTCCCTTCAAAAGTTCAAAAGTTTCAAATTTTTGTATGACTTTATGCACTTTTTTAATTTTTTAAAAAAAAGTTGCAGTTTAAACATTTGATATAATTAGTTTACATGACTCAAAACAACATTTACAAATTATTCAAATTATTTTCAAATATTTTTATCAATTTAGCAGGACATCATTTTATCTATTGGCATACAACAATCCACTACAACTATAATAATACAAAATAAATAAAAATCCAAAATTTTCTTTTGCAATTCTTTAAATACAATTTATTTTTTTTAATACCCCAATCATGAATATGCCCAAATATAACTTTTAATTTTTAAAAAAATTGAATTTGTAAATTGTTGATTTTTAAGAAAATAGTTGTTTTGAGATTATGATTGTTTAAACTTTCCATATGAAAGAAACAAAATATGGACTTTGCATCCATTGTTAATAATTTTATACATGTAACACAATGTAAAAACTTCATGTCACAAGTTTACTTTTAGTATTCAAATTGGTATATATGGACTTAATATTTACAATATTATGCAAAACCCTATTTTGATCAACTATAAATTAATATGGATTCAATACAGTGTCATATAATGCCCTTTAGGAAATTAAGGATCAACAATTATGTATGATGCACTTGGTGCCATGAATACTAACTAAGAAAGCAATTTGAGATGTAGGTATATATATGTACACCCACTCTCTAGGAGCTAAGAAAGTGAGCACGAGTAGTGTGCATAAACAACTTTGAGTAATATTACTCATAGGAATAAATAAAGGAAATTTGAACCCAATACACATTGGTCAAGATTCAAAGGTTAATGTGCAAGTTTGACAGAACAATATGTGTGATAAAACTACATAAGATGTGTTTTTTCAAGGAATCCAAGTGTTAAGTAGTCTATCCATTGACAAGAGTGTTCACCAGAGTTCAGCAATAATGTCAATCTCAATTTCTCCCAAAGCAAAAAAAAAAAAATGATCCACAAGCACCTTGATCTGCTGTTATGTTTGTTTTGCTGATCAACTGCATTCATGTACCATGCACTCTAAATTCCTATAACTTCCAGCTCAAGACTTCCATTTGTTCTTCAATTCTTGATCCCGTTTGAAATGCTACTCTAGAAGCTTTCTTTTGATTGGGCTGAGATGATATATTGAAGACACTCTTTGAAGAATATGAACCAAATGAAATTTCTGCCCTGGAGATCATCTGATGTTTGGGGTGTCAGGCAATGCTCCTTGAAGGCAATGGTGACATGAGGCAGCTGCAGCTAAAAAGAGCTTAATTACCGAGGATTTGTGCTTATAAGCACTAGATTAGCCTGCGACAAAGAGTGATGTCATCGCTAATAGGAACCTGACTGATCTGAATGCGGGAGTCCTTAGCCAAGGTCTGGTTCAAGTCCAAAATGTAGTCCATATAGTAGCGAATATACTGGGGAAGCTCATCATTGGGGCTGGCAACAAGCGCGCCATTCCAGAGAGCGTTGTCGTAGCGAATCAGACCCCAACTTTTACCAGCTTGATCAGCCGCTTGTAATAGTTCAAGTAGTTGTTCCTATCCGCATCAACGAAGATGAAATCGAAGAACCCATGATTCGACTCCTGTAGCACAAGATCAGATAGATGATCCGGCATTGAGTACTAACAGGTTTATGCGATTTCCACTGAGCACACATAAAATTATTCCGCTTCTGAAGAGACTAACACGCCGCCCCAGGTTTAATTTGAACTTGGTGAATAAGCGGCTCGTCACATAATGGCTGTTGCCCTTTAAATGACACCCATAAGGACGACAAGTATTCAACATACTAAACTAGAAACACATGATGGTCAGCATGGTGAAGCCCAAGTGGATCTTTCACTTATGCAGGAAATGTTTCTATAGTGGACTCCACATGACGCTAGAATGTAGGGGTACCAAACTTTGGTCTGTTCTGGGCGAACACAATGTCTCTACCCTGAAGGGCAGAGCAACGAGCGGCTAGTCACATAATGGATCCGCCCTTTAAATGACTTGCATAAGGATGATAAGTATTCAATATACTAAATTGGAAACACCTGGTGGTGAAGCCCAAGTGGATATTTCACTTATGCAGGAAATGTTTCTATAGCGGACTCCACATGACCCTAGAATGTAGGGACACCAAACTTTGACCCGTTTCTGGACAGCGTGCATCACAATGTCTCTACCCTCATGAAGGGCAGAACCAATAGATGCAAAGACGGGAATGGAAAGGACCAGCTTACATCTTTCAACAGCATGTCTATTCCGTCCATTGCAGGGCCGTCTCGAAAGTCGACCTTGTGGGCCACGCCTGCTTCACGATGAACGGTGCTCCGATCTCGTACGCCTCCCTATCGATGTCGAGTGCTATCACTTGCCCACGTCCTGATCAGCGTTGTCTTTTTCAAATTTGTGAGGTACGTGGGTTGACTATCATTCACAAGAGGACTTAGCCGAATTTGGCAACAGGTCAGAGAGGATAGTAGAGAAGTTTAGGAATTATGCTATATTTTTGCAACCTGGAACAACCTATTGTCTAATATGGTGATTTTAAGTTTTCTTCCTCATAATGTGGCAACAGTGGGCCAATTTTTTCCCCAAAAAAACCTTTGTAATTGTAGCAAGGACTTTTGTTTTTGTCCTCGCTAGGTTGCGAATTTCGCCAAGAAAAAAAAATCACTTGCCCTGATCATGAGTCATGAGTCGCTACCCATGAGTTGTCCCGGCAATACGAGATCCAAATCATTGAAACCCATGAAGTACGATATATATAGTAGCACAATCTTTAAATTATGTTATTTCGCACCTTGCCGTCGGAGGGAAGCGAGAGGGCGGTGCAAAGAAGGGAATAGCCAGTGTACACACCCACTTCCAGCGTGTTCTTGGTGTTCATGAGCTTCAGAAGCATCATCAAAAATTGGTCCTCATCCTGCGACGTCCCCATCTTATTCCTGCCACAACTTTCAGATCACGTATATAGCTGCATTTTGCAACTGACACATGAAAACAGGCCTCGAGCTTGAGTCACCTGTTTTAAAAGGCAGCTTATGAACTAGCCTTTTTCTGGCATGAAATGATTTATGTAGACCTTGATGCATAATTTTGTGGATCCATTCACTGATCAGAAATTCATCAATTTTCAGCCATGTAGATAACAGGCCATTTGCAAGTAATAGGAAAACTAAAAGAAAATTATCTGTGATCTATACTTCATAAAATAATGACTCTAGATTCATGGTATTGTTTATTTTGATTTGTACATAATTTCCAGGTTGTGGTTTTGGCAGTAAAAGGGAAAAAATCCATCTGAAAACCTCTCTGCAAACCTGATTCTGTTTGGGACATTTGGCAGATTCTATGGGTCGCACATGATGTTGTAGCATGCATCCTCGGGTGTTGGGGGATCAACTCTTGTAACAACTAAATCTGTGAAAGTTGTCCACACCCTCTAAGTTTTCCTACCTCTACAGTCCACATTTCAATTCAGTTTTAGAATTTAGCAACCTGATCAGTGATCACACTGCAAAGTGCTTTGAATGACCATTTCTGATTCACCATTTCATCCCATTTTCAAGCGCTTCACCATGGGCCTATATTGTGACTGATGAAAATTGTTTAATTAGCACCCAATTAAGTCTCTTATTTTGTGCTCTCTCTTTTAATTTCTGTTTGTTAGGACCTTGACAGCGAACAACAAAATTTGAGCGATGTCAAACATGATCATTCAACTTGGAGTTGTCTGAATTTGCAAAAACAGTTTGCTTGATGAGATGTGGGCCAGGATTATTTTTTTCCAATTTTGTGAAGTAAGTGAACTTGGGAACATCCACAAGAGGAATGAGCCAAATTTGGCCAGAGGTAAAGCCAGCAAAGTAGAAATTGTGTAGGATCCTGCTTCAGAACTCATTGTCAAAATATGGCAACTTTTGACCCTTTTTTTTCTTCAAAATGTGGTGACTTTTGTAGATATCTTTTTTAAAAAACCATTTGAGTTGAAGGTGACTGAAAACATTCATCACTTGTAGCAAAACATTTATGAATGTAGGATGAGCAAAGGAGATTCTATCTCTGGTTTTGTTGGAGACATTAAACTCATTGTCAATCAGCTACGTGCTCTTGGTAATATTGCATTTGATGAAAGTGCAGTTATGGTCAAAATCTTGACAAACTTGCCGGATTGTTATGATCATCTTGCTACAATGTGAGTTATTGTAATTCAAGATGACCGTAGGTTAAAATCACAGTAAAAGGAGCCACTCAAGTGAGTGGACATTCTTTAAAACTGCATTTTTGTATGTTTGAAAGAACACAAAGGAAGCTAATAGTTTGGATTGTCATAAATTTTTTAAGAATATTTTTCATTAATTGCAAAGTTTACATGCTCAAAACTTGACACAAATTTTTTAGGAAATTGCATGTTCAAAGCACTCAAACCTCGAAAGTGGACAATCCTTGTTTTCTTCAAACATCTTTTCTTTTTATCAAATGTGCACTAGTCCTTTTGAAAATTGAACATGAATTTAACATTGACTATTAGAAAGGCAAAAGGACTTAAACTAATGAAATTTGTTTTTATAACCCATTTGAGCACATTTGGTTCAACAATGTTTTTGACCTTGAAAATTATGGATTTTGAAAATGTGATTTTAACAAAAGTTGTTCATATATATGTGATAGAAGGCATGAATGCATAATATACATGATATAAAATCAATTTGGAGTCAAAATATATTTATATCCAAAATGCAATGCTAAATGGGGTATCCGAAATATAGAATTTTAAGTTATAAACCAACACAAGAATGACACATGTCATGTGCAGTCCTTCGAAAAGGATTTTTACCTTGGTACCCTTGGTTCTGTTGACCATGATTTCACCTATATGGAAATTGATCCAATATTAAATCAAATGAGCAAATAGATCTAGTTAAACATGACATTGTTTCATGCCCATATGAATGTGGAAATGCACACAAATGGTATTGATATACAAACCTGTTAATATGGTACATCATACAATGCACTCCACCTTTTCACACCATGCTCTTACGACACGTCCCCAACGGCTTCATCTTCGTTGCCTAAGTTTAGCCAAGCTTGGTATTACATACCTCATTGCAATTGTTCATCTATAATGACATTATGAAGTTTAAGGTATGTTTCTAGCTATTTGCCCATTTAAATGGTCTTTCATCCTTGCTAATTTGTATCATGGGTGCCCATTAAGCAACCATCTTCGAGTTTATGAATAAATCTGTTTCCCTAGCTCCACAAAATGTTCAATCCTAAATTCAAACCTACATATTGGACATGTAGCATAACTTTGGTGTGCTACCCCAACAACTATACCATATCTCAGGAATTCTTGTATTGGGTGAAAGCACACTAAGGGTGTTCAAAAAAGATAATGTATAACAAATATTATAGTACACAATAAACTAAAACCTTGATGGCATCCTTTGGTTATCTTAAACATAAATTAAAAAACTTTAAAATTTACACAACATTTTTGAACTCAAAGTTCATTTTGAGTCAAAATTCAAATGAGGAGAATTGGATAAAATCAATGTACACAGAGTATATAACTTATAGTTTTTCAATGGCCATAGGGTCAAACATGTTTATGATTCATGAAACATTACTAAAAAAACAAAAATTGAGAAAATGATGCAATGCCTATCTATAAAATCTCCTCCTCTTTGATATGATAATGGTTTTATCCTAAAAATAAGATATTATTATGCATTCATAACTAAACAAATGCAAAAAAAACACATTTCTGGAATAAAATTTCATCAAATAACTTTAAATTTCTAAATTTTCCTAGATTTAATTGATGTTCAATATCATACACCATAAAAAAATTCACCCAATAATTCCATCCACAACCCTAGTTTTGTGATGAATATTATTTTGTTAGGAATATATTCCATACCTTCAAATTTTTCAATCTTTGTTGAATTTTTCAAAATAATTGATTAGATGAAGTTTAAAGCTAATCAAATATACTTAAAAGAAGAAAAAATAATCCAAATATGATATCCATACATTACCAAAAAATTAATTACAAAAATATTATACATGTAATTACAATTTTGGGGGGGTTTGTGTGTTTTCACCCTATGGTCCAAAGTAAGGCACCTCTCAATGTAAAAGACCTAAAGTCCAAAGGTTTGAGCACATCATATGCAAGAACTCCATTCCATAATTGTTGAAGCTCTTCAACCAAAGGTTATAAATAAACATCAAAGTTTTCTGATGTGACAGAATCTTTGAACCGTAGAATCAACAATGCCAACATAATAAAAATCTTTTGATTGTTAGCCAAAGGGGTATATTGTAGTTCAACAACATCACAGGCCATGTGGACCAAGTTGAATGAGTGAGCTTGAATGGGTTGACACCATTAGTAGAAAGAGCTACATGCACATTCCTTGGGTCTACTACAAAAGTAGGGTACTTTCCATGAACATGTTTCCATGCCTTGGACTCACAAGGAAGTCTAACAAGACCATCTAGGCTATTATTTTTGGAATGCCACAACATAAGCTCTAACATGGCAAGTGCCCTAAACATTTTCTAAAGTCTAGGAACAATTGGAAATGTTTAAACACTTTCATATAGGCAAGACCTTGTTTACCTCGTCCTTATAATGAAGACCATTACACTTTGGACATTGGTTAGAATCTTTATATGGTCCCTTTGAAACAACACACGTCGTTTAACACATGCATGAATGGTCTTGTAATCTAATCCCAATTTTTGAATCAATGTTTTTGGTGCATAATAATTATTTGGCAAACAATTAGGTTCTAGCAATAAATGTAATTGGAGGAAGGTAAAAAGCTCATTTGCAAATTTATTTCTAATTCCATATATACTTCATAGTTTCATAATACTAATTTTTGTTGCCAATTTCGTACATTTGGAGTTGACATATAGATCCTAGATTGCATCTTCCAACGCCACAAGGTCAAACTTGCCTTTTGGGATTCATCTTCAAATGATCTTTCCCTTAAAGGTTCATGATCTCCTCCGTACATGGGTGGTACATCACCTTCATTATTATCTCTTCCTTCATTGAATTCCTCATGTAGTCCATTAGCAACTTGCAAAGCCTCTTCAACAATTTTAGTTGTTCCTTTTGACAATGCCATTGGCTCATCTACTTGCTGGAAAACATCTTTTACCATGCCACGGATATCCACCTGGGAATCAAGTCCATGGTTTTGTCATATGGTAGGTATTCTAAACTTTTCCCACTTTTCATCTTAAAAATCACTAATGCTTGGACCCTTCCAAACTCTAAAAGTTCTCTACCATTATGTATGAGGTGTTCCCTGACATTTGTTAAGGTAAACAAAGTCCATCCCTTGCATTTAGTACAAGGGCAATGGATTCTCTTCAATTTGTATACACTAACCCTTTCTTCTCCCCTAACTCATATTTACCTATTATCTTTATGTTGTTGTCTTGTTTCATGCCAAAGCAAGAGTCTAATAGTGAGGAACATGCTCAGTTGCCTAACAATACCCTATAGATGGAGGCTTATACATCAATTAATTAGACACTACTCCCAACCAATGGAGTATTACTCATGATGTACATCCTTCAAAAGCAAATTAATTAAAGTTCAACAAATGGATTAACATCTATTCACTTAGGTAGTCCATCATGGATTTGGAGGGTCAATTGTTATAGATTTGCACATAGATAATTGAAGTTAATTGGGCTTTAGTGTATGTCTAACAACTTTGCCATGGATATGGGTTTATATTCTAAACTTGGGGATCTTTGGTTCTTCATGGACAAGGTTCATTGCCCGATAACCTAACTACAAAACCTCCCAACTAAAGAAATATTTTCATCAAGGACTTGATGATTTGGATGGTCATAAGATGATCCTTGAATGAAAAAAAAGTCAAAAAGTGGCCAATTAGGTAGTTGAATATAGCACTAGTTCTTGTTTAATTAGAATCCTACAAAGGCACAAAAAGTAATGGGTGACCATGGCAGAACTTGAATATAACACTAGACATTGGTTCTGGTTTTGAATCATGTAATGACACAAAGATAAAATAATTTAGTTTCAAGAACTTGCATTGAAAAATTCCTAAAATTCCTACTAATTCTATGTAGCCAACATAAAATCCACTAAAATAGCTAAAACTTGACAATCTGGATGGTCATGATCAATGGATGTTCCATGGGTTGATAGAAAGGTCAATAAGTGGCCATGGCAATTGAATATAATACCAACCATTGGAAGATGGTTTTGAAATTTGCAAAAACACACAAATAGAAAAGAAAGGCAATTCAATTTCAAGAACATGCTTCTAAAATTGTTGAGACCCCTACTACTTTTATGTAGCCAATATAAAAAGAAAAAGAGGAAGTCAATACATGCAACCCACTAAAATGGCTAAAACATGATTATTTGGATGGTCATAGGATGGACCATGGGTTGAGAAAAAGGTCAAAACTAGCTAAGGAATTACCACCAAAGATTGGTTTTGGTTATGAATCCTACAAATAAACAAAAGGCAAAAAGAAAATAGTTTAATCTCATGAACCTACATTTGAAATTTCTGAAATTTGTATTGCTTCTATGTATTAAGCATAAATATGTACCATGCATAAAAGGAAGCCAAAGGACTATGTATGCAACCTATTGAAATAGTTAAAATTCCCATTGTGTTGGACTCTTAGAAGTAATTCAATCCAAAAGTAACTAGAGTTTGAACAAAGGACAAGGCCATAAAGATTTCTAATGCATCAATATTAGTGTAGGTGGCAAAGATACTTGATACATTAAAGGTCCTATCAAGAGACAAAAACCTTCTATGTTTGAGAAGGGTGATGAAGTTATCAAAAATGTGTAGATTAATTTTATCATGAAGGACAGAATACATTTCAAGTGAACTACCAAAGCATGTTATTCATGATTCTCATGTAAAGACTATTGAAACTACTTTAATGGCTAAATATTTCCTTATTCTTAATGACCAAAAATTACCATTGACAAACCCATAAAACGCATAATAAAACTTGGCATTGCCTTTACATCTTGCTCTTTTAACTACCCCATCATTCCCAAAGCCATGACATTTAATGTTTCAGCCCATGTAAAAAGATATCTAGGAAGATACAATATAAGGAATTGAAAAAAGTAGGTGAAAAGGCATGCAGGTAAACAGGACAACTTGCATGTGTGCACAAAAGCAATCAAAAGGGAAGGAAAAACAACAACTTACCATAAATTTTTCAATCTTTGACAAGACCATGCAACAATTATGTATTCTAGAATGGTTTTGACTTGCCCATTATGTTGGCTAAGGTGCAAGCCAAGCTTGGTGATCCACCCAACATAATGGGCAAGTTGAAACCATTCCATGACATTAATGTCTAGGTGGCATAATCAACAAATCTTTTGAAAATTCATGTTGATAAGAGATTTTGGTCACTATTAATCACATATGATCATCACTAAAAGATTATGTCCAATAGTGTGGTATAAAAAACAACATAATTTTTCGCCCCATACCTTGATATGAATTGAATTTAGTAAAATACAACATGTACCAAGGCTGAATAGACAAACTAAAAAGCATGTACATGAAACAAATTCATGGATCTAGCTTTGGCAAAGATAGTACCATGATCACTTGAAAATGCAACTAGCATAGATGGAGCCTTAGTGGTCTTCACATCTTTAATGTCTTGCCTGGAGCTTCCATTCACACCTACTTGTATTCACACAAAGTGTATCACTTTTCAAAGGCACATGATAAAGAGTAATAAAATTGTTGGATTTCCAAAAAAACTCGAGATGCATATGCAACCTACTTCAATTTCTTTAATCATTCATTATTTGTGGCAATATCTTCCCGGACATTCCAAGGCTAAGCACGGGTTTGAATGATAAACTTTCTCGATCCTTGCACTTGCTTCCAATTTGTGAAGTCACTTTAGGTTAACATTAATAGATGAAAGGAAGAATACATGTTTCCAATTTGTAGACATTGAAATAATATACATGATTTCAATCGGATGGAACCCCTTTGCAAACATCAAGAACCCAATTCGACCTAGACCTTTTTTTACCACATAAATATCATAACACTCATATATCTAAGGCCGTCTACCCAATTTTACCATAGGGTGAAGAGCAAGCACACAAGGTTTTTTGAATTTTTTTCTTCTATTGTAAATAAAGCTAATTAATTTTATTGCAACTTAACATTGCATGAGATGATAAGTTCATGAAGAAAGGGATCCTTTTGGAGAGAGAAATTAACTGAACTATGATTGGTTTGTGACTTACTTTTCAAAGCTTTGTTGTAAGGTGAATGATCAATGATTTAACAATGCCATTCACTTGGGTTGCTTCCACATTAACCTCATTTTTAATCTTAATTCTTGCTTCATGTTGTTGGAAAGTTCCAACAACTATAAGCAATATGAGTTTCTACTTCATAGATGAAAGACTCTACAATATCCCCCTTCCCCCGCCCCCACATAAGACAAAAAATTAAAGATTTTTAGTACAACCCAAGTTTGGTGAATAACTATATGTTTTTAGATGATTTTAGGAAATCATATGCAATAATTCATGGGAGAAAGGCATAATTCGACTTGAGTTAAAACACTTGATGAAATAAAAAATTGTAACAATTTTAGCATAACATGGACAAACATTGTGAACCAACCATGCACTGTGCCTTTTTACATGATAGCTTTTAGTAGAAAAGGACTTACATGGGCACAAAAACACACTCTTTGGACTTTCTAGAATGCTTTTCATAATAGATCTTAACCAATGACAATAACAAAAACAATCATCTCAATTCAATTAATTGACCACTACTTGTTTTGCTAATTTTTTCCATGTTGTCATGTTATAGCAATGTCATTGACAAAAATTAATAGAAAGAACCTAGGAGCCTAATTACTAGGTCATGGTTTGCTTTAGTTTTTAGAAAATATTATCCCATTTTTTATGCGATTTTTCAAATAAAATACCATATAATGCAATGCTAGGTGCTTTTAATGAAAATTTGAAATTACAATAATGTAATATGCAACAAAAAAATCACAAAAATGTTGAAACATATCCATTATTATGAATATAAGTGGTATTTTGGTAGTATTGCAAAAACACCAAATTTGTGTCTCGCAAAATAAATACCTTATACATGTATGGAAATGTTATGTTTATAATTATTTTCTTGAAGATAAATTGGTGTATTTTCATCAATATCTACTAGATGCATCCTTTCATCAATTTTTAAGCCCATCCATTAATAATGATTATGCAAACTTGTGTATTTGGATCCTTTTGAAATTGTAGAAAATTGTCCACATAGGAAAATACCTTATTTTATTAAGAAATGATATGAAAGTAATTTTGAAGGTGTTAACAAGGAATATTCTAGTTCCACCTATATTTTTGTGTTTGAAATTAATATTTTTAAAGTTGTAATCATATGGTTTATAAAAGAGTCCTAGATTTTTTAAATGACCATAAAAAATGACTTATTTTCATAAAATACCAATAAGTTTCATATATTTGAACCTAAAGTGGGTACACTAATGTCACATGTCATATAGTTTGAATGTTTGAAGATTTTGACACATAAAAAATTGTGCAATTCATATGTTTAAGTGGGAAGGTTGGTGGAAATGTGTAAATATTTTCTAGCATTTGAAAATACTAAAAGACTATAAATACATATAAAAAATTGGACGTTCAAACAAACCATGACCCTACTACATGAATGGATGGAGAATATGGATAGTACACAAGTTGCAAAAGATGGTGACCACAACAATGTGCATGGATCCATTTACAATTAGTGTACCAAAAAAAAGTGTCTAATTGAAAAAGGATTGTAAAGGACAACTTTGGATTTTGTTTTATTTTACATTATTATAATTATAGTGGATTATTGTATGCTAATAGATAAAATGATGCCTTCTTAAATTTAAAAAAATATTTAAAAATAATTTGGATACTATATAAATTTCATTTTGAGTCCTACATAAACTAATTTAATAATCAAGCATTTAAACTACATTCTTAGAAAAAGGAATCAAAAGGAATGCATAAAATCATACAATTGATTTCAAATTTTTTGTATAACAAAAGCATGCCCCCTTTTATGAAAGTACATGTTCATTAGATGAACTTGATGAAAAACCAAATCAAACAAAAAATTTTAAGTTTTGAAATTTTAAAAGAAAGGGTTGCAAGGCAAAGGATTCATTTTTAAAACCATTTGATAAAAACATTATGTTCAATGGGTTCAAAATGTTTAGCATTAGACGTAGGTCACATGTTTAGGAAATAATCTTGCCAAAAAATATGTTTGGTTGTCCATTGAAACTCATTTTCACAGTTACACTAAAACCTAACATCCATCATTATGACACATTGTGATTAGTGTCAAAACCTAATGAAATGACCTAATCATATGTGATTTTAGTCATGATTATAAGACTTTTAGTCTCATATGACTATGATATTATGACTACATGACTAGTAATCATGAAAGGTAACTAGTTTGAGTAGGTACATGGGTAGGTTAAACAAGCTAGACTAAATAAATAGGCTAAGTAAAAAAGTTAAAAAATTTAAATAGGTTTAGGTGGATTTAAATTTTTCTTAATAAGTAGCCTTCAGATAGGCCTAGGTATATATTTTAACATGAATTAATTTAAACCTAGTTTAATTTAATTTAATTTAGTCCAATTCTAATGTAAACTAATTTAACCTACTTAAGACTAGTTTACCCTAAACAGCCTAGTTTATTTTAAATAAATTTATTATTCTAATTAATCCTATTTTAATTTAATGTACCATACTTTAACATATGTAACTTAATTTAATTTGATTTAGCCAAGTGTACCAACTTTAGCAACCTTTAAATTTCACCAAGTTCAACCAAACTTAGATTAATTAAGTCAATTTAACCTAGTTTTGACCCTAGTTCAACCAAAATACCTTTTAAGACCTCACTTAACAAATTTAAACCAAGTTTAACCAAATTTATTCAAAATTAACCAAGTTTGACTAGGTTTAGCCTAAGTGGTGTAATGTAACTTGATTTCACTAGTTTTAACCAAATTTAGCTTAAGTATTTAAGTTTAGCTTAGTTTATTCAAATTTATTCAAATTTAGCCAAATAGATAACCAATTTTAACAAATTTTTCTAGGTTTAACCAAATTTAGCCAAAACAATTTAGTTTAACTAAATTTATATTCGTTTAACCAAGCTTTAAGAAGTTTCACCCAAGTTTATCAAAGTGTAAGAAAAGTTATTCTTGTTTAAGCAAAATAACATAGTTTAACAAATTTATGTTACTTTAACCAAATTTCGAAAAGTTTTACTAGATTTATCTATGGGTTTAGGCTTCATAAATTTACAACATATTAAATTTATAAAATGACCTTTTAAAAAATAAGATTGAATAGAATTTACACAATTTAGAATTAAAATTTTATTACAAAATATTTTTATATTATGTATATATGTTAAACATATTTCAAAAAAAATCTATAATTATAAATGTTATATTAAGTGGTTGGATTATAATAAATATGATATAATTAATTCGTAAATATTTTTTTCTAAATATACATTACATTATATTATATTATAATCATCACAAATTTTATTAAATAATTAATTATATGCTAACAATAAATACATAATTGAAATTCAATCTATAATTATTAAATTAAATGATATAATGAAAATTAAATATTGAATATATATACAAATATTATAATATATGTATTATATAAACATATTATATATAATATTTATATAATATATTGTATGCATAATAATATACACATACATATATGTGTAAAATTATGTTATGTGTATATAGTATGGTACATAATATATACACATATATTTATATTATTAATATTTAAAATAATTTAAAATATTCTAGGTTTTATATTTAAATTATACATGTATTTATTAAAGTTCATCATGTATTGAAACATAACATATATGTTAAAAATTTTGAAATTCAAAAGTGATTTTCTATGTCCAAAATTCATTGTTTGAATTTTTAGTTGGTGCACATATGTAATTATGCTTCAAAGTTTAATAATCCATATTCAAATTTTCATTTGAATAAGTGTTGAAAAAAAAATTGATTTTTTTACTTTGTATTTTTTTACATTCAAAGATTGGAACATGATAAATTTTATATGTGAATACATTGTTTCATATCTAATGTGGTAGGTGGATGGCAAGAGTTGTGCACCATTTCAAATAGGACCAAAGATTAAAACTTGACCAAATTTGACCAAATTTGACCAAGTTTGACCATGTTGATTGATCTTATGTACAATGAGTGTATGACATTGATATGGTACGATCTATATCATGGTTGTATATAAATTATATATTATTTTTATATAAATCGACTTATTCGATATATAAATAATTTTATATATTAAAATGAAATTATAAATATATAATATTATATATAATATACATAACTCTATATTATATATAATACATAAATAATATTTTATAGTCATATATCTATCTTTTTGGTGTAGTGTTAGGGATTTTCTAGGTTTTTTTTTGTTTTTGGCGTTAAACCAAAATATTCATATACAATTATGTGTGAATGTGAAAAATCACCATTAACACATGAATTATCTTATATTGAACCATTCAATTTTTCTCACTTATGTTTGTTTCATGTAAATGTTATTTATAAAAAGTAGCTCTAAAAATTCCTTAAGTCATTTTTTCCTTTTTTGGTACCCCAACCATGAATGGACTGAAATGTTCCAAAATTAAAATGTGCATATGAACTTGAAAAGGATGTTCGTGTTGTTGCCCTTGCACCATTACCAAAGCCTCTCCAAGATGCATCAAACAACTATATGTATGTACCTTCACTAAACCTTGAACAATAGTAGTCTTTTGATTTTTGCTAGTTCACTCAACAAATGAAACGAATTAAAACCTTTCAAGTTAGGTTTGAATGCCAAAACTTGGGGGCTTCTAAAGCTTATCCTTTAGCATTGCTTGTCAATTTTCACATGCCTTTTTATTTCTTGTACATAGTCGGAAGTTTTTCATTGTTTTGAGAAGTCAACAATTGCAAACTTTCTTTCCTAAACCTAGTGCACCACTACAATGAAGCAGTTAGTTTTAGGGTGTCATTAGTAATGCCTCAAAGGCATGGAGGAGGTTTTTGACATAGAAATGAAGACGTATGATGATTCAAATTACCTATCAAGTTTTTTGTTATGAACACAACTTTTATTTTTCTTTATCTTGCTTCTTTCTTGCTACCTTGAAAACTCAACAACAGACATAATGTTCTACTTGCTTTGAGAGATTAACTGCATCAACATATTACTTTCTTTCCTTCTTTGTTCTTGTGATGTTTCTACTACAAAAATTTACAGTCAACTGATGCAAGGAAACAAGGGCATACACAACCTTTAATTCTAGTGAATGAAACATGTACCTTTGCATATTGAGGTCATTCATGGTGTAAATCTAGTTTGTTAGAACTTAGTTGACAAATTTTAACATGTCTTAGCTACTAAATGATTATTTGCATAAACAATTTCAATATTTTGGCAAATGGTTTGATGACCATGTCCAGTGACAATGTCAAAGGTTGTTGATCAACATACACAAATGTGAACTTTAAATTATGGTGTTCATGGTGTAATGCATTTGAACTTTGAAACCTTAAGTTTATTTAGCACATGAAATTATGTATAACTCTACAATGCATTCATTAAGCAATGAGATCCTCATTGGGCTGAAATCTACATTTTTATACATGTTCAACAACCTTCTTCCATTATTACTTGTAGCCATGTAATTCCATTCAAGTTTATGGTCCTTTTACTACCAATTGTTAATTTCCATCTTTCCCATTTCTGAAAATACCATTTTTTACATATTGTTCATGTCATAATTTTTTTTTTCAAACTCCACTTTTAATCTTGCCTTGTTTGTACATAAACAACCATCATTTTGCCAAATGCTTGAAACAACAGGAAACATTAGCTATGAGATTATTAGTGGTAATGAATATTAAGCAAACACCAACAATAACAACAATTATAGTTCCACATGAAATTGTAGGGGTGCTAAAATGCATTCGACCATTTTGCATGGTCTTGAAGGCAATGTGATGATTTGATAGAATATTTTTAAAATTTATCCTTGCAGTATTTTCTAGTGATGTCATCTATTTCTATGCATATTAAACATCATACTTTGCATGCAATTTAATCATGGTAGATCATTCCATACCCTTGTCACAAAGCTAGGTTGGAAAACTTGGATAGCATGAAGGCATGGATAACATCTATGTTTAAATTAAAATCTTTAGTTTCTCTAGGCTTGTTGAATTCTTTCTGAAAGATTATGATATATTAGGCAACAACTACATTTACTTCAAAGTTGTTTACAAGCTTGGCATTTAAGCTAAAAGTTTTTGCCTCACCTTCCTTGAACTATTTCTTTAAAATTTAAGCTTCTTTAAAACCCTAGCTTAATTAAAACAAGTGTTACTTCCTAACCTTGTTTGCAGAATGTGGCTTCCTTCTCTTACTTTTCTATAGGCAACACATACTTGGAACGAATCAAGTTCACTCCATACCTACTAGCATTATATTGTTCATGGCTTGTTTTTTGTGATCTATTGTTGTAAGACTTGATATTTGATCATATTCTTTGTTACATTATGTGCAGGAAGTTCATTGAACCCATGGCTTGCTTTCGATGTCTTGTAATTTGTTATAAGTTATACATTGATATTTTTGTGTATAATTCTGACATTTTGTTTTGTTTTAAATAACAAGCCCTAAAGATGCCATGGAGGATGATGTGGAGCTTGTACAATATGGTATTGATGTTGTTGTTGGTTGATTTGCAACAAAGATTGAGAGGAAGAAGAGGTTGTCGATGACCCCAAATAAACCAGGTACAGACCCCATTCCACACCCATTAAACAACTTTGTTCCACCATCAAATATTGCAAGGTTGTGGCAATGTAGTCACCAACTGGACATGGATACAACTAGTTTAGATGCGACCCCCACCATGGGTAATGACACAATTAGGAGGTGCACAATATCATGGGCCATGGATACAAGTATCAAAAAATAACCCAAAACAGTTTGTGGGGCAAACAAGTGGACCCTTGACACAATCAGAAGCTTCACCCTTAATGAAGCTAGAAAGTGTTACAAGAGCAATGCAACGAACAATAAAGAAAGACAGTGATGTTGCAATTGAAGCTAGGTAAAAAATTAGCCAAAAACCCCACAAGATTAAGGTCATGGTAGGGGGTGACATAGATGGAGGATGTACTAGTAAAAACGTTTGAAATGAGTAAGTGCAAACTTTTATTCCCTTCATATTCAATAGTAACATCTTACAATGGGATGGCCATAATCTAAAGACTTTAGAGAAATTGAAAATATATATATATAAAGGCTTTGAGTATGGAAATAATGAATTATCTATTGTCAGATTTTAAAATGTTGTAAAAAGATGGTTGAAAACTAAAAGGAGCAAGTTAAAAGCTAAATTCATGGGAGGACAATGGGATTGCCCAATCAACATTGAACCTACTCACTAGGAAAAATTGAAGGTGTATTGGTTTAAACAAGAAACAGGGAGGAAGGCAAAACAAATGATGAATGCCAGGAGCAAGGTCAAAATCTTAACAAATGTGGGATAATTGGGCAAAACTAGGAAGGAAGCCCAGCTAGTGAGAAAACCTTAAAAGACTATTAATATTACTTGTTACAATATTTTTATTTAATTTTGTTACATTATTGCTATTGAATTTCATGTTGCAAATTTTTGTTCATTTTGTGATGCAAAAGAAAAAAAGGTAAAGGGTTCCAAATTCTTTAGAGAGTGCCAAAATATTGTCACCCTTTTTGGACCTCACCTTTTTTGTACTCCTTTACATAGTCCTATTTGACCATGTAAAGACACAAAATGGATGAAATTGATGGAATCTAGAATTTTAATGGTTTAAAATATGGTACTTATAATAATTTGATACATTTTGATTCATTAATATTGATGGGGATCAAAATATAGGACAAAAAAGGACTCCATTAAAGACTAGGTCTTTTTTGTCATTAGTGATACACCTAAAAGAATTTGGACCCAAAGTAGCCCCAATTTAATAGAACTTGCAAAAGAATTACAAGGATATTAGCATATTGGTTCTAGATCAGTGAGTTTTCTTTTTTTTTTTAGAAACTTTTATGGGCATTTAATTTCATGTTGGTGGATGTTTCCTTGATAACATTAAACCTAAAACTCTTATATCAATAATGTTGGTATGTACATTTATAAGGTTTTGACTATATCAAGTTTATGAGTATTATGTGGAAAATAGGGCATATTAAATAGAATGTCAACTTGAATTACAACAATGGAAATTCAACAAAATTTGCCCAAGATGTTAAAGTGTTTGAAGTGTTGGTTAGTATGTAGAATTGGACACAAGTTTTAGTTGATTTGAAATCCATGTTTTTTAAATTCATGGCAAAAATGAAAGACACTGTTAACATTACTCCATCAAAACCTAAATCTAGTTGTGAAAATCAACAAAAAGAACTTAGAGCTCAAACAAACATGCCCACCTTGCAACCTTCAAATCATGTGGAAACCTCACTAGTAGGTAATGGGAGTGAAAGTTAACATTCTCCTTCCAAGGGAAAAAATATTGTCCATTCCAAAGATGGATCAAGGATTCCAAATTTATATGGCCAAGACATTGTTACTTTGCAACAAAAGTAGTCACTAGAACAAAGAGAAGTCTCCACAAGAAAGGACAAACTATTGTTTCACCCAAGGTTTTTTTAGAATGTTGTTTTGATTTTTAAGGTTTTCTTCATACTTTTCAATTTCATTCCTAACACTTCTTGCAATTTGTTTCTTGATTATGTAGGGTATTGTGTGTTGAACGTGGAATTTTGGATTTGTTTACAACTGTCGGTTGGGAAGGAGTTGAGGGGAAGGGTAATTGCACCTATGAGAAACAACAATGAAAAGCCAGAATCACATCAAGCAAGCACTTGAGAACACATGTTACTAAAAATGCTCTATCATTTTTTTCAAAAGAGTAATTAGTCCTTGTTTATTCATTTGTGCATACACAAATTTCACATTTTTAAAATGGCTCCAATGTTGTTGTATGTATCTTGTCTTGTCCAATGTGTAGGACAAGTTGTCACATTGTTGAATCCTAAAAACCTAAGGCAAAAGGTTGCATCTTGCAAAATAAGTGGCTTGTGGGGCTTGGACAAGTTTCATGGTTGTACCATCCTAGATTTTTGGTTCAAAGTTGATGTTGTTGTTCATATGCATGAAGTTCCTCTTATGCATCTGCACAATGCAAATGACCAATATGTGGTGGAACATGTGGAAGGGGCTTGTACACTATGGAATTGGAAGTTTGTGAAACTTGTAGGTTGATGAACAATGTTTTTAAACATGTAGCAAATTTTACAATGTTTTTTTGGGGAAAATGATCAAACAATGGAATTCAACTTCTTTTGTTCTTACCAACTTTGAAATGTACTGAATGTTTTTAGCCATTGGGTAGGTTGTCCATATATACATGATGTCTTTGTATTTTTTACAACATCGTATATATGTTTAGTTGCACATGCAACAAAAGTAGTCACATTATAGTTGCATAAGGTGCGTATGCTACCTAATAGTTACATGTATAGATTATTTAATAGTACATATGTAACTATATGTATATAACTACCTATTAAATACCTACCTAACTACTTACCTATTATATACTTACATACGACCACTTACTTTGTACTTACATATGGTTGCAATCACATTAACACGAACCACAACAAGTGTAACACATGCTTAATTTTTCATGTTTAGAAGTGATAATTTAATTTGGTATTGAAAATATAACATTTTTTTATGTAATAAGGTTCATAATATATCATTGGAACATGTGAATTAATTTGAAAAATATCCGATGAATAAAATGCTTTTAAAACATTCATTGGGCATTATAATACGTGTTTTTCAACACTAAAAGGATTTATAAATAGATTTCAAAATTTTTTTAAATTACATATATTTTGAATTTTTTAACATAAACCTTGACATAATAATACAAATAAAAATTTTAAAATTTTTGAAGAATTTTTTAAATAATTTTTAAAGACTAATCTAAAATATTCCCCAAAAAGTAGTCACAAAAGCAGGCAGGTGTGGGTCATGTTATCCCATTTGCACCCGTATGTACCACCTACATACCTATCTACCTACCTACCTACCTACCTATTTACTAACTACCTACATACATATATACTTACATACCCATTAACTACCTAATAGGTTATTTAATTATAAATAATTATTTAAAATCTATCTAAATACATATTTTAAATAAATAATTACGTAGAAGTTATTTAAATATGTATTTAAAATAAATTTTATCTAAATAAGTGCCAAGTGGGTAAAATCATAGTCAAAGGACACATGGGCACCAAGGTAAAAGTCTTTTCCCAAGGATTACACATGACACATGTCATTCCTGCATTGGTGTATAATTTTAAAAAATTTATTTTAAATACCCCATCTAGCACTACATTTTATATATAAATACATTTTGATTACAAATTGATTTTATATCATGTATATTATGCATTCATGCCCTCTATCACATATATATGAACAACTTTTGTTAAAACCACACTTTCAAAATCCATAATTATCAAGGTCGAAAATATTTTTGAACCAAATGTGCTCAAATGGATTATAAAAACAATTTTTATTCAATTCAGATCCTTTTGCCTTTCTAATCATCAATGTTAAAATCATGTCCAATTTCCAAAAGGAATGGTGCACATTTGGTAGAAAAAAAGGATGTTTGAAAAAAACAAGGATTGTCCACTCTCAAGGTTGGAGTGCTTTGAACATGCAAAAACATTTTTGATTTGTGTCAAGCTTTGAGCATGTAAACTTTGCAATTAATGGAAAATATTCCAAAAAAAATTATGATAATCCAAACTATTATGCTTCCCTTGTGATCTTTCAAACATATAAAAATGCAATTTTAAGGAATGTCCACTCACTTAGGTGGCTCCTTCACTACTAGTGGGTGTAATTCACTAATCCCCATTTAGTAGACCAGTGAATTCATTCATAATCCAATGAAATCACTTGGTGTACAGGGACACCTTATGTTATAATGCTTTAACTATGATTTTACCTTAGTAAAAATTTATGTTATTTAGTAGGTAAGCTAAGTAATAATATGTGTTAAGGTATAAATACAATTAGGCTACAACTATGCAATTAAACTGCAACTAAAATTTTATCCCATATTGTTTATCTTCCTTTTTAAGTTTACAAACTATATAAGTAGGTTGGTTTGGTGTAGTAAACACATTCAATATTTTCAATTGCCATATGGGAGGAGCTAATCACATAGGCTCCACCCAAAAGGTTAAACTTAAAATAAAATAATATTTTGTTGTAAGAGTTTTAGACCTATACCTACTTACCTACCTAGGCTAAACCTATGGCTAAGTGGCCTAGGCTTAACCTAGGTGCCACCTAGCCAATTATAAATGGCCTAGCCCAAAATTAGGCTAGGTACCTTAGGCACCTAATTAGGCTAAGTGGTTTAACCTAGGTGCCACGTGGCTTATCATAAATGGTCCAACCTTAAACTAACCTTAAATGATTATAGGGTAATCTTAAGTTGTCATGTGGCACAATCTAATTGCTTTAATCAGATGGTTATATATATATATACTTGTTTGGCAAAATATTTCAAAAAAATAAAATGATGCCACATGTCACATTCTTAAGCTACCACGTGTGAACATATTGGTGTGCACTATAATCGCAAGTGTAGTCATAGGAACTCATCCTTGGATATGAATAAAATCTCCATACTTGTATTTTACAAAAAAATATTTCATCCGTCGTCTATGACTAGTGGTCGTTTTCAACCTATCATTTTTACTATGCTGATTTTTACTTGCAAGTGTCACTTGCAAATATAATTTAGTTGCAGACGATGTTTTTTCTACTAATAGATGAAAGCACAATAAAGTGTACAACTAAAAATACTTGCAAGTTTACTTGTCAAGTGAACAAAAAGTGACCAAAACCCATCACAAAATTGTTATACATTTAATCTTTTTAATTAAATGATAAATAACAAAATACTTCATTATTATGCATTAATCTTTAAATTTTACATTGTAAAAATAGGTTTCAAGTAGACTTTTTTAAATGCAAGTAGCTTTTAAAACTTACTTTTTGCAATGTAACATTTGATTCAAGTATGTGTCAAGTATATTCTACCAAAAAGAAAGGAGATTTGTTTTTTGATGAGGCCCTTGAATATACAATGATATTTGTGTTATAACTTCATACATACATGTATATTTCAATAAAGTTTCTAATGAAAAAGTAAGTTTGAACACCATATTGACCAATCAATTTCAAACCTACTTATTCCCTACTTTTATTATTCCAAAGTTTTTTCAAAAATTTAATTGATTTACAATAAACCCATTTGAAGGCTCAATATTTTCAACTTTCTTTTGTTTTTGTGAAAAACTACTTATTTTATAACTTGATATTTTTTCAGCAACTTTCTTTGTATATTTTACCATGCTTTCACCCTAGTGTTATTGCTAGAAAACAATAAATTGGACCTAATCATGTACCTTGCACTCCATTTGCAAAAGCTATGTTTTCCATTTGACTAAAAGTGAAGGAGCTATATGCAAGGTGGTTGTAAGCATACATGGGCCCAATAAATTATAATCTTGAATGGTTGCATTTTGTAGTTGTTTCTTAGGCATTCATGCAAAATAAATGTTTCTTCAAATCTTTTGAAATTGTGTCCATAATCCCAGTGCCCATAAAATTGATCACACCCACATCTTATGAGTATTTTTGTTAACAACATCAAAGTTCATACTTTGCATTTGACAAATTTAGCTAGCATTTCACACTTACCTTGAGTGTTTGTTGGCCCTTCCTTGTAAGGCAAGGATATTATGTTGAGAATCATTATAGAATATAATAGCTTCAAGGGTTTTTGCCCCCTAGAAACTAGGTCAAATGATTGGATGTAAAAAATTCACATTCATCTTTTGACAATTTGTTTTTCTTTGCCATCTCCTCAAATGTGCACCCAACCCCAAGTGACTTGGTCACCAATCCATAATCCAGAATATTAAATATGAAATTATTCTTTTAAAAAATGGTTATCACACCCATCATAAGCAAAAATTCATGTTATTCTTTCAAAATATGACAATTTGATTGAAAACATTCAAATACACATGTCATGACTCTTTTTTTTTTGGTTTGAAAATTTGCACAAATGTGAAAGAAATATGAAAAGGAAATATTTGATCATTTTTTTTGAAAAAAAAATCATTAGATTTGCAAAAAATGAAAATCACGTTGGAACATTTCCCTATCAATTTTGGTTAGGTAACAATTTTTTAAATGTTTAAATAGGTTCCTAAAACATGCCATCATTTAATGTAAGATCCATTTTAACTTTTTCATGGGTGGTTGCAAAGCAGGGTGGTTTATTTTTTGTGTCACAATCAAGTTTTTTGTAAAGTGGCGTGCATTTACATGTTATTACCATGGCATAAAAACAATTGTTTTCCAAATTTGTGGCTAGATTTAGATTGTTAACTTGAAGAAGAAAATATCTATAAAAAAATTGTAACATATATACACAAAATATATAGTAATGGACTTTTGATGACCTAAAAATTACCCATATTTTCATAAGTCCATATCATAATCATTTTTTGGTGAATTTGAATTTTTATTTTCTTAACATATACATTAAATATTTGTTTGGAATGTTTATTTTAACCCAATAATATGTGATTTTAATCATGATTATAAGACTTTTAGTCTCATATGATTATGATATTATGACTACATGACTAGTAATCATGAAAGGTAGCTAGGTTAAATACGTACATGGGTAGGTTAAGTAAGTCAGGCTAAGTAAATAGGCTAAATCAAAAGGTTAAAAAAACTAAGCAGACTTTACATAAGCTTATATTGACAATTTAAACCCCTATTAAACCTTACATATAAACTTAGGTGGATTTAAATTCTTATTAATAAGTAACATTTACATAGGCATAAGTAAATATTTTAATATGAATTAATTTAAACCTAATTCAGTTTGATTTAATTTAATTTAATCTAATCCTAGTGTAACCTAATTTAACCTACTTAAGGTTAATTTGCCCCAAGTAGCCTAGTTTATTTCAAATAACCTTATTTATTCTAATTAATCCTATTTTAGTTTAATGTACCATACTTTAACATATATAACTTAAAATTTTGTTCAATGTCAAATGTATCAACTTTAGCAACCTTTAAATATCACCAAGTTTAGCCAACCACATTTAGATTAAACACCTCAATTTAGCCTTATTTTAACCTTAATTCAACCAAAATCCTTTTAAAACTTTATTAAACAAATTTAAATATAGTTTAACCAAATTTATTCAAATTTAACCAAGTTTAATTAGGTTTAACCTAATTAGTTTAATGTAACTTGATTTCACCAATTTTAACTTAGTTTAATTTAACTATCCAAGTTTAGCCTAGTTAATTCAAATTTATCCAAATAGATAACCAATTTTAACTATTTTTTTAAAGTTTAGCAAAATTTATTAAATTTCAGCAATAATTAACCAAATTTAATTTTAAAAATTCTAGTTTCAACCAAATTTAGCCAAAATAATTTAGTTAGTTAAATTTATATTTGATTCAACAAGCTTAAAAAAGTTTCACCCAAGTTTATGAAAATATACGAAAATTTATCCTAATTTAACCAAAATAACCTATTTTAACCTCATTTTTTAAAACCAAAATTAACCAACTTTAGCTTTAATTATGCTAAGTTTAATCAAAATATTCTAATTTTTTAAAAAAAAACTTTGTTTCACCAAAATAACATAGTTCAACAAATTTATATTATTTTATCAAATTTAACAAAGTTGTATCTTATTTATCCATGGGTTTAAGCTTCAACATATTAAATTTATAAAATGGCCTATTAAAAAATATGATTAAAGAAAACCAATTAATTTTTAAATGTTAATTTTATTACAAAACATTTGTTATATATTATTATTATTATTATATATAACATATTTCAATAAATATTTATATACATATTAAATGTGTAGATTTCAATAATTATGATATAATTAATTTTTAAATATTTGTATATAAAGTATAAATATTGAATATATATATATCATAATATATGTATTATATATAGATATTATGCATAATATGTCTATAATAATATATTTTATGCATAGTAATATTCACATACATGTATCCGTAGATTAATAAATTATGTGTAAAATATGTTATGTGTATATAATCGAGGTTTTTTTTTTGTGGCAAATTTTCACCACCTAACGACAAAAAAAAAAGGGTTGGTGAATCCAACAAAAGGAGTTTTGATAATTGAAAAAAAATAAATTCCATATGTCAAGAAAAAAAAGTTAGAAGTTGCCAAATTTAGACAATGTGGTCCATTAAGTCACCAAACCTAGACTAGATTCCAAAAAAAATCTACTAGTCCACCAAGACAATCACCATTTATTGTTAATTAATGTTGAGGATCCTCACTAGTACACCTTCTTAAAGAATTTGAAAACAAAAAGCCTTGTGTATAGTATGGTACATAATATATATAAATATAAATATATTATATTATATTATATTTCGTATTTCACAATTAAAAAATAAATTAAAATTAATCTAGGTTTTAAATTTAAAGTATACATTTATTTATTGAATTTTATCATGTATTGAAACATTATGGATATGTTAAAAATTTTGAAATTCAAAAGTGATTTTCTTCATTCAAAATTTTGTTGTTTGAAGTTGGTGCACATATGTAGATTATGTTTCAAAGTTTAATAATCCATATTCAAATTTTAATTTGAGTAAATATTGAAAAGGAAATTATATTTTAAACTTTGTATTTTTTAACAATCATACATTGAAAGATGATAAATCTAATGTGAATACATAGCTCTTCTAATGTGGTAGGTGGATGGCAAAGCCCTTGGACAATTTTGAAAAGGTCCAAGGATCAAAACTTGATCTTAACATGCTAACCAGTCATATGTACAATGAATGTGAATAATTTAGAATAAAATTAAAAGAATAATTGTTTTATATAATCAATATGCGAAGAGATATTTAAATATTAATGTGAAATTTTAAATATATAATATATTATTATATTATATACATAAATATATACAATATATATAATATATTGTATATATTGTAGTCATGGATGTAGTCATATATCCATCCTTTTGGTGTAGTACGCTCATACTAAAAAATTGCAAAAGCAGAATTAATTAATGTAGATAAAAAAATTTCATATCACATTACAAATATCCTTTTTAAAGTCATCAAAGTTTTAATTCATTATATTCTATTATCATTTTGGGTTTATGTTCTTAAAACACAATCATGAGGCCGACACCTTATTTTTAAAGATGTTATTGTCAAACCTAATTTGGATAATATATTGAATTCATAATTAGGATATAGAAAACTTAAATGTGTTTGTACATCTCCAAATTATTTACACCACTTTAAAGAAATGGTTTTGCAATGATTCATCAACTTGCACCCCCAAGGCTTTTTGTCACTTTCACAAGTGCTGAAAACAAATGGATATATTTAGTAGAAACATTTCATGAACTAAAAAAGTTTCATGATATAAATAATACAAATATTTAACATGAAGATGAAAACATTCTTGAACCTATTAAAGGAGATCTAGTAACTTTTGCACTATACTATGACCATAGAATGAAATGCTTTCACGAGTTATTACAATCAAGAAATACATTATTTGGACAAGAACAAAATTATATTTTTCTAACAAAGCTTCAAGCTTGAGAAAGTGAATATGATCATGAACTCTTATGGATAGAAGATGCACCAATACGTGCAATCAATAGTAATGATGAAATTCAACCGTTTCTTGATAAATATATAACTTGTGACAAATTTTTATTGCCTAACAATTTTTGTGTTCAAAAGCCAACTTCACCACCATAAACAAACTTGTCATAAAAAAAACTTCTTGTAGGTTTCATTTTCCATTACCACCATTTAGTAGTGCACAAATATTAATTATATTATTAGATCAAGAAAAAAAATACAATTTTAAAAAAAAATTATTTTTAACATATTAAATGAAATGGACATGGGATAAGACATATCATCTGATGACTTTCTAAACATATTACAGATGGATAAACATACTTACATAAATTTAGCTTTGATATCTAGATTACAAAAACCAACAATATTTGATTACCATATTATTTTTGAAAGATATACATGCAAATGCATACGAAAGATTTGTGGATAAAATTTAATAGGAAAATATTCATATGAGATCCATATGTTGTAACAAGTTATTGCACATCTTATCTAACCAAAATAAACAAAAATGTTACACCAAAATTACACGCCATGCTTGAAAATTATAAAGTAGAAAAAACAAAAGCTTCTGAATGCATTCAACAAATGGGTAATACTTTTTTAAATGCTCAACAAATGTTGGCACAATTGGGTGAGTGAAAGGTATAGTGGACTAATGTTACACTCCAAATTACCATTATTTTAATCCAAAACATTTAAGGTATTTTTTGTGGGTTAGAGTGAATTACAAAGATTTTCCATTGGCTTTTTAAACATTTTTTCCATTTAATCTAAAGCCCATTTAGAAGTCCCTTTTTTTAACACATGCACAAGAATAATCCAAAAGCTTTTTTTTCAAATATTTATGGGCTTTTGAAAAAACCATATTTTTTAGCTTGTTTAAAAGTCCATAGGTAGAATCTTACAAGTGCTATCATGCAAAACATTTCAAACCTAGTTTTTTTAACATGTCATTTAACCAAAATCAAGTCCATAACCAACACATCATAAATGATTGGACCATTTCAAAGTCCATATAAAAAGTTGTTGTCAAGATTACAATATTAATGTTTGACTTTGAAAGTCCATATTTCTTGTGTTTTTTTTATTATGAAAATGTAATAAATTGAATATATACATATTCAAGCTAGTATCCTTAAACTAAATCCTTATAGAAAAAAAATGGTCAATAATATGATAAACACTTTATAATTTTTTTCAAAAAGTCCAAAAATTGGTCAAGTGTAATGTGTATTCACCTAGTTGGTTGTTCATTTAATAATTTCATTACCATTACACCATGCATCAAGATCATTCCAATCTATTAATACATCCCCAGAAGACAAAACAAAATTTCATTTTGAAACCTCATCACATGTTGAAAAAATTGTCATTAACTACCACATGTATACAATGTTTGTCAATGATCAACTAATATATCAATCAACCTACTATCTCATATTTCACTTGTTAAATTTGTTGCAAATTATGATATTAAAACCTTTTAAAAATACAAAAATTCAAATGTTGTTCATTGGGTTGGTTTCAATAAACACAAGGATCCTCAAAACCATTGTAGAGAATTATTATTATTATTTTCTCACATTTTGTAGTGATTGAAATGTCACAAAAGAAAACATATTCAACTTGGCATGATACTTAGAAAACAAAAGAAATGTCCTTTCAAATTGTTCAAAGTAAATTCATGAATACATTTAGTATTAACATTACAAGCATTACAAATGTTGATTGGGATGAAATAAAGTTGAAAATTAACAAATTGGTTATTAAAAACAATGACACATTATGAATGGAAATTTTTCCAAATCATGAAAACCATATCAATTTTTCAAACAAAGAAACACATATTTTATATTAAATGTCATCAAACCAAATTTTCATGGTGTGGGAAAAATATGACATATATTTAAAATTTCATGTGAATCAAAAAACAAATAGTAACCAATTTTCAATTAATTCAATATTGTCATAGATGGGTGAAATCATAGTCAAAGGAGCCAAGGGCACCAAGGTAAAAGTCCTTTTCCAAGGATTGCACATGACATGTGTCATTCCTGTGTTGGTTTATAATTTAAAATTCTTTATTTTAAATACCCCATTTAGCACTGCATTTTAGATATAAATACATTTTGATTACAAATTGATTTTACATCATATGTATTATGTATTCATGCCCTCTATCACATATATATGAACAACTTTTGACTAAAATCACATTTTCAAAATCCATAATTTTTAAGGTCAAAAACATTTTTGAATCAAATGTGCTCAAATGGGTTAAAAAACAATTTTCATCAATGCAAGTCCTTTTGCCCTTCTAATAATCAATATTGAAATATTTTCCAATTTTCAAAAGGAATGGTGCACATTTGGTAGAAAAAAAAAACATTTGAAAAAAACAAAGACTATCCACTTTTAAGGTTTGGATGCTTTGAATATGCAAAAACATTTTTGATTTGTGCCAAACTTTGCAATTAATGGAAAATATTCCGAAAACATTTATGACAATCAAATTATTATGCTTCCCTTGTGATCTTCCAAACATACAAAAATGCAGTTTCAAGGAATGTCCACTTACTTGGGTGGCTCCTTTGACTCTAATTTTACCCATCAATGTAAATTTGCTTTGACCTTTCAAGAAAGCATAATAATTCATGATTCATAATTAAAACATATATAAAACCATTTTAACATGTTAATTAGGAAGTGCAAAAGTTTATTAGATTGAACATAACACTATGAAAAAAAAGGGTGTTTTGTAACTGGTTTTATAACTCAATCAATGAGTTGCACTGGACACTTGCAATTCACTATATTTATACCTTGTGAGTGCTAACGAATAAGTTGCATGAATTGAAGAGTTGCAACTCACCATATATAAAATGCAATTCATTGCAAGTCAATTACAACTATGTTTCAACAATTCATTTTCAATTGTTATGCAACTCCATTATAACTACACCCATGATGTCATACTAATGTCATTAATTGTCATCCTTCTACTAAAATCTAAAATGTGGCACTACAAATTTTTTTGGACATAATTGTTTTTTCAAAATATCGATCTCCATTGTCCATTATGATTATTAATGACGGTCTAAGATTGTGATACATGACATAATTGAAAATTGCCACATGACATATTAAATGTATTTTGAAAAATAAACTAAATATAAACATATATTTTAATAACTAGGTAAGTCGTACATAACCATAGGTAGGTAGGTTAGTAGGTTTTAAAACCTACATACCTACATATTTACCTAGGACCTACCAACCTACCTACATGGGTAGGTAGAAAAGTAGGTAAAAACATAAGAGTATGTGAACTATAAAATAACTATGATTTTATTTTTTAATTTCATGTTTTGCCTTTAGGTTAAGCTTTTTTGAGTTCATCCCAAAATGGCACATGTATTTTAATGTGAGAACATAAAAGAACAATTTTTTATATAGTTTGTAAAATGGGATTCAAAAACAACATATGGGTTAAATCTTTTAATTGTTCCTTAATTGGAAATTGAATTGCAACTATAAAGTAAATCGACCAATGATCGAACATTTAAGCATTCAAGGCAACCAAATCCAAGGGGAAGGTTCCATTGTTTCTAGTGTTCTAATAAAATTTGAACCCCACCTATTGGTGCATTTAGCACATTAAAAATCATCAAAAATGGAATAGAATTGAGAAAGTTATGGCCCCCCAAAGCAAAGCATGTCAAGAATTTTTTTAAAAACCATTGAATGCTATGAAGGCCAGTTCCTAAACAACCAAAAAACATTTAGTTAGTTGTTACATTACTATTAGAGTTCAAAGATTATTTGTGGAACTTCAAATGGCCCTCCTATAACACTTTAAATCATTTTAAATGAATTTTTAAAAAAATAATGAGGTTTGAAAGTCAGAGGGGTCAAAAGAAAAAAATTAAAAAGAAAAAAAATCGCATTTTGTAAATTGGAAAACTTTTTTTTTTCTTATTATTTTTTCATTAACCCTTTTCCTTTGCACTTCAAAGATGATTTTTAAAGCTTGAAGTAATGTTCCCATAACATTTTAAATCATTCCAAAATGCACATATGATGAAGATATAAATAACTGATGAATATATATCCTTAGTAAGTTATAAGTAGTTGTATTATAATCATAACATAGTTGAACAATAATATTTTAGTAGTGCTGCACTAATGGATGTACTAATCGTATCAATGGGAATCATAATTGAAATTTGTTGCCAATGTATCCCATAATCAATGATGGAAATGTGAATATGTGACATGATCGCATGTATGTACATTATACATTAGTTGCAACATGGTTGTTATTTTAGTGCCACATTTATAACAATTTAAAAATAATTGTCACATGTAATTACAATGCAATTCTTGAAAAAATTAAACATGGTTGATTACATATGTATGTACGATGTGTATAAATTATTGTATAGAAGACCCATTTTCAATTCACTTGCAATTATAATACAATTAATTGATTTTTTAATGTGAAAATTTATTTATTAATACACCTTATTTCTATGGGGATACTTGCACAGTAACTATAATACCTAAAAGATAATTACACAATAGTTGTATATAAGTTGTTTTTTGAATTTTAATTAGAGGGTAATGTGGTTTTGACAAATGCAATTTCTCATAGTGTAAATCAATGTATTTTGTATTCTAACTATCAAACCATGTATCTTGCTTTTGGTTCAGTAACAAAAAAAAAGATGTTACATGTTAAAGATTCATAATTTTGTTTCTTTCACTATATGAGTAGGAAATGAAGCCGAAGAAACATCAATCACATTAATAATTGATTTTTTTTCTTGCATTTAAAACCATATATATGGCAAGGCCATCATGTGAAACACACCTTGTTTTGTTTGTCACATTGAAATCTCCCAAACCACGATGTTTCATGTTGCACTATTGGTATCTTTGGAAAGCTCTTGATGAGTAAAGGTGCAGCAACTTGGTTTGAGATTGTTTGAAGCTAGAGTGTGGAAGCTATTGAATATTGAATCATTTTCTCAATGCAAACTAAATAAAATCAAAACAAAAAACTGTTGTTAGAAAGTCCTCACCGAGTCAAATTTAATAAAGTTTATTTCACAATTTTCAGAGCTAAGGTGTGAAACATATTATTTGAGAGTAAAAATTGTTGCTGAAAATTCAAACAAATCACAAAAATTGGGTTTGGAATGAAAAATCAGTTGAGCTCTCAATGTGTTCACAATTGGGCCAACAGCACAGGCTACACTAGTATGGATAATGCAAGGTAAGGTCTAATGGGTTGTCTGCACGCAGGTACTAAAAGCAGAGACTGAGATCACCACCATGGTTAGCAAAGGTGACCAGAACCAAATAAAAAATGTTTTCTAACCACGCAATATCCATCCCTCATGTTGTGCTAGTGACCGTTGGTCCACCAAGGAAGTGACCATTGGCTCTTGTTTGTGCTAATGTTTTCATTTTTCTAATTGGAACATCAAATACAAAGGCAAATTGAAAACATAAATTGAAACTAATTTTTTAAAAATAATTTACATGAAAAGAAGATGGAAAAGACAAGCAAAAAAATATGGTTCTATGTTGTAGACTATATAGGCTTGGAGCTCTCATTAACTTAGGATAGTGCAGCTTGTTTGAGCTTGATTCCATGACTTTCAATGGTGTTAAAAAAATCCTCAATGCCACTCCATTCGTTTGTTCAGCATGTGGATGGGTGCTTTGTAGGCCACATGGCAGATTCTAAACAAAGGTGATCATTTTTGGTATTGTACTTGCTTTGGCGTGTAAGAAAGAGGTTGAGAAAGTGTGTGGTTTTGGGCAAACTTGTCAACAATCCCAATTTGGTGGCACTTATGTACCTGTGTGTTGGACGAAGTGCATGAGGTCTTGGGATGCCAAGTGTGGTGGACAAAGTATGTACATGAAAAGCCGAATACCCTTTATTTCACATAATAATAGGAAACCATCCCATAAGTCTCACATGGGTGTCCTCCTTGCCTAGGATCAAGAGCTACCACAATTCTCCAACCTCAACCGCACCATGATCCACACAATTTGGGGTGTTAGATTAGGCTTATGAACAAAATGTTAGAGTCCAAACCATCCACCCACCCGAGGAATACTAGAAATAAATGGATCCACCCTCTTGACTCATTGTCATGCATGACAATATGTAATCTTTTATTTGAACTCTTATTTTTTACATTCATGCTAATGGCCTTCTTTGACATTTCTTAACCTTATATTTACTTACTTTTGATGAATCACTCGTGTTTATACGATCCTTGTTTTTGCAGGAATATGAAGTATATGTGAGTAAAGATTTACGTGCTTTGTGACTCAATTACTATGGATTTGAATTAAATGCCTAATGTTTGGAGACATGTCTCTATTTATATTTACATGTCCCAAAATCAAAGTTTTTCGAATGGGCAAATTCCATGGATTTTGAATTTTTTGGGAGCACGTGTCAAAAAACCAAAATAGAAAGGTGCTTGTGTAAAAATGCAAGAATAACAATTGAAAAATATGGGCAATTGGAGATGGCTATCATCTAGGCTAGGTGTTCATTTCTTATGTTTGGTAAAGGTAGTATAACATGATCTTATAAATCAATTTGAAGTTATGCAAAAGATACTATTAAACTTGAAAGAAGTTGTTTGACCTCTAAATTTTCAGATTATGTAAGAAGAGGCTACCAAGGAGTGCAATGAAATCTTGAAACATACAAATCAGTCTTTTTTTTATGCTTCAAAAATTCACACTGTTTGCCAAATTTTGGAAATTATCTGTTGTGAATTCAAATTATTTTTTGAAAAAAAATCCAAATTCTAAATATTTTATAATTACCAGATTTCTATACATGGTTCAAGTAGGTAGCCAAAAACGTATAAGAATGTTTTTCCCTTCAATATTTCTGAATTAGCCAAATTTGGTTAAATTGGCTTATGGACGATTGCAAAATAAAACATTGATACAAGCAATGGAATGCAATACTATATTTCACAAATGACATTAATTCAAACCTTAGCCAAATCTTTTTAATCTAAGTGTTTTTCTTTTTTCAAAAATCATTCATTTCCATTCTCTTTATGGGGAATTTTTTGCATTTTTTGACATGAAAAATATGATTTTGACACACACAAAGGATTCTTGTGGAAAAATTTACCCTAATTCCCAGATTTCAAGAAAGAAAAATTTTAATCACCATATTTCTACAACAATTTCAAGCATGTAGCCTACATAAAAAGAGAATTTTCTAACTTTTTCTACTTCTACATAGAGTCCGTAAGAACATTTGGCTAAATCTGCTAGTGAATGACTGCCAGATTGGCTACATCACAAAATTGAAAAGAAAAACCGTGGTTTCCATTGTCTTTGTATATTTAATTGTAGCACATTGATGCTGCTAGTTTTCAATTGTGTTCCCATTTGCCTTCCACCTCCCCAATCATGAACTTTTTCACTCTCTATATACACTACCCCACCCCCTCCTTGGCATGCAATGTTCATAGCAAACAACCACACCCAAAAAAATTAATCAAGAAATTTAAAATATGTTTTGGGAGTACCATAGTACCATGGCAAGCTCAACACTAATTATAATATTTCCAGGAATGTTGAAATTTTCAAATATAGGTATTATATTTTTTCTCAAAGAACAAAATTGTGAATGAAAATAGAGAATGTTTTTTTATTTTCCAAAATGGAATCTTCAAAATAAAATAATTTACTGGACACTGAAAAGTTGCCATAGTAATTATTCATAGTAATTATCATAGTACTATTCTGGTATAATTTTGTGAGACAAGTGAAGTGATTATAAGAAATAAAAATAAAAATATTATATCCAGAAGTTGAAAGAACACCCCGAAAAAAGAAAAGAACTTGCCCACTGCCCCACTGCCCGCCGCCCGCCGCCCCGTCCCCCGGTCCACCTTACCCGGACGCCGCAGCCGCACCGGGTGTGGCCGGTGGCCAACTACCGGGTGACCTGGTGACCGACAGAACGGGGATTTATTTTTTCATGTTTGGGGGCGAAGAGGCAAAGCCCTAGTAACAATGCTCATCCTGAACCGTCGATGGACGTATCCGACGGACTGGATTTGTCGTGAGCGCCATCTCACTGGGTGGTGTGCAGCAGCTGTGGAAACGGACTGGAGCTGTTGGAGAAGAAGAAAGAAGAAGCGCGCAGATTTCGCAGTGTGTTTTTTTTGGCCACTTTTCGGCTGTTTAGCACCAATACGGCTTTCTTCCCTGCGCGCCTGTGCTGTGCCTTCTTGGTCTGTGTGTATCTTAGTAGTTAGTGTTCTTGCACGGGCTTCCGTTGCGGGAAGAGGGATAGTTGGTGGTATAGTCACGATGTCGGATGATGATCATCATTTCGAGTCTAAGGCCGATGCAGGGGCGTCCAAGACCTTTCCCCAGCAGGCCGGCACCATTCGCAAGAACGCCTACTTAGTCATCAAGACAAGGCCGTGCAAGGTTCGTCCTTCATTCCCCTCGTCTCTATTACGGACTTCTCGCAGACTCTCTTTCAAGGGTTTCATTCTGTGCACAGGGCTCATTGTTGGTTAGTTTTATGCAGTGCGGATACCGCTTATCTGTTTTTGCCATATGTGGTTGGACGCCATTCTTGCGTCGTTGTTTTCTGAGAGAAGGTTATATGTTTCGTGTTCGTAGTCCTCGAGAGGAGGAGATGTGCCAGTCTTGTTCTCCTTGCTTTCTCTTCCTGTGGCAGACAATTTAGTATGGCTTGTGAAAGTCGAAGGCAGTTTTTTTGCAACGATTTAGGTCTTCTTTTTCTCGTGCCTTAATTTGTGCCTGCTTTTTCCTTAGTGTTTGGGACATGTCGCTGTGGTTGCTGGTCTAGTTGTAGGAGGTGTAACATTTACAGACAAACATGTTGACTGTGGTCTGACAGGTTGTAGAGGTGTCTACCTCTAAGACTGGAAAGCATGGTCACGCGAAGTGTCATTTTGTGGCGATTGACATCTTCACCGGCAAGAAGCTTGAAGATATTGTCCCCTCTTCACACAATTGTGATGTGAGTACTTCTTAAGCACATGCATATCTACTTTATTTTATCATTTCAGATGTCTGGTGTTGTGATTGACAGTGGACAACATGGTTGTTGCACATGCACCTCTGAACATTTGTTTGACTGTTTGTCATGGTGGCTGTTGCAGGTGCCAGAGGTGGTGCGCACTGACTACCAGCTTATTGACATCTCTGAGGACGGATTTGTAAGTTGCCTGACAATAATCAACAATAACCTCTCTAATAACAACAGATTTGTTGCAGTTGTTTCCTTTTTAGACAATGGATCTTTCCTTATTGTTTGGGTGTATGTCAATATCTGTGTCTGCTGTATCATGTGTATTGGGGTGCAACAGTTGAATGTTACTGTTCACTGGTTAAAGAAGCAGCTAATGCTGCATGTGCATGCTTTATAAATTCAGGTGAGCCTGCTGACTGAGAGTGGAGACACCAAGGATGATTTGCGCCTGCCTTCAGATGAGCAGCTTCTTGCTCAGGTTGCATTTTTACCGATGCAAATTCCTCTGTTTTCATATTCCTCTGGTTTTTATAGTATGTTCCCACTCTGAGAATTCTGTCTCGTGATGAACTCCCCATGTCGATCTGGTAATTGAGGAGAAAATGGATCTCCAGAAGTTTCCACTTCAGCTATTCTTAGAAAATGTAAAATTCATTGTATATGGGAATGAACGTTAAAAAATTTATCCGTGCAGATAAAGGAGGGATTCAAGGATGGTAAAGACTTGGTGGTGACTGTCATGTCTGCCATGGGAGAGGAGCAGATCTGTGCTCTGAAGGATGTTGGTCCAAAGAACTAAATTCATGTGTTCCAAGCAGCCATGTCTTTTGGATGGTATAGAAAGTGACCAATATTAGATGGTCAGTTATGTGCCCCTCTATTGAATGTCTATTATACCACAGAGCTGATGTGATGACAGAGCTCATCTAAATATGGCTGCTTATGAACAGCTGTCGTGGAAAGGTCCACTGTGTGTGTGTTGCTCTGAATTCAGTGGTGGTTTGTGATGAGGGAAAGTTTTAAGCAAGAGTACATGACTTCTTGCTTGCGGGATTGGGGAGTAGACTTGTCAGAGTGTTGATGTCAATCTAACTGGACAACTGAGGAATAAACAACTTTGTTCAGGTCCTGCTGTAGCTCTCAAAAGCCTCTTATGTTACATGTGGAGACAATGCCTGATGTATTTGCTCAGCATGTCTTATTCATTAGTGTGAAATTGTGCAGTTCTATGAACTGTAGTGTCTTGTGCCTCAAGGGAGGTGCTTTTTCACTGGTCCCTGTGATTTACCTCAGTTTTCTTAACAGATTCCACAATTTGCATTCTACTGTGAAATTGCAGATTACTGCACTCAGACTTAAGAGCCTGTTATATGCATACCATTATTCTTAAATGTTGTCTTAAGTTGTTTCTCACTGATGTATGGATGGCAAGTCAGCTGAACCTGCTGTACAGGTTCTGTTATCTTAGCCTTGTAAAATTTGATCTTCACTATTTGTGATTTGGTTATCAAAGTCAAACCTTTTCATGGTTAGCTCACATCCTGGAGTCTCTTTGTTTTTTGTGTTTTGTATGAGCTCTTATCATCGGTATCTATGTAGAGCGTTCATCATCAGTGTCTATGGAAAGCCCTCATCATTAGTATCCATAGAGAGTTCTCATCATCATGGAAAGCCCTCGTCATAAGTATCCATGGAGAGTTCATCATCAGTATCTATGTTGCTTATTGAAAACTGACGCATTTAGCATATAGGTGGTTAAGAGTTCAGTGTGCTGTGTTTTATAGCAGCTGTGTTTGTGCAGGTACATGTAATGGTGTCAAAACACTAAATTTTTGAGTTGGATTTCACGACTCGCATTGTCTCTTTGTGAGCAGTAATTTTGTTGTGTAGGTGCTCCCAGGACCAGACCTCCCTTTTGATCATTTGCTGAACCTCTGAACTGTTGGTTAGTTGGTCATTTACTATGAATTGGATATGCCAAGACTGTAAGACAACAACAGATGTTTCCCCAAGGAATGTATGGTTGTCCATTAGCTCTTAGTTTTGTATTGGAAACTTGACATTAATAGCCTTGGGCAGGTCAGGTGCTTAGCCACTAAGTTCTCAGCCAGCAGAAGTGTAGTTGCAGAGAGAGGTTTCTTGCAAAAACCATATGCTGAACTAGTGTCCAATTTGAAATGAAGGTATGATAGAATTGCAATGCCATGGCATTTATACAATACCTGTAGCAGCAATTGTTACCTGTATAAGGAAAAGATTGTGAAAACACAGTTGGAAGAGTACTACTAAGAGGTCATCACTGAACACATGTTACTGGTTTCAACAATTGTCAACAGTTAGAACTGCAGGATACTAATGAACAAACATACTCATGAAAATTTGAACAGTGTCATATTTTATGGTAATCAGTTACAACTCATTGATTTTTTCTGGAAAATTGTTAGCATAAGGAAGAAGCAGCCCCTCCTTCACCACATGACAAGCTGAAAATGATGGTATTTCTTTAGAAGGATCCTAATGGTACGAAATAGAATGTGACCCAAAACTTGCAACTTTTTCAATCCAAGCAAGTGACAGAAGTAGGTATCATCTGAATGCCACAAGTGCTCGACAAACTCGATAGACTTGTGATACAGATTCCTTACTCTTGGGGAATCCAGACTATACACCTCTGCTTTTACAGAAGTGTTTCAAGATTAATCACACATGGTGTTGATGCCACTGTGGGAATCAACTGACAACAAGTCCCATTCAAATTTCCAGAGACACAGGATGCATTTTCTTTCGATTATACCTTTCTTTAGATGTTGATCTTCTTTTTATTAAGTTCTGATCAGGACTTCTTCTTCCAAGGCTGAACAACAACAAGAACAATTATTGTGGCTGTAACAAGCAGCAAGATGATAGCTAAGCACATGCATTTGCGTGTTTTCCTCTGCAACTTTTTGCTCTTGACAAGGGCAGTTGTTCCTGCAGTAATGTGCTCAGTTGCTTTACTTACCTGTCACCCAAGCAGACAGATCTTTGTTCTTGTGCCCAATTTTGTTGATATCACTGTTTACTTACTATGCTGTACTCACTCTCATGAATGCAGAAACCTACATTGGAAGTATGTCAAGGATAGATAGAAAACCAGCCTGTGATTCAATATTGTCAAGTAGCTCTCCTTGTGCTTCAACTAGTACTGCCATGTCCAAAAATATCTGCCCCCAAATCTCCGTTATGATTAAAACCACAATTCCATCCGAGCAACTATTAATGAAATACCTCTGTCCAAGTTCCTTTCTCTCCTGAGAAGAAGGGAAGAAAAGCTGCAGAAGGTTTCTTACCTCTTGTTTAATGCTCAAGAAAGAGAAAAAGTACAACAGAAAAGAGAAGTGCAACCTGATGAAGATCCAAAAGCTTCTTCTCAATGTCCCTGACAGCATCATGCCGCTCTTGGATCTCAGCAATTATATCCAATATCTGTGCTGCCCAGAACCTACAATATGCTTCAACAGTCTTGTGGGGACCCCAAAATCCAGAACTTGGCCAACTCATCAAAGAGCAACAAACCAAACCACTAGTAATTCGTGAACTTTTTGCCACATAACTGTAGCAAAGCACATGGCTCACAGGCCCCACAAGTCATGGGAAGATAGAGTGATTTGAAACCTGAAAAAATGTACAGAGAATAAAAGCAAAAGAGTGTACACACATGGCCTCGCCCCTGCTCCTGAATGGCCCTCTGGAAAATCTGTTCGCCATGTCCAGTTTCTATTAGGTTATCTATCACCTGCACAAGATTTCTTCTTTGGTCTCCACTTGAAAACAGAAATGTTTTGAAGACAAGAAATCATGACATGGAATTATGACTCCAAATACATACAGCACAAAAGATTGGGAAATTTCTCCAGATTCAAGATTCTCTCTGCAGGCTTGTGTAAAGCAACAAAATTATTAGCATAACCATCATCATCATCATGGCAGTTAGTATAAGTACTTACAGAGTCATCCACCTTCTGCCCTGTAACTGTTCAACACCATCAACACATACCCAAGAGACATAAGTAGCTGCAGTAAGCATCGACCTCTCTTGCTTTGGGTCTACCTTAGACACATGCAATAGTACTATTACCAGACAGAGACATATGAATGTAACCATGACTTGCATTGAGCTTATCTAGATCCGAAGATCAGTTCAGAGTTAGACCATACCAGTAAAAACACGCCTTTCAACAATCTCCCTGTATTCATCTTGAAACATCTGCCTTAAATCCTGCAGTTGCAAAGGATAGTTATGTGGGCAAGAGCTCATGGCTGTGGTGTTAAAATCAATTATGACATAAACTGGGGGACTTGGTAATGAATCCCTATGATACCTGGAAGTCAACCATGAGATCCCTGAGCTTCTTCTTCAAGGTCCTGTAATGGTCCACACACATAACATAGCATGAAGTCTGCAGCTCAAACCCCAAGAGATTGATGGCATTTCCATATTAAAAGTTTATCTTTCACTGAGGATATAACAGCACAAATCAATTCAGGTCACTTTTATCTCAGTACCTCTAATCTTTCATAGAAACTCTATCAGTTTTGCTACTTACATTGTAATAGCCATTCGAGTCCTGTCTGTGCTGGAGCCCTCATGGCAACCCTTGATTTTCTGATTGACAATATTCTGCAAAAGCAGGGAAAAGAAATGACTTTTAACAATGTACATTTCCAAGGACATGGACACAGATATTCAGGTCAGACATATGAGCTCAGGTGATCTCTATGCGCACAATTAAAAGACTCTGACACAAGTCTGAAGGGAAAGGACATATTACAGCTTTGTCAAGGGTCTCCACTTTGGCTTTCACACCCTGTGCAAGTTTACTGATTGAATCAATTTGAGTCTCCATTCTTTCTTTTATAGCTGCAATCACATGCAAGAAACAATAGAGACAGGACATTGCTAAACTCTCCAACAAATTATGTGTGAAGGCGTTCATACTTTTTAACCCCTCAAAAGGCCTTGTGAAATCAAGATCCAACTTTTTGGTGCGATATGGCACCCCTGCTGCTGCCATTATGTTTTTGGAAAATTCAAATGGGTCAAAAGGGAGAGACTTGTACCTTTCATGGTTGCAGCTTTTGTTGCAGTTTTAGACTCCTCATTTGATCTCTACAGGCATACAGAGAGAAACATGCATCTCAGACTGACTAACTATCCTGCACACTTTAAGTTGCAGTGCTCAATCTCTGAGTGCTGCAATGTATCTGGGTGACAATTAGGATCACCATGCAGTGGATAAGCCCTCAACAAATCTGTGCTCTTCCAGGCCTCTCTGAAGAAGCATTTGATGTTTTGAAGTGATGCAATCAACTATTACGATAGAAGTAGCAAAACCATGTCCCAAAAGAGGCTATAAGTTTCCTAACAGATGGGATAACTGGGCCTCCTGTGTGGGATATGTTGCAGATAGAAAATGAAATTAGATCAAAATATCAGTGAGAATAACGGCTGCTGATAAACTTCTTGTTCAAAAATTCAGCTCTGCAAAAGAAACTGGGAGAATTGAGCAAAAAACCTGCAACAGTAGAAACATCGTCCGGATTTCAACCATGGCATTCTTGATCTGGTTCACCTGCACAAAACCAAGAGTCAAACCAGGGTAGCATGAAATTACTACAGCATTATGCTGAAATTCAAAGACATTCTCAGCACCAAAAAACAAAGATGCATTTTGAAATCCAAGCTGTAACTTCTGTGGAAAACCTAGTTCCATAATGCAATTTATGGGATGTCTTGAATCAACAACAGTTCAGAGTCTGGATTAACGAAGGCTGCAGCAAGCTAAGTCACATCAACAAACACTAAACCTATTGAAAGGATGCCCAACCTCCTGGAAGAAAACAGACATGTCAACACCTGTCCCAGGAGGAGTCCCTGAGTGTCCTGCCTCAACATCTTTATCCTTGTTCTCAGGTGCAATTGCCCCTTTCCTGTCCTGATTTCAACAACACCAGACACTGATATCATTGGTCCTACACATCACCAGCATCCTCCATGGTAACATGTGCAAGTGTGCAGGCTATCCCCTACTGTGGTTTCTCTGTCACAAGCTATAGTCTGACAATATTATGGCACATGCTAGTATGTAAGAGCAGATGCTTGTATTTTGAGGAACTGGGAAGAGCAAGTCCTGCACACTCTTGCCAAGGATCCAGTGAATGGCACCAAAATATCATACACAAACAGATGCATAAGAATTTCTCGTCTTGGGAACTAAATCTCTGCTCTGTTTGATGTTTCCCCCTCTAGGCTGTAATCATGGGAACAAATGAAGTTTGCACATATACCGCTAGCAGATCATTCATTGGGAGCAGCAACAAAGTGGCAAAATTTGTAGTCTGCTTCCTCCCCCACCCTGGGTTTCAACCCTCTGTCCTCCTGGTGCTTTGGAAGAAAACCCCAGTCCTAACCCCGGGCATTGCAGCAGGCATCCACATAGAAGTGCAGTGTTGTTGAGAGGGTGATACTTGAATTCATCGCTTTGATGCAACATGTCTCCTTCCCATTTTCACAAAGTCCAAACTGTAGCAAAAAAATTATACAATGCATGTTCATGACCATGCTCAGGGTTCCTGGCGCCATCATCATCTCTTTCATTCTTTCACCTGCATCATCAACAGCCTGTGTGTTGTGAGATAATATTGTTTCCCATGCTATATTGCAACCATGCAATAATACTAATAATTCCTTTGAGAGAGATCAGACATGTATGTATCTCCTTCCCACATCTCCCTTTCTTAACTACCCCATCGCACCTCTCTGCAACTGAATTCACAGATTTCCACAATTAACACATCTTCTCATTCTCATTCTCAGCATTCATGAATTTGGGATCCTGAAATATACAGACACAGATTAGGTATCGAGATCAGACAGACAGACAGACGATTAGCGCAAAGACAACGGGAAAACAAAATTATAACAAACAAACACAAAGAGAATGGTAATATCTATAGGGCCCAAAAAATGTGGCCTTACCATGTGGAAAGAACTTTTCAAATTTTGGGAACCTTACAAAAGTGGAAGGTCCTTTCTCCTTTCCAAATCAAATTAGGATCTCACACTGGGTGAAGCTTCATATATGATGGTGGAATTTTTTGCTTTGATATTCTAAAGACTCAGAGAACAAATGAAAATATATTAGTATTTTGACCTTATGTTTAATTTGATCGTCAATCAGTATAGTGGGGAGCAGATGGAGCCCAAGTGAAATTAAGATCTTATGGTGGAAGTGTCACTTCTGTATGAAAGGAACATTCTTTCAAATGATGTCACTGAATTGCATGGAATTTTTTTTGTAAAGTTGTTTCCTTTGTCACACTTTGTCTGTTTCCTTCCTGTTTGTCTCCTTCCCTGATTCCACTATGCCATATTTTTGCACCTTAACTCAATCAACTTTGATTCACCCATTCACATCCCCCACATTCCCCATGCAGCTGGCTCTCAATCTGTATCCTTTTTCTCTTCAATGCTACAGGTTTGCAATTTTTGGCCTACATAGAGGAGCCAAATGGGAGAAGCTACAAATGTTTCTATCTTACAGGTGCCAAAGTTTGGAAACTTCTAACCTTGGGAAAGTCCAAAGTTGTGAAACATTTTTTCTTAAATTTTTTTCCGTATAGGAGAAGGGCCTTCCATGATTTGAGATCTGTGCCCAAGGCCAGGAGTCAGAAGATCCCAGTACAGCCTGGCTGGTACTTTCCACCGCAGAAGATCCCACTTGCTGAAAACAGGTTTCTTCAGGCAGGTAAGGGAGCTGAAAATAGAAAGGAAAAATTCAGGCAGTACTTTACAATTGGCCCATTCTCAAAAATGTAAGGTAAAGACCTAGGGTGGTGGCATTCCCACATTAAGAGGCCTGGAAGCAGGTGGTAGCTCAGTCCAGCCCTGCATTTTGAGAATGTCCCCAACCCATTGTGAAAGGCATGAGTTGAACATTATCATGAACCTTAACATTGGGGAGTTGTAGGATGAAGAGGGTTCTAACACCTACTCCTTAAGACTCAGAGAGAAATTATGCATATTTTTAAGTTGCAAATCGCACTGGGTGTTAAAGACTTTAGTGATAAGTCCCTTAACACCAAGCTAACATTTTAAAATTGACACATGACACTCATAACTCTACCATCAACTATGATGATTTGTTGGCCTTATGATGCAAAGTTATACATGTGGTGCAAAGTTATCATTGACATTTTTTTCATTAACATTCACATTTTGTGACAAGAATTCTCAATAAATATCCATGCAAAAGTTCAAAAGACTCTATAGTAAGTAGATAGATTTTTAAATAGTTAGGGAGATCAGTGTGTAAGTAAGGAAATAGTTATGTAAATATAAGAGTAGGTAAATAAATGGACAAATAGTTAGATAAATTGGTAGATAGGTAGATAAGCAAGGAAATAATTAAGTACATAAATAAATAAATTTTAATATTAAAAATAATTATTAAATAATCCAGAGGTAGGGGAGGGCTACCTGATTTTAAGAGAATTGTGAAAAATAAAATTATTAATTTAACATTGACTTAAAGCAAGCTCACTTTTACAGGTTGTTACCTAACATTATGTTTTTTGTCGCAAGATTTATGTTTTTAAAAAAATTGAGTTTTAAGTTAACACCCACTTAACACCAAATTAACATTCACTTAACATTGTTTGTCATCAAAGATTTTATATTAGCTAACATCCTTAATGGGAATGCAAACAAAAACAAAAAAATGTTTCTTTTCTGAACATCAACTTATATTAGGTGTGATTACAGCTCATAGGCATAATTTCTCTACTAGTCTGAAGGACAAGATGGAAAATTGTCCTCTCTTCCAAGAAGGATACTGATGAAAATAATCCACCCTCCAAACACACTTTCAAATTTTTTGCAATGTCTTTTATAAAAAAAGGAAAAGGTTTAGAAGTTCACATGCACTCATAACTTTATAATAAAAACCAGTGTGACCAAACAACAGGTCACCTCACTGGTGTGAACACGGCATGCTTTTAAGGGTTGCTTTTTGATTTATTAGCCATCATTTCTGCAGCCGAAATCTCTCCATTATTGCTACGGACGTTGCATGGGGAGGTTTTCTCTCTTTGTGGGCTATTATGGAGTACAAGGAAGAGGCGGCGCCAATGATGCTGAGGGATGAAGCTCTATTGATGAAGGAGGTGGAAGGAAGGAAGGCGGCAAGAGGACAAGAGGCGGTGGTGAGCTGATAGCGGGAAGGTCCAGACGAAATGATGAGCAATGCAGATGGGAAACAGAGAAGGACGGACGGGGAAGTGACAGAGAGTTATAGAGAGCTGTCTAGAGCTGTGTAGAGAGCTGTTTTTTTTTAAAGGACTTGGCTAGGTTGTTGCAATTTCTTTCGATGCGCCAACAACTTGGCCAAGTAGATGTTGTAAAGGCTAGACCTTCATAAGTGTTTGATCTTTGATGAATATAAGGAAGTCAGAAAGCTTGTGCTCTCTGGAAATTTTCATGAAAGGCAAGGTGTGAGTTTTGATGTCTGATTATCTGCTCTGTCGATTTGTGGATGCATGAATTGTTTCTGTTCAAGGATTAGTGTATGCAGGTAGGAGTATTCTATGATGAGTTTAGAGAGAAAGGGTTAGTGATTTGTGATTTGTCCAAGAAGATCAGCAGAGAGAGACCACTCTGTTCATGCCCATGCTGGTAGTCAAATTTGTTGATACGTCTTGGCACCCTCTCTTTTGGTATCAGAGCAAGGTTCAGATTGGGCAGTTTCGGTAGAACTTGTGGATGTCTAGTTATAATGATAATTGAAACATCATGTCTACGCCTAGTGCAAACGAGGTGGGAGTAGAAGAATTAACACAGGAAATTCGTGAACAACAAATCGTTAATAGGTTCGATTATCTGACTACTCAATGTGGACCACAAAGAGGATCGATAGTCCTGCGTTTACTGGGTTTTGGAGTGGTGACGCTTGTAGAAATAGATCCAGATGAAGCTCGAATCGAAGACATAGCAGTAGAAGTAGCTCACAGTGGTTTTTATACGCGCGTTAAGGTTTGGTTGAAGGTGAAAGATGGAGCAAGGGGATGGGTGTCAATCTCAGAGCTGCAGATGCAACACTACTACGCCTCATACCTTGCGTAGAGTAACGCCTTTATTTGCCGAGAGGCAGCATAGTGTACCAAGGTTAGGAGACATTTGGGTTCCTAAGTCTGCTGTTTCACCTAACCATTTCACTATATTCTACATCCCTGGTGTCGAAGATTTGTTCCAGGTTGGAGATCATCTTGTCAGGGTGGAACACAGTGGATCGAGATCTCATGTCATCAGTTGGAGAATATGGCGCAATTCAAAAGGAAAGTGGCAATTCCAGCAAGAATCCACAGATGAACAAAAATTTTCCATTTTTCCATCTAATTTTGCACCTTTGAAACCAGTAGCAGAAAGAGATCAGTCTGAATTCGCAGATTGAGTCATATAACATTTACTCTTCTCAAAATCCAATACGAACAAAATAGACTATAAAGTTGTTCGGTACTGTGGTTGCCAATTGTGGCCTGAGGTTGAGTGTGTAGTAGAAAGTGTTGTAATTTTGGTTGAAAGCTGAAACATTTGCAAGATGACCAGCCCCCAAAGGATGGATGAGTTGTTCTGGGGACGAGACCATGAAGACGTCAATGACTGGGCGAAGAGGCTCACCATGGCAGCTGAAGTGCGAAATCTAAATGCAAATAAGTTCTTCAAGATTACGAAGCTAAATCTGAGAGGCAGAGCCAAGGAATGGTTCAAGGTTGGAACCAGCACCAGCGGATTGGGCTGAGTTACGGACTCTAATAGTGCAGAAGTATGGAGATGTTGATGTTGATGACATCAGAATGAAGCTCGATGCCATCAAGCAAGAACCCAAGGAGAAAATTCAAAAATACTATGAACGTCTTGACAAACTATTTCAAAAAGGCTGGATACAAGACACCGAGCAGAAGAGGAGATTTCTGGCTAAATTGAGGCCAGAGATTCGAAAATTGTGTGTGGTAAGAACATTTACGGATATTAAGGAGTTAGTTGGGGCTGCAACAGAACTTGAGAGAGTTCTGGGCAAGCTTGGGGAGACTCCTTATGAACCTCTAAGGGAGGAGCAAGAAGAGGGGACCTTGGAGACTATGATGGAAAAACAGGTCACAGCGCTAAACAACACCCTGATCAACTTCTTCAAGGGGATGGTGCATAATCCAGAAGCATCATCGTCTTCCACTGTGTTTGGAGGATGCCAAATCTACAAGGGGGGGGACCATTTGGCCACCACCTGTCCAAGGTTGAATGAAGCACGACCAAAATGTGTCAAATGCGGTATGCTTCATAGGACAGAGTATTGTGGAATAAAATGTACCTTCTGCTCAGGGTTGGGACATTCCGAGGACAGATGTTGGAAGAAGTCCAAAGATGGGAAATCACATTCTGGAACAACGAACTTCTTGGAGGTGTTGCTGAATGATGAAACAACAACCCTGCAACAGCTTAATAAGCTATGTGGGGATGAGAACCTGTTCTCTTACACCCGAGTGCCTAGAAGGAGGGTGTTAGTTGATGTAACATAAAGAGGGGCTGTGCTGACCCCTGAAGCTGAGGGAGATGGAGTAAGTGTAAGCCGGATACCTCAGTCAGATCCAAGATTCTAGCACACTTCATAAAAGGAAAGGTATCCCTCTCACCAATGGAGACCATTCTGATGATTCCAGGGGAACTGGAGCACCTTGAAAGTTTGGTGAAGTTGGCTAGGAGGAGGAGGGATTCAGAGGCGACTAAAAATCAAGTGTCAATAGTTTCTGCGATTCCAGCACCAAGGAGATCTGTATCAACAAGACCTATAGAAGCAAGACGCTGCATTTGCTTGTGGAGATCAACAACTATGTTGTTAAAGGTCTGGTGGATACTGGAACTTCCATGTCTGTTGTGGCTGCCGTTGTAGTTAGAGAACTAGGAATGATGCATCTTGTGACAGGGTCAGAGACTTACAAAACCGTGTCAAGAGTTGTTACACAGGCGTTGGGTCGAATTGATGAGGTACCTGTCAAGGTTGGAGGCGTACAGTGTGCCATGACCTTCATGGTCATGGACATGGACAGTTACGATGTACTCCTGGGATTGGATTTCTTGATGAAGATTGGAGCAGTTGTGGATGTGGAATGGGGTCTAATACAAGTAAGACACGGCCCCGGAAATAATGTGGAGGTACTGCCTTTGACGATGGTGAATTTGTTGTAAAGGATGAATTCCAAAGTTATGATGCACGAGGTTACGACAACCTGGAAGAACACACACATCAAGGATGATTCTGATTGGATACCAGATCAGGATTGTGTGATCATGACTAAAGAGGATGATGCGTCCACCTTGGACTCAGACACTGGTATTGATGGTAGCGGACACTATGATTTGGAATCTAATCAAGTGAGACAAATTAAGTCTGAGAATGAGTTTGGAAACACTGAGTTGGAGGATTTGGTGAAGTTAGAAGGACCGCAAGAGATTCTGCAACTGATATTACAGGAGCAGGCTGACGGATTCATGAAAGAAGAAATCACAGATGCAGATGATTATGCAGACTGGATAAGGTGGGTGTTTAATGCAAAGCAAGGGAGACAGGCCATGTATGAATCCACACGTGGTGTAGCTGTCCCACCTTTGTTGCAGCAGCCCAGCCAAGTACATGCTTCCTCAATTCCAGCACCACTGCAAACGGTCCAAATGAGAGATGGCAACTCTAATGGCAGCCACACTGAGCAATTAACATCTGCCAACCATTGTGAAATGAATACTAGATGGAGGGAGATTTGTCAGCAAATCATGATTGACACCAGCTTGGAGGAAGAGAAACGAAAATAACTCTGGTGAATTCTGGAGCGGTACCAAGACGTTTTTGCTTGGAATAAGGGTGAGCTAGGTTGCTGCACTATTGGGGAACATTTTGTGGATACACAAAGGTTCCCACCTTGCAAAACATCTCCTGGTCAATTATCCTACTGGGAAGAGGCAGAAGTGAAGAGGCAGATTGATGTACTGGTTGAATTGGGCAAGATGAAGCCTAGTAGCTCTGAGTATGCATGTCGGGTAACTCTACCAGTGAAGAAGGATGGGAGTAGGCATTTTTGTGGCGATTATCGACCACTCAACGCACAGACACGTCGGGATTCATTTCCAATGCCAATGTGGAAGATGTGATTAGTCAACTGGGGAACTCATCATGGTTCATTGCTTTAGACTTGCAGTCTGGCTTCTGGCAAATTCGAATGGCTCCAGAGGACATGAAGAAGACAGCTTTGATCACTAAAACTGGATTGTATGACTGGATAGTCATGCCATTAGAACTTAAGAATGCAACCA
>Ga0116227_10000915_pt1 | contig 62248 bp, 42 predicted proteins | sample S1TSphgellanicum_FD_89693 | JGI IMG/M metagenome (GOLD analysis project Ga0116227, IMG submission 89693) | Host-associated microbial communities from peat moss isolated from Minnesota, USA - S1T2_Fb - Sphagnum magellanicum MG | ecosystem: Host-associated > Plants > Peat moss > Unclassified... | reverse complement strand
GTGCAATTTGCTCTGGAAAGAGGAGTTCCTGCAATTCTCGGTGTGATGGCGGCAAATCGCATGCCATACCCAGCTCGATCATTTGATATGGCCCATTGCTCTCGCTGCCTCATCCCTTGGAGCAGCTATGGTTGAGTCATCTCTCTGACTTCTCATAATTTAATCCTCGTTGCATCCCCTTCAAACGTTTCTCTGTGAGCAATGCCATCTTGATTAAACTGTGCACTATACAACTGTACGTAACATTTTCCGAATGGTTCTTGTTGCTAGGAATGTCTTCTGCTTTATGAACAGGGCACCAATTGATGATCTGTGAGTAATCCTTGAAACATAGATTGTGAATCAGAAACTTTTTTGCCTAGCAGTCACCCCACTGCCATTCCCATTTTCCATTTCCTGCAATCTCATGCCGCAGCTATTTCCAGAGATCTTTGCTCTCTGTAACTGAGAACAACTTCAACTGGGTCTTGTGCAGATAATGTATATTTGATTGAGATCGACCGGGTGTTGAGACCTGGTGAGTTTTGGATTCTGTCTGGCCCACCTGTGAATTGGAAAACTCGTTACAAGGGCTCCAACCGGACGGAAGAAAATTTGAAGGCAAAGCAAGATGCCATTGAGGATGGTGCTCAGCGCCGTTGCTGGAAGAAATACGCTGAGAACGGGGGTCTCGCCATTTGGCGAAAACCATTTAACCACATTGAGTGTGAAAACAACCGCAAGAAGGATGCTGAGTTTCGTCCCCATATCTGCAGCAAATCAGAGAATCCTGACACCACCTGGTAACTAAGGGACCCTCTTTTTTCTTCCCATTCTTCTCAGTAATTTGTTCTGCCATCTGCAGCTCAAGAAAGTCTCTACTTCCTCAAAACTAAGCTCCTAGAGTTTTTGCTTACCACATGTTTCTGTCACCAAAGTAACTCCGGTTTGGGCCACATTTTTTGTAATCCAAGAGCAGTCCAAAGGAAAATAATATTCCAGAGAATTCCAGTTCCTTTAAAATAAAATTCGGAGAGGGAATCTAACATTTGCAATTGCAGATATAATATTAACTGAATTTATCATTCTCTGAAATCATCTGCCACAATATGAAGGAAACTACAATCTTGTTTGATTCTGAAGCACAAAGACCATAGTATTTTTTTGACCTAGTCACCTGATGTCTATTCTTGAAGCTATGACATTGTGCTCAGTTTGCAACTGGTTCATGCTAAATGCAATTCATCCCTGTTTCTTCCCAGGTACCGGAAGATGGAGACGTGCATATCCCCACTTCCAGATACAAAAGATCATGGGGAAGTGGCAGGTGGGGCATTGGCTAAATGGCCGGCAAGTTTGGTGGCGCTGCCTCCCAGAATTGCTAGCAACTCTCTTGCTGGTATCATAGTGCAAACCTTCAACACCGGCCTAAAACTGTGGGAGGAGAGTGTGAAGTACTATAAAAACTCGCTCATTCCTCCATTGGCCAAGCGACGATATCCCAACATTATGGACATGAACTCTGGCCTGGGCAGTTTTGCTGCTGCCCTTGCCAATGACTCTATATGGGTCATGAACACTATTGCCCCTGACACTAATGAAAACACTCTTGGCGTCATTTACGAACATGGACTCATTGGGACCTATCAAAACTGGTATGTGATTTTGAGTCCCTTCATCTGAGCCTGGTCTGTCCAACTGGCAGATATGTTCTAGGATCACTAGTCTAACATTTAAGAGAAATCGTCCGATTATCTTTATGTGGTTCAAATGTTTAGGATTGACTGCATGATTATACCAAATAGTGCAAACAAACTTTGACGTTACTTCATTGATCATCCGGGAAATGGTTATTAGTTGCACCCATGTTATTTGAAGTTTGTGTGATATATGAACTCCACATGGTCACGAGGGTCAGATGATCACTTGATAAGGTCTGGTAATTGGGCATTTCACTGGATGATGTGAGGCATTTTCAACATATCCACGAACTTATGATCTCATACATGGAAGTGGTCTCTTCACTAAATTCGAGCTTTTCAAGTTGAAAGAATGCAAAATTTGATCACTTAAAAGTTACAATGATGTAAATTCTCAGCCGATCCCCAAACCACTCGCAAAAACTCTAAACTTTGCTTGTCAAAGTTTTTGTCACCTCTGGAATTCCATGGCAGCAGGGAAGGCGAGGACAATTTTCCCAGAGCCACACTAGAGGTGACAACAAGAGTCAAACGTAGTTGGTCAATAAATGAGAGCGAAGAAATTTCGGCAGCGGAAAGCAAAGAACCCAGCACTCAGAAATTCCAGTTGTAGGAGGTGGGGTCGTTGAAGAGAGGTTTATGCGCAGAACGAAAAGCGACGGCAATGGCTTGTGGATGACAGGGATAGCGACGGTCGAGCTAAGATAGCCGTGAGAAAACAGTGAGTGAGCTTGGGGTAGCTGCGCGCGGGCAAGCAGAATCGGGAAGACGAAATAGGTTGCAAGTGGGCGTCCAGGTAGCAAACAACAGAGCGCAGAAAGCGAAGCTAAAGACAGGAGAACAACCGAGCGAAGGAACGAAAGAACACGAGAGGAAGAAGACCGCGGCCAACAAAGCAGAGTTGGTTTAAATCCCATAGTGAGTGGCGGAATGCGTTGGTTGGAGTGGTATATAAACAGTGCAGATTCCGTCATGGATTCATACCTTTCTCGGCCTTTTGGCTAAGATCAAGTGTAGAATCTGTTCTTATCAGTTTAATATCTGATACGAGGCTTATCGAGCCTCATGATATTAATCTAATTTTTCCTGGGGCGGGTTCGTCTGGTAGCTTGCTGCCTGGACCCGCGGGCGTCGCCTAGGTTTTGCACTACTTCCTAGGCAGGCGCAACCCTCTCCGTTCGGGGATCCAAATAACACAAACAGCAGTGGACGGGTTCAAGTAAAAACATCCGAGGAGTGCTGCTCTTTATGGCTAATATTTTCTGGTTTTTAGCGGCCCTCGGATACAAGTTAAACTTCTGCAATATAGTTGCAATTGGTAGTTGTTATTTTCTACTCTTTATGGCAAATATTTTCTGGTTTTTTGCGGCCCTCGGATACAAGTTAAACTTCTGCAATATAGTTGCAAACGGTAGTTGTTATTTTCTAATTTTCTTCTAGTGATCATTGATGTTACTAGAACAACCATTCGTGGGCTGGTCCAAATGTTACCCTTTGAGCCTTGATCTAAATATCCTCTAAGAGGCATAATGTCCGAATTAGACTCATGGGCTTAACTCTCAATGGGTATGATCTTAGATAAACATGCATCTCCATCATTTGTGGGTGTTGTGGATGTTGTGGGCCATGCAATTCATCACTTGATACTTAAAAGTTTTCTAGGGCATGCATTAATGGTACATCGATGGGCTGTTCCATGGCAAGAAATTGGTCCTCTCTTTCTATGGCTTTTGGTTCAGTGGTGACCTCTACACCCCTAATGTTGATGGTGTTTGTGTGGCCAACATTTCCAACATTACCAAAATCAATTAGTCCAGTAATCACAACATTAGCAATAGGCAAAATTTCATTTTATGCCTATTGTGGTTCGAAATTTGAACCTTCCCTATACCCTTCATTTGTCAAAAGTCAAGCAAAAGCAATTTTGCCTCTAGGTCCAAGCTTAGCATTAAACTCCTCTTCGTCAACAAATGTATACAGATTGTTAAGTTCTCAACCTCTTTGGCCTAAGACATGCACACTATTGTTGGCATCCCCAAATATGTCATTAGTGGTGTTTCCATGCATTCCACCAATTTCATGTTTGTCCAAGCCATTCATAGCGTCACCTTTGAAATCGTCCTCATCTTCATCATTTGCATTGGAATCGACATCAAACATCAAATCTTTTAACATGTTCTTTTCATGGGAGTGGTACTAGCCTCTAGGTTGTTCCCTCAAAAGTTTGCTATAAATGCATGGTAGGGTGGAACAAAAAGTAACAAGAATTCACAAATTTGAAAGTCCATTTTGGGTCCATTTCTTTTGTATTCTTTTAGCTCCAAGATGGTTTTTGTAATTAGGTAGCAATAATGCATTGATTTTATTTTTTAAAATTCCATCGAAAATTTTGCCACTGTAAAGTTCATTAATTAAAACATTTTTAATCAATCTCAACATTATTTTTATTTTTTTCAAGATGTAATGAACTTTTGAAAAAAAATGTGTTTGCTTTTCACCAAATAAAAGTCCATAGCTCATAAACTTCATTAGATATGAATCAAAACCTTTCAATCTTGATTTCGTTATTACATTTAAAAACTAAAAAGGTCCATCATAGAACCAAACCAATTCCATTGCAAAGTCCATTCACTTCATTGTTGCTAATGTTACATACCTTGATTTTCAACTTCAAAAGTCCATAGCTCCTACAATTTTATGTATTTCGCATGCCAATAAATTTCATTATGTACATATTGAAATCCATAACTTCAAAATGAGTCCCATTGAACAATTCCAATATGTGCAAAAGAATGTGGTCATAAAAATCATTAATAGGTAATAGAAAAGTGGACCGTGTTACTCCAAAATTGGTCCACCCTACCATGCATCCGCCCTTGGTGTAGATATAGACTGGAGCTACTATTTGGTTAAATGTGAGGTGATTTTGCACCTTGTTATGCAAAAATGAATATTAACTCCAATTTTGTTCACATGATGATGTTGAGTAGACTTGGGCAAGATTATGTTTAGCCATGGGTGCAAATGGGTGAATGCACACTCCAATCAAGTCCCACCATTCATGGGGAGGCATATTTAGGGAGGATGTAGGAGGAATGTCTACAAATGGTCCTCGACCCTCAACAAGGTTTGCAAAGTTTGTCAAAGCTTGCACATATGATGTTACATCGACCAACATCTTTGTAGTTCCTACTTGATTCCCTCCTTTGCATCAACATCATCATGGATCATATTGTTTCTAAGAAGATAGGGGCTGAGGAATGCCCCAACATAATGGAGGTTGGTTTTCACCATCCTCCATCGAAATTGGAATTGACTTTCAACATCACTTGCCAATTTTGGTGGTAATGAAAATGGTGGGTTACCTAATGATTGCACATGTTTCTCCAATGTTTTCATGACAAGCCATGGCTATCCCATATATGGTCCTTTTCCATCAAACTCCTTTAATGGCACCAAGACCAACTTGACCATGTGAGTTTAATTTGCACAAAAGTCCCAAAAGACATCACACATTTTGAAAAACCTCAATCGCCTTTGATATGGCACCCCTTTGATGTGAAGTCTATAGAGAGTTGAAAAATACTAGCCGATCTAAGTTTACAATTATCTTCTCAATAGCCTCATGTGCATTAACCAATCTATCAACCATGAAAAAATTTGTGGCAAATCATGTTTCTATAGGGCATGACAATCTAAGGGTTGGCTTGTACCAACGGTAAATTGCAAGAGGCATGTGGTGCATTTGAATGAATGAAACAATTGTCTTTGCGCAGTTCAAAATATGATTTACCCATTGTTCCTTCCTCCAATATTCCAAAAGGAGGTCAAAACAATGTGCCGCACAACCTTGAAAGTATAAACTTGGGTAACGGACCCTCAAGATGTCTAATGCACTATCAATCACACATTTTGACAAATCTTCTTTGGAACTCTTCAACATTTTGTCCAAATTACATGATACAATGGTGGTTTATAAAGTATTTCGCCTTCAAAGGTAAATTTCATTGCATCAATAAAGGCCGAATGGTGAGCTACATTGAATAGGATGTTGGCCTTATAGAAGAAGGTCACTCATTTCTTGTTAAAATTTTGTTTCATGGTTGAATTCATTCCCTCTTGAAAGGTCATTTGCTTCATTTGCTAAGGTGGAAGGTTTGGCATATGAATGGGATCATCCATGCTAAACCCAAATGATGGAGGACAATCTACACCATCTACTTAAGGGTCTGCAACAGAAGAGTTGTCAAAGGAACTTGATGATTTGTCATTGTCAAGATTGGAAAGGAGGTGGACATTCAAGCATCGTCTAATGCGGCAAGGAAATTCCCACCACACCTTGCAAATAAGGCCTTCACTTAAAGCCTAGCCTTTGCACATAGGCCTAACTCCTCTTTTGCCACCCCTTTGAGGACAATAGCCCAAATGACTAAGCATCCTATCTTTACAATATATGAGTTGCAAGCCACAAAACTTGCATTGTACCTTGCTGGGTCTTGTGGTTGCCATCATCATATCAAGGCACCATGGCTCCCACATGCTGCACTTACCATCCATCTCCAATGCACTTAAAAAAACACAAGTGAAAGAGACCCCGCAACAATTGTGGATACAATTGAAGAGCACAAATTTCATCACCCTTGGACAAGCCCCATGCCTTTAATCACCAATCTAGTATGTGGTAGGGATTGTGTTCAACACAACCATAGTCCACACACCTAAAATGGGTATGAGAAAGCAAGAACTAAGAGGAATTTGAAGAGCTTTATAATTCAAAATATGGTAGGCCACCAAACACTCTATATGCAAATCAAACCGCCATAATTTATATAATCCATGATTGTGGTGATAGAAATTTAATTGTTAGACTGCAAATGTGGGTATATTGTAGATTTTGAGATTGGAGAGCGACCAAAATTCACAATAAACCAATCTATATTCAAATCAAACAAACATAGTTTATTTATTCCATGACCATAACGATCAAAAGTTGGCCACTAGTGTGTGAATGTTGGATGTCATATACTTTGATATTGAAGAATGATTGAAATTGATTATAAAATTTGGTTGCCCTATCCATGCCTGGGTTTTGAATTTCCATGTTGCCACTATGACAAGCTAAAGGCGACTGAAATTGGGTCCCCCCATCTAGGTGTGTTGGCTTGCGAAAGCAATCAAGGTGACTAAAATTGGGTCACCCCATCCAAGTGTGTTGCCTTGCAAAGGCGATCAAGGTAATCAAAATGGGGTCACCCCATTTAATTGCGTCATCTTGCGAAGGCGACCAAGGTGACTGAAATGAGGTTGTTCCATCTAGGTGTGTTGCCTTGCAAAGGCGATTGATGTGACCAAAATTCAATTGCCCCATCTAATTGTGTTGCCTTGTGAAGGCAACTGAAGTGATTAAAATGGGGTTGCCCCATTTCAGGTGTTGGGCCTTAGGAAAGCAACTGAGGCGACCAAAATTGGGTCACTTCATTCAGTTGTTAGGCCTTGGGGAGGTGATTGAAATGGGTCATGAGTTACAACCATAGTGAATTTTAGTTGCCAAACATTGGGAACTTGAAGGGTTTATAAAAGGAACATGTTAGGAACAAAAGAAAAATGAAAAAAAAATCCTTCGTCACCTTCCAAAATTTAAAAGAAAAAAATCAAAGCACCTTGAATGCATGTTTCAACTACCCATTGGCTGCATGTATTTTTTGGTTGCCAAAACTATTGGTCACCATTTTTGGCATGGGCTAATGGCAAAGGCAGAGATTAAACATGGAAGAAAAACAAAAAACAACTTCCCCCTAGCCCCCTTAGAAAAATAAATTAAGGCCTATCATTAATGCATGTTGGGCCTTCCCATTGGTTGTATGAAATTTCTATTTCCAAAATTGTTCATCACCATTTTTGGCTTGGGCTAATTACTAGGTGAGTGATTTGGAGACATAGTTAGTTCATTCAAGATAATTGGAAATTTTTTTTTCCAAAAATAAAATATTCTTCAAGATTGTTAATTTGGGTTGTTTGGTTTGTGTAATACCAATTTTTGGACAATGTTCATTACAACAATGAACTTGTGAAACCTATATTTTATTCTTAAATGCATGTGGAATTTTTACATATGAAGAATATATAATATTTTTATGTACAAAATGTTTGGTTGCCAACAATCATTCGTCTGTGATTACTAAATGAGAAACTCAAAAACATGGTAAAAATTTATTTTTCAATATAAGTCTAAATCAACCGCAATGGGGTCAAGTTGTCGCAACCCCACTTGGCAAAGTGGGAGAATGCAACTCCCACTCCCAAAAGTGGAGACTTAGAGTCCTCCGGGACTCTCAAAAACTCAGAAGACGATTTGAGGGGTCAAATCTCCTCGCATTGGTGCGCTCTTTATGTCATTGGAAAGATCTCGAAGTGTAGATGTCCAAAATGGCATCGCATGAGCCATTTGGACATCTGCAGCCCAAGTTATGGGCAAAAGAAGGGCCTGGAGTCAAACTGGCAGTTTGACTCACGACCACTAAAAGTCGGGAATCGACCTCTTCCCGACATCCGATTCAAGAGTGCAACACGGCGTTGGAAAGCTCTCGAGGAGAGCTACAGCTTTGGTTTAGACTTCATTGCGATTGGACTCTGCAGTCGGGAGATATGGACTCTCAAAGTTTCGAGATTCCAACCCGGGACAGTTTCGGGACTCCAACTTGGGAGTCCCGGGAAAAAGAGTCATTTGGATGTAACCTCAGTGGAGAGCTGCAAAGAATACTATATGGGGGAAGGTGGTGGCTTCCCCCGAGTCCGGGCCGTGGTGAGTCTTGTGTGTCCAAGTGCCCGTGGCTTATCCCAACACCTAAGGGTGTTCCCGAATGTTAACTAACCTTCTTGTGGTTGGTTTTGGATGCAGATTCGAGCTTGATAATTTAGTCCCTCTTCCTAGTCTAATCCCGGGACTTCTAGCACGCCCCTCTACCCCTTTTTAGTGCTGGAAGTCGGGAGCGCCCCTCAAGTCCCAACTTTTCGGAACTCTACATAGTTGAACCCTCAAGTGGGTTCAACAAGGGACTTGGGAGTGCGTCACAAGTGGTCTGCTTGGGCCAACACGAGTGGGATTTTGCACATGAGGTGAAGGGCCAACAATAGAAAGTCCTTTTTTTGTTGGAACTCTTGGAGTCCATCACAGATTTGGGCATTTATGATGTGGGTTACGTGGGGGTGCATGTTTTCCAATTGGGTTGGAATTTGGGTTGAATGTGTCATCAGCCAATCCATGTTCTCACACAATTTGTTTGTGCTAAATTTTGTGCTTTGGATTCACTCCATTTAATGCAACTTCTATGTTTTGACTTAGCACCCATGCCATGGTTTGTTGACGAATACCAACTTCATGAAAAACGATGTCAATTATGTACCATGTTTAACATTCTTCATCCCCTTTGTAATCATGTGCATCTTGTTTAACATGAATGATGTCTTCCTAATTAGAGTTCCATCGTATTCCTTGGGGGTGGACTCCAGTGTGAAATTTTTTTTAAAAAAAAAAATTAAAATAACCCCCCATTATTTGGTAAAAGAAATTTTGACAGCCATTGTCTTCATCAAGGTGTAAATGTTTGACCGTGGCCACTATTTCTTTAATAGTTAATGTTCAAATGGCATTGGCACCATTTTGCGCAAGTAGACATTTCTAATCCGCCAATCTAAGGGTCAGTCTAAAACCCACATTTCAGGACTAATTAGGGTATTTGTAGGGTTGCATTCCCAACTTTTAAGCATGTATGCAATTAAATTAAACATTTGGTACAAGCATTAATGGAATGGTGCCTTGCAAGTGGGACATTAACGCTTCGTGTGCATTTGGGTGATCAAACATGGTGGATGGAACATATGTGGGTGGGCATGTTCCTAAAGCCATCCACCTTTGGGGCCAAATGGGTTAAGACATATGCAACACATAGTGCCATCATATGTGAAGCATTGTGGGATTGGCCATAAGAGTTGACAATTAGCTTCATTTTGATGGGCAAAATGTTTGGTGTTGTATTACCAATCCATATTCACATCATGGACCCAATCTATGCTTGAGTTGCCATAAGGACACCATGGGTATTCATTAGGAAAGAAAAGGTCCACCCTTAGCCATGATGTTAATTGGAACTCCTGAAGTTGGTTTGAGCATCCATATTCACCAATGGTTTTGAAATCATTGGCAATTTGGGCTTTTCGGGAAACAGACATAAGGGATGCCAACATCATCTATTGGTATTCTTTTTTTAATGTGGCATTTTGATCCAACACCATTTGATGTAATGTTTCATTAATGCGCCACTTTTTTACAAGATCTTCCATGAATTGGACCTTTGACTAATGTAAGGATTGCAATTCATCGTACACTTGTTGGTTGTATTGGTGTTTGTGATATTCATAGCACCCATGTCTTGTTTCCAACTCCTTTAGTTCCATTTCCTCAGTGGTTGTCATAGGGTTTTTCCTTCATGCATCAGAAGTTGTGAATGCTCGCAAATTAAAAATCAACCTATATAGAGATTTGGTTGTGTAAGACATCCACTTCTTGTGCATGCATGTCTTTCAAGTTTTGGATTATGCCATATGTGTTGCTTCAAATCTTCAAACGGATGCAAATGCAAGCTCTTCGATGGCATCTTGGGTTGGCAACATGATTATATCCATTGTAAGCTACAATGCAAACACATGTGGTGACAATGTCAACAATATTACCCTTTTTGCTTTGGGTGTTAACACAAGATCTACTCTAGATGAAGTAGGCTTAAGTCATCCCCTTTACAAGGGTGGCCTACAACCCTCACCACCCTTCTGCTTGTGTTAGGTGTGGGTTGTCCAATTTGTTGACGCAACTCAATCTTGTGGGGATTGATTGCATACCCATGGACTTCAATTTCCATCCCTTGGTGTTCAAGAGGACAATGTGGGACATGGATGCTATTTCATGAGCATGTGAGTGTGAGCATGAACAAATTTTTTTAGAATAGTCTTTTGACATCAACAGAATATTTGAAGAATATGATTTGAGGTGTTATTCCATTAGGTGATAATGGGTTCTTCCAAGGCCTATTTCAAAATGCAATTGATTTTCTCATCGTGGAATTTTGTTTTTAATCATTGATTCACATATAAATGAACATTGCCAACTCAAAAAGTGGAGCTTGTAGACGATAACATGTCCCACCTAGGAAAAAGCTTGAAAAAAGTGTTGGGATAAGACCCCATAACCAACTTTACATAGTTTTTTTTTTACCTTAATACTTATCCGTATTGACCTAACCTTGAGAGCTGAAATTTCAAGTAGTTTTTAACCTTAATACTTATCCCTATTGACCTAACCTTGAGAAATGAAATTTCAAGCCACGGTAAAGGATGTCCTATCACTCATTTTTCAATTGATTATTATGCCCATCATCCTTGGGGACTAAAGTTTAGGAACTTGTTCTCATTTGTTACACATTCAAATTTGTTCCCGGCCACACATGACTTTTGTTACAATTGTGAGAGCGCTCGGTTCGATGATATGAACTTTTGTTCTAATAATGTTAGTAGCTCGTAACGAGGGCTGTTCCCATACATCTGCGTTGTTTTGCCGGGTTGTGGTCTCTGTGTGTTTGTATGCTGCAAACCTTTTCAAGTGTTTTGCAGTGGATGGAGCTTCAAAGAAGGGGGAAGTGATACATGTAAGATTCTGCATATGTGGGGTCCTTTTAAGGTATCTCCTTGAAGTTCTAATCTTCAAAGGATTTCCTGTTCAAAAATATAAAATTTATCCAATTTTTAAAACCCTTGGTTGGGCTTCCCACAAGTCGAGGTCTAAGCACGTCGCTAGTTGTTACCCACCACACTAGGCCATTCATCTGGGGAACGCCCCCGGTCCTCATCCATGACCCTCCTGGAAGGGATTGAAACTTGAAAACTTCAGATGCTCAATCCCGAAACTCACGAACCGACGTCGAATCTGGTCTTGAAAACCTTAAATGCTCAATCCCGAAACTCACGAACCGAAGTCGAATCTGGTCTTGAAAACCTCAAATGCTCAATCCCGAAGTTCACGTCTGGTCAAGCAGCGTGACGGATAGAAAGACGGCATGCTCTCTAAGTTCCTTACCGTCGTCAGGAGCAGTGACGGACAGATTCGCCGCATTAGAAGACTGTGACTAGTGCCGTCCAGAGAACACAGGCGTTTACTCTTTTCGGATTCAGTTTTATTCAGTCATCCGACTTTCCTGTTCATCCCTGGGATATATGCGTTTGATTGCCACATCCAAATCCACCGAACGCAATATCAACGAGCGATGGAAAGTTGCTATCTTTCAGGAAGCCAAGACTCTTTCAGTTTACACTCCTACGCCCTAAATCCTCCTCTCTGCCAATCAGCTGTGGCATTCTTAGTCAGCGTTTGCTTTGTCGATTTCCAAGACCTGGAGATTATCTGCTCTTGTGGCCGTCCTCTTCTCTCATTCACTTCTTCTTGTTTGCTAACTTTGCTTCTCTTCAAAGTCAGAGCTAACCCTAAAAATTTCAACTTAGGTCTTTGTGCTGTATGATTTCACCAGTTTCTTTTTTTGTTTGTTACCGTCCTGTGTGCTATCATTTCATTTGACGAATTTCAATTCAGGAGCTCGGATGCACCGTTTTGGTCTTAGTGCGCGTTCTGCTCTCAGGCTTTTGTGTGCCCAGCAAGTGAGAATCAGCAGTGTGTGAGAATGAATGCTTCTCGCTCTCTCCTTTTGATCATCTAAGGTGTTTCCTGATAGGCGGAGGATAATCTCCTGGTATAGTTCGAGTGTGCATTGTTTTCTTTCAGAATCCACTGCGTGGAGATCAGTCAGCCATGCCCTACGTCCCTCCACATTTGCGGGCGGGAGCCGCCAGCGTTCCAGCAGAAGTTTCTAAAGGTCGAGACGGAGGACGCAGCTCGGGAGGTATCAGGGACTATGGAGGTGGCTTTGGCGGAGCTAGAAGGTCGGAGTCTTTGTCCGCAAACGGAAACTATGGACAGGGTCCAGGTAGGGATGGATCGTCCGCGGGGAAAAAAATAGAGTCACGAGGTGTGGTTTTGCCGGATGTCGTGTGGCCGAAATGGGAGCCATCGGAACGGGTACGTCGCCTCAATGAAGACCAGATTGCAGAGGTTAGAGCCAGGCTCAACGTAGATGTAGAAATCTCTCCTGATTCGGCACCTGCGTCGGCGCCCATCGAGTCATTCGAAGATATGAACCTCCACACCAGCATTATGAAAGACATCGCTTTTCATTCGTACACGAATCCTACTCCCATTCAAGCGCAAGCTCTTCCTGTGGCTCTCTCTGGCCGCGACTTACTGGGATGCGCCGAGACAGGATCCGGAAAGACGGCAGCATTTGCACTCCCTCTGATCCAGCATTGCCTGGCGCAACCTCCGATGCGACGCGGCGACGGACCCCTGGCTTTGGTTCTTGCACCTACAAGAGAGCTTGCCCAGCAAATTGAGAGAGAGGTTAAGGCGTTCAGCCGGTCTGCGGAAGGCTTCAAGACTGCGATTGTTGTTGGAGGGACAAATATATACGATCAAAGGTCAGAGCTGAGAGGAGGAGTTGAGGTAGTGGTTGCTACCCCTGGCCGGTTCATTGATCATCTGCAGCAAGGAAACAGCTCTCTTTCTAGGGTTTCATATGTGGTCCTGGATGAAGCAGATCGGATGCTGGACATGGGGTTTGAACCACAGATTAGGGAGGTTATGCGGAGCTTGCCAAAGAAGCATCAAACCCTACTTTTCAGTGCAACTATGCCAGAGGAAATTGAAGCACTTGCTCAGGAGTATTTGTCACAGCCAGTTCGAGTGAAGGTTGGTAGAGTGAGCAGTCCAACAGCAAATGTGTCTCAAGCCCTTGAGAAAGTTACTGATAAAGAGAAGATTGACAGACTTCTTGCATTGCTTGAGGAGGAGTTCTCACAAGCAGAGGACACGAATCAGGCTCCTCCACTGACAATTGTTTTTGTAGAGCGGAAGGCTAGATGTGATGAAGTGTCAGATGCTTTGGTTGAGCAAGGACTCAAAGCCACTGCTCTTCATGGAGGTCGGAGCCAGAGCGAGAGAGAAGCTGCTCTCAGGGACTTCAGAAAGGGGACTACTAGCATTCTTGTAGCAACTGATGTGGCCTCACGAGGCCTTGATGTCACCGGTATATGTACTGAGCTTGCCAATCTCATAATGCTAGAATCTTGTTGATAGGAGAGAAGAATGCTGTCCAAGAAAATTAACGGATCCTTCTAATCTGAGGGTTCCAAATAATGCAGGTGTTGCTCATGTGGTCAATTTGGATCTTCCAAAGACCATGGAAGATTATGTGCATAGAATTGGGAGGACAGGGCGTGCAGGTGCCTCAGGGTGTGCCACGTCATTCTACACAGACAGAGACCTTTTCTTGGTTGCCCAAATCAGAAAGGCAATTACAGAAGCAGAATCAGGAAACACAATGGCTTTTGCCACGGGAAAAGCTGCAAGAAAGAAGGAAAGGGAGCAAGCAGCAGCATTCCGGGAAGGAAGGCTTGCTCCTGCGGGAGTGACACAGATTGGTGCCACAACAGTGCGGGTGGATGACAGGTATAAGCACATGATTGCCCCAACAGTTGATGTCAAGAAAGGTGAAGGTGCAGCTGATGATGCCTGGGAAGATTGAATCATGGTAAGCCTGATTTTTGCTTGTTGAAAGCTTCAGAACCTAAGAATTGCTCCCTGATCCTTGTCCTGCATATGAATATCAATCAAGAGCTCTGGAGCCTGGCTCATGTTGCTTTTTGTGCAAAATAGGTTTCAATAGCTTTCTTCTTCAAAACCTAGTGAAGTCACCTTTCTATTGTCAAAGTGCACCCATATGGCATTTGAAAATGTATGGAGGATCTCAGAGTTGCCTTTCTACGAGCAAGCATATATATATGGGTCCCTAAGTTCTACTGTGTTTTACCTGCATGCAAAAATTATCTTGTGGAGGAGGAGGTTAAATTTGCCAGATTTCAGAAGTCTGTCATGGAAGATGATTTGTTAACATTGCTGCACTGGAAGACAATGGGGATTATCTGTATTCTGAGTCTTGAATGAAGAGTTTCAGATGGAGCAGAGGGTAAAGCTCCTCTCCTGAGGACCAAACAGGCAGCATTAAGGGCTATGCCATCCAGTGGCACCTATGCCATCCAGTTTATAGCCTATTTATCAGCAGGTCAGAGGAAACCAGGTGCCATAACCCTTAAAACTGTATCCTGGAGGGGTATCTTGCCCAGTAGTTGTCAGGCTTGTTACTGAAGTATAGGTGTTCTATTCACTAGGTGTCAAGCCAATGTCATGGCAGCAAGGATTGTGGGTTCAAGTACCAAAGGTTTTCGTATATATTGCCCATTAATAGTGAACACATATAATGGGGTTGTTGGGTAACTGGTCATTCAAAGTATGAGAACAATGAGATGAGTCCTTTTGCAAGGGGAAAGGACAGATTGGGCCATCTGTAATGATGAAGTGTCCACCTTTGGAAACATGAAGATAGCCCTCTAGAGTGGAGAGATGCTCAGGTTTGTCTGTATATCAGACTATGGTCTTTTCCAACTATGTTCACCACTCACGCCTTCAAGAGGTGACAAGCAACATCCTTTTGGTCTTTATGGAATCAAGTATCTTTTGAATTGTCTCCTGAAGTTGCCAGCCAGATTAAACATCTGGTTTGTATTTGACCAGCCTGTGTAGAGGAAGGCCTGTCACTTGTGCCAAAATCAATGATGGTACACTAGTGCCTTCACCTTCTCGAGTGAGGCCTCTTAGAGCCTACTTTCCCTGACCTTTGCACCCTTCAATGCATTTGGCAATTAAAATTGCAATGTTATGGTCGAGGTTTGTATGGAATTAATTTTACGGTGTTAGTAGAATTTGATTGTGCACGTGGGAATGAGAGTTTAGAGTGGAGTGACTTTGGAGTTTTGATGATAAGAAAGGATGCATCAAATTGGTGGATGTGTGTGTAAGTATGCTAGATTGAGGGCTCAAAATAAGCTGGGATACTCATGAAAGTTGTTTCAATGTTGACAGTTTTGAAAAAACTAGAGTAAAGAGGATCAACCAAATGGAAGTGAAATGCCAAGCAATACAATGTCTTTTGTAAAGGATGCAACTTCCCATTCCAATTTCAGGGTGGGACATGAACTCTTCTGAAGAAGAGTTGTCTCATTGACAAACTTGCATTAGTGGACAAGTCTTTAAAAGAAGCTCTTTTAAGGTTGGAGCTGTAGCCCTTGGGATGACGATCCTTCATGAATGTTGAATTCTTTGAATAGGATTTTGTCTGAGGATGCACCTGCGCATGCAAGGTTTTTTGGGAACTGAATGAGTATTCACTCATCCCATGCAAAAGTATAGGTACAAGATATAGGTGGTGCGAGAATAACATGATGTGTTTTTCTTTGTAGTCAAGCCCACAAATGGGGATTCCTGTTGGCTGAGAAGCAAAGGATCAAATGTACGAGTGTATGACTGTTTGATTTTGTGCAGTACAGATTTGTTTTGTGTTGGACTCAGATCATCTATTTTTTCACACTATCTTTGTTCTCATCATTTTTGCAAGTCTCTCTAAGCATCTTGCTTTGTAAGGAGTGGTGAATCCTTGTGAATTTATTGGCATTTGCATGCCTGCACAAGGCTATATTCTCCAATTTCTTGGAATCTCAGCATGCCAACCCTCGTTGACCCTTGTGGATGTCTGCCTCAGCCCCAGATTCTCATGTGACTACATAAGTCAGATCTCAAAGCATGTATCATGCATGGACACATCATGAGTTCAAGCCCTGCCAGACTACACCTGCATTGAATTGTCCATGAAAGTAGATTACATTGTGGTTTTAGTGCATTGGGACCATGTGAAGAGATAAATTGCATGTTAAGAAGTTGGTGCTAAAAGGTTGGGCTCCATGCACCCCCAAAAATATGTGCTGAGAGCATGTCCCAGGGAGTGGGAAAAGTTGTCCCAGGTGCTTGGCATCTGTGGGCAGGGGGGGGGGCTGTGGGAGTTAGTCCTCTGCAGTTGAATCATGTATGAGAAGAGGTACTATTTGTGGCAGAGTAACTTTGCTTTTATAATACAATGAGATTTGGCCTTCTGCCCAACTAACTTGTCCTTTCTCCTTCTTGTGCCTGGCTCACATCATATGTTGGTGATGATGGCAAACAATTGTAAGTCCTTTCTATATTCTTGCAAGGGTTCAAAGTCACTAGGAATCAATCCTGCAGCCTGGAACTTATGATCCTTTCCGGATTAGACAAATCTACTGTCCACAAATCCATTTTCTGGCAATTGACATTACCACATGCTCTCATATCCTAACAACACAATTTGAACTACATCATTTTCAGCAATTCATTTGATTTGAATGACAAAATTAGGGGCTTAGTCATTATCATGGAAATCTTTCCACTACAACATCTACTCAGGTGCTTTAATGGATCAAGTATATGGTCAACCACATGTTCATACATGACAAAAAGGTTTTTTTTGTATAACATTGTAACCAATCTTAACAATCTTTTTGTAACACCAAGTAACACAAGTTTTTTGAGGTTTTTGAAATTGACATTTATGCTTTCAATGCATTATTTTTTATCAAGAATTTCAATGTTTTAATACCATTTTTTCCATAAATATAACCATGATTCCAATTTTTTAAATCTTAAATCAGTACATGGATGGAGTAAAAAATTGAAAGTTCTAATTTAAAACATAATTTAAAATAATTATGATATTTTGGAAATTTAAGTTGAATTTATTTGGACTTATACTTGTAATTTATTTAATAAAATTAGTTGGAATTTGATTAATTTGTAATGAAACAATTATAATACAAATATGGACAATGAACAAATATTTCCAATGTTTCCTTGATAACCACACCACAAAAGTGTGCGGTTGTGGGTTGTGTTTGCACCCATGTTAAACTAAAGTAATTAGGTACTTGCTAAGAAGCTAAACTAGGGTAAGATAAAGTAGGCAACTATTACCCAACTTTTTAATAATGTAGGTAAGTAAGTAGGTAAGTAAATAAACCATTTACCTAAGCATGTAATCCATCTATGTCCTAATTAAATAGGGAAATATGTAAGCCATTTATTTAAGTAAATAGGTAGGTAAATGAGTCATTTACATAGTTAGTTAGGTAGGCCATTTACCCTACCTACCTCTACTTATAACCTATTTTCCTAGCTACTTATGTAACTAGTGTATGTAATTAGATGTGAGACAAAATAAATTCATGAAATTTATCACCTTTTAAGGGGTGTGAGGCATTGGTTATGGACTTGTTTATCCTCATGGAGGTAAGGGGTTCAAGTTTTCATACTTGCATCCTATGGGTTAACTTAGGTCAAGTTAGGTTAGGCTAAATTAAATATGTTAAGCTAGGTAGGCTAGGCATGGCACTTGTTACATATTTACCCTTTTTTTTACCTAGGTAGATAGGTAGGTAAGTATGTAGCCTAATAGGCTAGGCTAAATAGGTGTAGGAAGCTAGGTTAGGTAGTTATGACAAATGGCATTGTGTGACTATTCATAATGTAGTTGCAAATGTGGTTGCATAGGTCAAATTCCATCTAAGCTACATGGAGTCCATGTCATATTCATATTTTTTAATGATAATGAGTGAAAATATAGATTGTAGTTGCATAGGTTTCCTTCCATGCCACATGGTGTCTTCTACAACTAGTTGTTTAATGCACTTGTCTTAGGTGACTAAAACATTATGTAGTTGCAAGTGTTCATTACAACTAAAATCCAATCACAAATTGAATTGTTATTTCCAAATTTCTTCTAATGTTTTTCTTGCCATTTGGAGAAATATATGATAATGTTGAACCTTTCTTTGGCAATTGAGAACCTTCGTATCTTGCTTTCAATGTAAATATGGTTTTATTCCATAGTTGTTTGATTATACAATAACTTATGCCTCAAGACAGATGGTCTAAAAATGTAGTCATAACAACTTGTCATTGTTCCTCAGAAATAATGTTGCATGTTGTATTTTTCACATTTGGTGAATTTGTTAAAAATTAAATCTCAAGTTTTGTAACGTATTTCTATCATTATTAAGGAGTAAGCTTTGGAATTTTGTGGCCTAAGTGCATCTTGTTAGCTTTCCAACAAAAGTAGGTTTGTTTGATTTGAAAATTTGATGTGGTCATGACAATAGTTTATGTGACTAAGGTTTTGTTGTCAAATTTATTTTAGTCGAAGCTTTATATCTTAGTGCATAAGAAGATTTAACCTATGAATTTCTTAGAATCAAAGAGTTGGATTTTTAGCTATCAATTGTGGATGGAATCATGATATTTGAAAAAACAATGGGTTGGTGGCACCCATTTGTGTGAATGTGGTTTGCCACATTTTTCAAATTTCAAGAACATGCATGAGGTTTTTTTCCTTCCATTTCTTTTACCTTAATATTTTTGAATTAATTGCTTGAATAACATTTTTTTCTATTGTCAAATAATTTATTCATGATATACTTGTCTTTATATAATTATTTCAAAATAACACAATTGTTTTTGCAAATTATGTCCCATGTGTAATATGTTGGCTTGTAACTCAACTTCCATATATAAGATTACAATGCATACGATAATTCTAATGAAATTCAATAATTCCATTTCAAATATTGGACCCCATCATTGAAAGTAGCATATACAAATGTATGCTCATTTGTTAGAACTAAGATTAAGGAATGGAAAAATATGTTACATACAATTGTGAGTTCTATCATAAGAATGTTTCCAATTTTGGTAGCAATATTAATCCCACCAATATTAATACATGATCCACCATCCTTGATAATAATTATGTTGACCTTAGTAAGAGTTCCATTGATTTTTGATAATAGTTTTAGTCATTTTAGTAGTAGTTCTAAGGACCTCAATAATAGTTCCACCATTTTGGGTTTTTATTCCACTACAAAATTTAAAAAATTGATGATTTTTTTATCCCTAATACAATTTCACAAACCTTGGGTGCATCATTTTTGCATTAGGGTTGAAATATTTATGAACATTTGGGATTAGGGTGAAACGCTTTTGAACATTGTGATTTAGGCCTCACAAATCAAGAATTGGCAATTTTTTTACCTCTAATACCACTTCACAAACCTTTGGTGCACCATTTTTGCATTAGAGTTGAATTTTTTTGAATATTTAGGATTGGGGTGAAATGTTTTTGAGCATTTTGATTTAGAGTTAAAATGATTTTAAACATCGCAAAGTCAAGAATTGGCAATTTTTTACCCCTACTACCACTTCACAAACCTTGGGAACATCATTCCAAGGTTGGAATATTTTGGAACATTTGGGATTAGGGTGAAATGTTTTGAAGCATTTTGATTTAGGGTTGGAATCATTTTAGGCATCTTGGTCAAAGGTAAGAACACTTTCTAACATTTTAGCCTAAGTTTGGAATTCTTTTGGACATCTTGACCGATGTTAACTAGTTATTTTATTTTTTAAAAAGAAATTAACATTATGGCAAGGTTTTTCTTATATCTAAACTTGTCACCCCACTTAGTGCCACAAATTTCACAAAGCATGAAATTTGGGTGGTTTAGTTTGCACACCTCAAACCATTACATTCACATGGTAGATTTCATATCATCAAATTTCATGGTGGCTAAAATCAATTGTCCAATCAAGGAGTTTATATTATGAAGTAATGCTTGTGACAACAAATACTTAGTAAGGTATTTGAAACAAGTTATGGTGTATCTCCTAAGACCTTGTACAATATATATTTTTTATCAAATTTGCAAAAAACCTAAAGCTTAAAAAAATAACATTTTTTGGGATCTTCTCAAAAATATGTTTCTATATAAAGGAAGCAATTGCATGTGTCCAAGTTTTTACATCACCATATTATCATCTTACCATCCACTTTAATTCAACCATGATGAAATTATTTGAAAAATTTCCTTGAAAGATAAAATATTATGAAAGTTCTATAAAAGCTTCCATGAGGTACCCATTCCCCCACCAAAAGTCTCAAACTTAGATTTTGTGGTGTTTAATTCATAAAGATAAAATTGACATTGCATGGAGACTTTTATTCTTTCACAAAATAAATTACAAAGGTAAGAAATATTTAGAAATAGATGAGGTCATTTTTCATGATGATACGATGGGAAACATTGAATACTTGTATTAGGAATCTCCATTTATATTAGATTTAAAATCCACTTGCGTGAATATATGTTTTACATTCTTCCAAAAGTAAATCTCAATCATGCATGTAAACGTGCATGCAATTCCAAATGGTCAATGTTCAAAATGATCAAGGTTTTGTGAGCCTAATGTTAATTATTTCTTTTGTCTTTTCACCTTTTCCTCTTTTCAATTGATTTAATGACATATGAATTATCAAAATGCACCCAAAACATCCAGTTTATTTGTGGCCATGACATTGAAACAAGTAATGATGTTCATTCAAGTCATTGCATGCCTTGATGCATTATAACTACTTGCCTTGAGGGCAAAGCCATCATTGATTCATGTGAAGTATAATAATTCAATATCCGATAGTAAAATGACAAAACCAAAATTCATACACATTACCATGTGAAATGCACCATATATTCATATTGGTGGTGCATATTGGATTGAAACTATTATTTGCACTTGCTCTAAAAACTCATCATTGTTGGGAAATTAAAAGAAAGCTTCAAAAGTTCATTCAATAAATTCAAAGGCACATGAAAACAACAAAAGAAAAACAAAGGAGAGGGCCAAACATTTCATCATCAATGAAAAAGCTTACCTATTACACTTTAGTTTTCAACATTTTGTATTCATTTATAAAAATTACAAGGAGGGACTCCTTAAGTTATGCATAGTCTATCTCTTTTAATACCCAAAAAAAAAACCCAATTTTTAATACATCATTGAATGGAAGATCATAGAAATTTAACATTATCACTTTAAACATAATACAACTTGAATATCACACAACACCATAACTAAAATTTATAAAATAAGGTGTTAGGATTTATACATGCATTTTTTTGTGAAAGAGAGGGCATACCAAAAACATTAATAGTGAATGGATACAAAAAATTGAACACTACACAATTGAGAGCCTATAGGACATATACAAAACTTGCTCTAGAAAAATTGTTTGTGATACACCAACTTGCCAATTGTTCTAGTGATTAGATTGTTACTTATGAAAAACACAAGGTCTTTTTGCCAAGTTTGTGCCAACATTTCTATGACTTTTGAGTTGCGGTGACCTACGCAATACCTTAATATTGTTTCACACATTTTGAAAAAAAAAAAAAAAAATCTTGTCAAAATTTGATGCTAAATGGAAGTAAAATATAACATACACACATAATGTAGTCTTTTTTATATTCAATGCAATAAAATATATGTTTGTATTCCAAGCTTATTATGCCAACAACCATGACAATATATTACAACTATTTATTTCTATTTACAATGTAAAAATCTATATACATTCTTGGAAACACATTTTTCCATGAATCTAAATCTATATACACACAATAAAAATATATGATGTGTTGAATCTTTGAAATCGTTCTATAAACTCCATGATTTTTATTGTTAATTTTTCAATGTTATCTCCTTGAACAATTGGAAGAGGAAATGATTGCAAAACTTGGGGTCAAAATACATCCTTGTGGTGGATATAAGTTGTTCCATTGTAGTCATGATGAAGTGGTTGGCTCCAATGTCATGTTCCATTACATGTATTTGAAAATCAAACTTTCCACATGTCTTTACATAATGTCAATGTTCTTTTCCTCTCGCTTACATCACGTTTCAACCCCATGGCTTGAGTAATGTCTTATATTTGTAGAATAATATGTTTTTTTTAATAGTTTACAACAAGTCCTTCACACTTACATTCTAGTAATACATTGCACCATTAATATAAAACCTTATGCATTTTTTACTAAAGTTGCATCTAACATGATTGGGTATGCTCCCAAAAATGGGTATCTATTTCTTGCACCTTGCTTTTCATTTTGTTTTATGAATGCTAGGAAAGAATAAGAGGTTAGCAAATCTAAAGATTTAGTCATTAATGACAATTTACTCTTCAACATGTTGTGGAAATAAAACCTTCATTGGAACATTTTTTTGTTAATGAAGTTATTGCAAGGATAATGATAATAATACGATATGCTTGCATCTCCTCTTCCATCATCCGGGTCACAATTTTTTGTTTTTGTGTTTCATCTCTAACAAATGGTATCCCTCTTTTGATCTAATCTTTCCAAGCAATTCTTAATTTTGAATTGACATTTGCACAATTTTCAAAATTGTAAACCAAGGACCTAGAAAAAATTCAATTAAAGAAAGATCATAGTAAACAACAATGACAACAAGAATAGGAAATGCAATGAATAAATATGCACATCTCAAATACAAAAATCAACAACAAAAAAAGTCAATTTGAGAAAAACTTTTATACACAACATATTTCTTCTTCAACAAAAATTGTAAATAAGAGTAAAACAACTACCTTCCTTTGTGACCTACTTATTGTTAACAAATTTTCAAACCATGTAATCAAAATCAAGTTGGTTTTCAAGAAAGCCAACATTTGAAATGATGAAAAAAAGAAGGAAAAAAAATCCCTTATTACAACCTTCAATCCTTATTCACCTCCTACATTTTAAAGTTTTTCCAACCTAACTTCTCACTTTTTCAACTTATCTCTTCAAATTTTTGACCCAAATAACGCAAAACAAACTAGGGTACTAAAAAACCCAACACATGTAACAATAAAATAATTTTAAAAATGATCAAAACTCAAATGTTATCAATTTATTTAGTTATGTTTATTGGTGTTACCCACTTGTTATGCATAAAGGTCGATTATCAAATACCAATCTTGACAACCAACTTGTATATCGCCCATGTAGGTCTTAGAGTTTAAGTTTGTTTTGTGATCGTATAAATCAAAATTGTGCCAATCTTCTTGTGCTTTTTGTGAGTCTTTGTAGAGGGCATGAAAACTATTCATGCCATAACTATTATGTCAAGTTTGTAACATTCAAGTAAAAGTGGAAAGAAAGAAAATCTTCAACAAATCTTGGATTCAAGAATAAACACAAACGTGAAAATATAAAATATATTAAAATAGGTTTGAAGAATTGATAAACTTTCTTGGATGAAAATTTCAAACATCTAGACAAGTTATTAAATTTTGACAATTCAATACCAAACCCATATATGTCTTGTCAAATCTCTAGGTCCTAACTACCTACCGAGTGAATAGATTTTCTAACTAATTTTTAAAAATAATAATAATATTGTAGTAGCTTGGTGATATTTTCAACACTGATTAAATTATTTGTAAAAATGTTAAAATTTTCAAAAAAAAAACCCAAAAATTTTTTTGTGAAGAAAAACAAAGAATACATAAAAATATTCAGATTTTTTTTTTTGACGTGGAATCTTCAAATTTAATTTTCAATGTGGAGTATTCAGAACTAAGTATATGGGGGGGGATTGTTTGGAATCCTTTCTATGGTCATCCATGGACCAATCCAAAAGACAATTTAAAAAATAACTCTCTCATTTTCAAACCTAACTATTTAATTTCTTTTTTAATAACTACTTCCTTTTCTTATTAACTTTCTTAATTATTATTATTTCCCACCTTTTCTTAATAACTAATTTATAATTACCTCACTCTCTTCCCCTATCCAGTTAAATGGATAAGAAAAAATAAAAATAACATGTTGTCTTTTCATATCTATGAAATGCATATTAAGTTAAATTTAAATTTGGCATTGAAATAAATAATGATGAATTATTGAAAACCGTATTAATAATAATAATAATAATAATTAATCGTCACTGGTAGTGCACAGCAGCGCGGAGCTTTAATTAATTAAATAATTAATTAATTGACAGGCAGAGTCCAAGGCAGCTTGGGCATCAAGGCCTGCCTAAATTACATCAAATGCCCGTCTGCACGTTTCCTTGCTCTCTCTCGCTCATCTCCGTGGCTCTCTCGAAGACGGAGGCATTTGCGGAGGTGCAAATCAAGGAGGCCTGGAAGAGGAGGCTGGAATTGGATCGCTTCTCGCGGTAGATTGAAAGGTTTACGAACAGCATATCACAATGTCGGCTCGGAAACGGACTTTGTTGAAGGTTATCATACTAGGAGACAGCGGGTAAGCACTTCTCTCTCTCTCTCTCTCTCTCATAGAAGGAAAATAGAATTGACGCAGGGATCTTGGTAGTGATCGACAGTTACGGTTCGGTGGATGCGTTTTCTATCTCCGATCCTTTTTTATCTCTTTTTTTTTCAGTCGTGCGTGGGCGGAGTGTGTTTTTGTGAGTGTTTTAGGTCTTCCTGGCCAGTTGAAGATCCGTCTGTTGTGCACTTATTGTTAAGGGTTGTATGAACTCATTCTGGGGCTGAAACTATAGTTTGTTTGGCTTTTGTGTTGACAGGGTGGGCAAAACCTCGTTAATGAATCAGTATCTGCCATCTTTTGATTGAGGATGAGATTCTCAGTGATTGCATTAGCTTTTGCATTCTATTTGTATGCTTTGTACTTTTGACTTTTTTCTGGATGTTATAGGATTTCCTTAGTGTGTCGCCAGATATGTAAACAAGAAGTTCAGCAACCAATACAAGGCAACGATTGGTGCAGATTTTTTGACTAAAGAAGTGCAAGTTGAGGATAGACTCGTAACCATGCAGGTGGGACTTCAGTCTCCTCAATAATTTATAGAGATTATGAGGACTTAGCAGAGGTGTTTTGGGTTTGGAGTACACAATGTTATTCTTACATCAGCAGATGTCAGCAGTGTGTATGTACAGCTGACTGTTGCAAATGTTGGCCCAGCAGATATGGGACACAGCTGGCCAGGAGCGATTTCAGAGCCTTGGGGTTGCATTCTACAGAGGAGCAGATTGTTGTGTCCTTGTTTATGATGTTAATGTGATGAAGTCATTTGACAGCCTTGACAATTGGCGTGATGAGTTTCTCATTCAGGCAAGACTTTCCATAAAACTTGTTTTTGTGCAGAGTCTGTTTCTAAGGTTGCTTGGTTACTGAGTATTTTGGCTGTCAACTTTGGACAGGCAAGCCCATCTGATGTGGAGAATTTCCCATTTGTGGTTCTTGGCAACAAGGTTGATGTGGACAGTGGCAATAGCCGAGTGGTAAGCCCAGTATCTGCTGAATTGAGGTTGAATTTTTTGTCTACATTAGATGTGAACTGTTCAGAAAAGGGAACAACCTTGAAATTGTATTGTTCTAGGTACATGACTGCAATATGATGCTTTTGTGGTGGTGAATGTGCAACCTCAATGAATTTATTATGGTTGGCAGGTGTCTGAGAAGAAGGCCAAGGCTTGGTGTGCTTCAAAAGGGAACATACCATATTTTGAGACCTCTGCAAAAGAAGATTACAATGTTGATGCTGCATTTCAGTGCATAGCTAAGAATGCTTTGAAGAATGAAAGTGAGGAGGAGATGTAAGTTATCAAACAGTAAGCCTGTAAATGAAGGAAAGTTTTTTTGATTGATCTTCAGATTTCCATCTTTGCAGCAGGATGCTGAACTCTGACATAAGGATTATGTATTTTTTTGGTTTTTGTGGATGTAGTTATCTCCCAGATACTATTGACATCAACGCAGGAACGCTGCAGAAACAATCAGGGTGCGAGTGCTGAATGGTGTGAAGACTACTTCTGCTCTTGATGTGTTGAAAGGAAAATGGTGTCAATATGTCATTGTTTTTCTATTGCAACAATGAAGCATGGAGGAGAAGACCCCATGGAGCTTGAATTGCTCATTGGTTGGGTTGCTGTCTTGTCTTCTGGCTATCAGCCAGGGCCAGAGTGGGGTTAGTGTGTTTAGTAGTTTTTTGGTTACAACTTCACTGGCAGACTTGTACTTTTTAGCATCTAACTTAAGTGTAGGTTTTGGGATAGTTGGACTTTTTTAACGTCAAGAGTCTTCTTAACCAATGTGTCAACTGTTGTTGGACATGGTCAGTATGAACAGTCTGGGGGACATATTCATGTCACTGTTGCAATGACCTGCTCTGGTTCCTGCAGCTGCTGTTCACAAGAATGTGTTTTGATTCTTCTGCATTTATCCTCAAAATATCATGCTCTTAATGTTTCTGTAATCTTGTATCTCTCTCTTTTCTCTTTTCTTGTTTGGGTTTCCATTCCTTTCCTGTCCTTTTTTCTTTTTCTCTTTCTATTGCTCTTTGTTTTTGTGTTTCTCTTTCTTCTTGCATTTCTTAATCTTCTTGTCCTTGTTTAGGTTCTGTTGATGTAGCCAGCATCATTGCTGAGTTTTGCTGTTGCTGCCAGTCTCATAAGAGAAACTCAGTATGTTGATTAATGTTTGATGTTGACCTCCACCCTCTGCAAGGAGCTGATGAATTTACTGCAGATGGTATGCTAATTTGGTCAATACATACATGTTTCTCTGGACATGCATATGACCATTGCTCATTGTCTTTCAAACTTTCAAACTTCTCCTAAGTTATTAGTTTTGGATCTGCTTTTTCTTGTTTCCTTCAGTCAGGTTTAGGTTTCCTCTTTTTCATTGTTTGCTGACATTTTGCTCAAATTTGTTAGATCTGAAATCATTATAAGCTTGTTATTGGATTGTCTCTCAATTCTATTCAGATAAACTTAAATTGTAAGGATGGAGCAGTTCCCAGTACCTAAGGAGATATTTTCCTCAGAATACCATGCTCTTATAGTTCTCCATCTTCTTTCTCTCTTTTCAATTTGTTTTTTCCTTTTTTGGGTTTTTTCTCTTCTGTTTTTGTTTTTGTCTTTCATTTTGGTTTTGGTGTTGTCTTTCTCTTTTAGGTTTTGTTGAGTGAGTGGGTGTCATGGCTGAGTCTTCCTGTTATTGCTGGTATTGTCACTGAAACTCAGTATATGACGGATGTATGGCATTGGCCTCCACCCAAATCTGGGAGCTGATGAAGTCAGTAGCAAAGTTTTGGCAGCTGGTCGCTATACATGCTGCATTTGAAGGACTCTCAACATGTTGTGGTAGTTGCTGTGGTTCAGACTGTTCTAGTTTTCTTCTATCTTTTGTTTTCTCCACTCTTTAGAGTTAGATTTCCCCTTTTCTTCTCTTCTGATATGTTGTCATATCTTGAATGTCTGTAAGCTTATTATTGGCAATTTCTCAATTCTATTCAAGTTGACTAAAGATTAAGTATGGAGAAGTTCTCAGTACTTATAAACAAACATATGTGCATATGTATCCATTTGACCAGTGGGGTGCTTAAAGGATGAGTTGAGGTAGTTATAAAGAGATACAGTAGCCCAGCCTCAGTTTTGTGATTAAATCATCCATAAAATCTTTAAACAAAAATTTCAAAAATGTACATGTTGAGGTGTGGAAAATGGTGATTATTTCAGATATGAGATGATGATGAAATTTTTAACTGTAGTTTTGTGAGGACTCAGTGAGATGATTTTGTGAGGACTCAGCGAGATGATTTTGTGAGGACTTTCCTATGACAATGGTTTTTAGGGTGTAATTAAGGCCCAAAATGTACTTTAGGTGCACCCAACCACCCATCTAGTAGTTTTCTCTCTATGCTTTAAGGCTCAACACCTGCACATATCCTATGTGTTTGATAGAGAAGTGTAACCTTGGTGTTTGTTTAGTCCATGAAATGGTTGCATTTGCAATTGTAAAAACATAACTTATACAAGATTTACAATCATTTTGATCCCCTACAAAATTGAAATCACAATAACCTTTTAAAATGTTGTCCATCATGTTATCAAAGCAGAGGAGGCCATAATCATATGTGCCATGTAAGTAACTAAAAATTTGCTTAACAACCATTTAATGTGTTGTAGTGGGTTGATTACCAAATTAGGCCACACAATTGACCACATAAGTAACGTCGAAGTGGGTTAAGATCATGCCATACATTAATGACCTGATAACCTCCTTATAGGACACATTTATAATTTCATCCTCATTTAAGGCAACTATGAATTTAGCATGAGGGTCAGTTGGTGTTGACACATGATACCAATGGGGTTCCAAATACGATAAGAGGAGCCAAGGACTATGTTGATTTCATTAAAATCTTGCATCCCCATGATTTTGAAAATGAACTACACAAGTTTTAAAGATTCAAATGAAGTTTGGTTTGATGGACTATGTTTTTATATTAACGAATTTAATTCTCAATGATTTTTGTGAAATTCTCAAATGTTTCACTTACTCAGTTACTTATATAAAAACTTGGGTAAACAATTGTTGATTGGGTCCTTTTTGTCTCAAACGTCCTTAATTGCATGTGAAACTAAACCATTCATTATCAAAATACATGGAAATCCATATATTGATGATTGTGAAGCCCTAGACTTGAAAAAAATTAAAATTATATTCTAATTTGAAAATACATTGATGTATTTGGAACATGCTTTTGACCCCTAAAAATGCATAATTAAAAAAACTTCCTTAAAAAAGAAATGTTTTTTACTATGTAAAAAAGTGCAAGATTGCGTTTTCATGAAAATTGGATATATTATTATGCTTCTTTGTATGGTTGATTAATACCCTATTTTGAAAACTACATAGATAATTGCCAAATTATGACCTTTAATACAAAATTTGGTATCATAAATACATAATCTACTAATGAATACATGTCATTTGTTGTTCCAACATAATTTTGTTAAATATTAAAACACAATATGCCAAATTAGTGTTGTACAAAAGATTAACATCAAACAATACTTTACAATTAACAAATTTTTCATCAAATGGATGATAAATACATTATGTAATATGTTTTCATTTAATTTTGAAAAGATGTTTTTGGTTTGTGGAAGTTACATGAGTGCTTTGCAAAAAAAAAGGGACTCTAGCCTTGGATTAGGTGGCTCTTCTTAGCATATTTGGACCTATTTGCCATCCCAAAACAATTGAGAATTACTTTAATGTAATGATTTTGGTGAAGAAAATTTGTTTTTGCCTATTTCCAAAATTGAACTTGAAAGCCCACATAGTCATTGCCAAATCATTGATTAACCTCAAAATGTTGACATAGACAGCACAACATGTCCATGAACTTGGATTCATCAATGGAACATTTAGTTCCATCATTGACAAAAATCCTAGTGATAACTCAATGCATTCATTGCTATGATACACACAAGGATTTGCATCACTTATAACAAGGTTGTACTTGGTTAAGAAAAAATGAAACTTGAGATTCCATTGATGAACAATTTGACAAAGTTCGTAAATGCTCTTACAAAGATGACAAACTAATTTCTTTATCTTTGGTGTAACATAACCCTCTAACTGTTACATGTAAATCTCTTCTTGCAAATCACCATATGTTGTCTTCACATCATATTGCATGATATTCATGTCATGAGTAGCATCCAAAGAAAAAATTGCTCAAATGGAATCATGTTTGATCACTAGAAAATAGGTTTGATCATAGTCAATGCCATATTGTTGAATGTAGCCTTTAGCTACAAATCATGCCTTATCATGGTCTATGGTACCATCAAAACGAGTTTTGATTTTATAGACCCATTTGGACTTCACCATTTTAAGCATTGTAAGTAAGGAAACAAGATTCCATTTAGAGTTCTTCCTAAGGGAATCATATTCCTCATCCATAGCCTTATGCCAATATTGTGCTTTAGATGAATGCATGGTTTCATGGAATGAAGATGGCTTCAATGGCAAAGAATTGATAGCACACGCTTGAAATTAAATATGTGGCCTGTTGATAGTTGAAATGAAAGATTTGCATACTACATTGGTGGTCAACAATCTCATGTAAATCTTGGTTAGGTTGCAAGTTTTGGCATTTGTTCAAAAACATCATTTACATAATTTGGATATTCACATCTATAGTATGTTTTATTTTTGGGTCCAAACCTACATCTCCAATAAGCTCCAATGCTCCATCATTATAATGGATTGTTGTTGAATTGTGTTGACCCATATTGTCTAGAGTTTTACTTGACTTTCTTGTTGCACCTTTTTGAGTATGATTGTCTTGTTGATGTTGCACTCGCATTGTTTTTTGCATAGTTGTAGGACATAAAAATGTCCATAGTTGCAAATATTGATAAACTACAACATGTGTCAATTTATCAAAAATAATAACTACATTATGGGCTCCTTCATCAAAGTCCATATCAAATGCAATTGTGACTTTGTGTGTATGTGGGTCCTATAGATGGTATCTTTTGTTAGTTGATGAATATCCAACAAATATCATCTTCTTCCTCTTTGTATCAAGCTTTTTTTCAATTCTTTTGGAATATTCTTGTATGTTGAACACCCAAACATTCAAAAATATGAAATGTTTGGTGTACTCCATGCCCATTTTTTAAATGGTGTCAAACTATCTAGAACCTCTATCATGGTCTTGTTTAGCACATGCACAATGGTATTTGTGACTTCTACCCATAGACATTTTAACAACCCCTTAACATGCAAGATGTTTTTTGTTACCTCCATCACAACTTGATTATCACATTCAATGAATTCATTTTGCTCATGAGCATAATGCACACTATACTCATCTTTAATCTTATTTTCTTCAAGAAATTTATTGAATGTTCTATCAACATATTCCTTGTCTTTGTCAAATCTATAAGCTCTTCATAATGTGTTTTCCTTCTCTTTGAATCTTTTGTGAAATGGCTTGGAAACATTCAAACGTTTTTGAATTGTGTTTTATGAAGAAAATGAAACAAAATGCATTACAATCATTTTTGAATAACAAGTAGTACAAGGTAGTTCCATTAGCCTACATAGGTTTGAATGTATTAGCTCCTCTAGAACCACAACTTTCATCTTGTCAACATTAGAAGGGTAAGAATTTTTGTGTTCCTTTCCAAATGCATAGCCTTCCAAACACTGAATTGGATTAGCAACGCCTTTGATATTCAAACCAAAGATCACAAGGTCCTTATTAGTTTGCTTGATTGTGGCATAACTCAGTGAACACATTGTTCATGCCACAACTATATGTCATAAGAAATTGTGGACATTGCATTTATGAACATTTGGAGAATTGATTTACTTCCTTAATGGCACAACTATAACACCCAACATGTACATCTTTCCATCCAAACATCCTTTGAGTATGATTATTCCATTATTGTTCTTCTTAATAATCATGAATGTGTTTTCATCAAACATGTCATCACCTCGTTGTTAGCAATTTGACAAACTAAAAATAAATTTTGTTTAAGGTTGGGTATGTAAAAAACCTTTGCAATAACAACATTGTTGATGACCCCATCAATATTTGTTGAGATGAATACATTACCATCCTTGTTTTTTTCTTTAGTTTTTTAATGTAATCAGAGTCTTCCTTTTTCTTCTCTTTCCCTTTGACATCTTTCATTTTTCTAGATGATTGAGAAAAGAAAATTTTATTTACATATGCCATGTGATTTTCATTTTGCATCTTGACCAAGCTCTCATGCTTCATCAATTTCATAGCCAAGACATTAATGGTTTGTTCATTTGGTGGGAGATTATTCCATGCACATGTCATGACATTGTAACTAAACACACGACTATGTCAAAGCTTGGTGATTTGTATAGAGTCTAGAATGCACTCACCAAGGTCATTCAATCTCCAAACCATATTCTCTACCTTTAATATATGTCCAATTACAATGTCTCTTCTTGCATCTTGTAACTATAAAATTCACCTTATGGGTGATAGCATGTTAAAGTATACCAAAAATTAATCCTTTTAAGTAAAAAAACACAAATTTATGACAAGTAGATTAGAAAGTAGGTGATGCCTTGCGAGATTGTCCTTTTGATCTACATGAGGGCATCAAATGTGATATGTTAAAGTTTTTGAAAGTTTCAAAAGTTGTATCAACATATTTAAAAATCTACTTCCAATGTATTTTGCAAAATTTGCCAATTTGTCTTGTTGTGAGAAAGTATATTGAAAGTAGGTCAAAAAAAATTAATTTGAAAATTTCACTCGTATGTTGCATGAAAGGGTTTGGGGCATGATTTAATGAAGTAAACACATGCAATGCACTTTATTATCATATTAAAAAAAAAGTTTTGAATCCCAAATTTGAGTTAATGAAAAACTTATTTTTGAGGGTTTCACATTGTCATAATCAAAAAATTCAAATTCCAAAAATTGAGTATCAAAGTGCATAATGGCTCAAACATTAGTAACACATCATTTGAATTGTCTGATTTGGAAAATGTACAATATTAACCAAAGTAATAAACTTTCATCAATCAATAATTAATTAATTAACGAAAGTAATAATATACATTAAGAATGATCATATATATGATTTATATAATATGATAAGTACACCTCAAAATTTGTGGTATGACAAAAATACTTAAAATGCAAAAGATTTCAAATTTATTTTTACTTGTTACTACGGATCACCAAGTGGTATACTTTACCATGCTTTCACCCCTATAATAGATCTAGATGATTTCTTTGAAATTTTATTCATGAAAATCCATTAATTTTGACCATATGTGTTGAGAGGTTGGACAATTTATCAACATCTTTGAGTGCTTCTCGTCTACATGTGTTAATTGACAACCTAATTGCATTGTCAAGTTTCTTCCACAAGATCTTTTCCTCTTGTGATTTAACATCTATTTATTTTGGCCCCTAGGTAATAGGTCCATTTTTATATGAGGATTTTTGAAAGATGATATTTTGGCTTGTGTTGAAACTTGAGATTACTGTAGTACCTTTCCAGGTTTGGCATAAATTAAATTATTTTCAAATTTGCCGAATTTTTTGGATATTAATAGTTAGTTATGACAAAAATTTAAAAAATTCATGCAGCTGAGTAAATTTGATTCTTGAACCTCTCCGACTGGCTTTCAGCAATAACTTACTGACCACCTAACCACAAAAGCACTAAACTTCTCTTCTATAAGCATTTGGTTATAATAAATTTAATATAAAGTGCTAAAATTTTCAGAATTCAAATTTTAACCGCCAAATTAAAAATTAAATTAATTATTCGGCAGTGAGGTGCCAAACCTGAAAAGGTTCTATGATAGTTATGGAGTTATAATATCTGGAAGGATTTTGGCTTCGTATAAAGGATTTTTTGAAGATATATTTTTGCATGGTGAAATATTTGAGTTTCCATAATTCTTTCTCTTACCTTAAGATACTTTTTAATGTAAATGGCAAGGCCACAATGTGACACACTCCCTTGTTGCACATGTTTAGTGTTTGGTCAAAAATATTATTTGATGCCAAAAGCATGCATGCCTATATGGATTCCCAACTGGGAATCTCAATGTACCCTTCTTCTTGTCCAACAATTATGATAATGGTGTTAAGTATGTCTAGGATATAATTTCTGTTAAAGAAAATGGTGTGACAATGTGGTTGATCTTTTTCATAACAAGTAGGAAGTCTTGGGTTCAAATCCTTTTATGATGGAGATCATCCTGCATGGCCTTCATTCAGGAAAGAAGGATAGTCATTCCCATGGAATGGTTGTATTCCCTAGTGAAGTCTCCCTTCTTCTGGTGTCTCATTCTTCATGTTTATGGGTGAGGATTAGGAAACAATTGACACACCATGTTGGGTGTGATAAATATTGCTACAGTGGTTGTCCTAGCTATTGCACTACTCTTATCCATCTGCCACATTCAGACTGATGGGAACAGTCAAAGAAATCTTCAATCTTGAATTGTAATGTTGAAGATTAGGCACAGTTTGTTTCTGTTTTCTAGAGGAGATGAAATTGTAGGAGTCAGAATGCCTTCCATTGCCAATAGTGCTGCAATGTGGTCAGAATCAGAGAATCCCTTCCTGTGGCAATAGTGCTGGCAGTGTGGACATAACCAGAGAATTGGCCCACCTTTGGCAACTATGCTGCAGTTGTGGACACAACCAGAGAAAATCCCATCTTTGGCAATCATGCCACAATGTGAACATAATCAGAGTATCCCATCATCTTTGGCAATAGTGCCTCAATGTGGACAAAACTGAAGAATCCCATCTTTGGCAGTAGTGCTGCAATGTGGAACACAACCAGAGAATCCCATCTTTGCCAATCTAAGTGCAGCCATGGAGACAACCCAGAGAGTCCCATTTTTGGCAATAATTCTGCAATGTGGGTCACGCAACCACCGAATCCCATCTTTGGCAGTAGTGCAGCAATTGTGGGTCCACAACCAGAGAATCCCATCTTTGGCAGTAGTGCAGCAATTGTGGGTCCACAACCAGAGAATCCCAACTTTGGCAATACTGCACCAATGGGGACACAACTGGAAAATCCCATCTTTGGCAAAAGATAGTGCACCAATGGGGCCATAGCTGTAGAATCCCATCTTTGGGCAATAGTGCAGCAATGTGGGACACAAATGGACAGAAACACAGACAGTAAGAGTCTGGTGGTGTGTCTAGCCACGGATGAAACCACACACATGTCATACAGACCTATGGAAAGCAAGTTTGAGAAAGCTTGACAAAAGAATGAGCAGACATACACAAAAAAACAAACAGAAACAATCATCACAACTTGCCAAGCAGTGCTCGCAGATTTGGGAGGAATGAGCGGACATACACAAAACAAACAAACAAACTATCATCATCACAGCCTGCTAAACGGTGCTCACAGATTTGAGAAGAATCAGCAGGACATGAGATGCACAATTGAAGTTGTGTGGGATCAACTCTGTTGACAACAGAGACATTCTGTACACAAGATGAAGAATGACAAACCCACCCAAGAAGAACACATATTGCAAGGGTCTCAGTAGTCAGTACTGCAGCTTCCTTGGCGTGTGGTGAGGATAATGATGATATATACTCCCGGCTACATCAGCCAGAGGTGGGAGCTCTTGTGATGGGCTTGAATCACCCCCAGGGGATGTGCTCCTTGAAGCTACAGTAGCATGCATAGATGAGCTATGAAATGGTTGTGGGAAGTCTGAGATCCAGCTGATGCTGGCTACAGTTGTTTGTTGTTGTTGTCTACTCAACTCCACAACTGTGGAGTAAGGAATTGATACATCCTGCAGGCAGTCATTGATCATGGAGGAGGAATGATGATCTGCATTACGATTCAGCCTGTAGGTTGTGGCAGGGTCTGCATGGGTGTAGAACTCTGTATGGCTTGGTATGATTGGCTGACAACATAATTCCTGATTTCGAGAAGCTCCTTGAACTACGTGAGAAGAAGAAGGAGAAGAAGACTTTAGAGCAGTCGAATCCTCCTGCTGTTGTGCTGATCTTGTTGTACACACACCCATATGTGCAAAAGCTCCCTGTATGGGGCAGTGTGATGATCCTCCTCCTCCTCCACCTTCTAGGGATGTGTCAACACTGTGCTGCAAGGCCTCTTTTGCATGCTCATATGCATGTCGCATAGTATCACTCATCATGGGTGGGGAGGAGGAGGATTGCATAGCTTTCCGCATCACAGGACCTCCAGGGCACACACTACTACTGTTGTTGGGTGTTTTCTGTTGATCTTGTTGTCCTTGTCCTGCTGCACATGATAATGGAGGAGGATTTGATCCAGCTTTCTGTTTAGTGTTTGCTCCTTGGCTTACAGCTCCTCCTTTAGACTGTTCTTGCGAAGCTGCAGCTCCTGTGCAGGGTGGCTGCTGCACATCATGAGGTGTAACTGAGGCTGCTGCTGCCGCTGAGCAAAGAAGTTCCATCTCAAGCCTCTGAATACGCTTGTCTCTGGCAGCAATCAGCAGAGAAGTCTCTTGGACACAAGCCTGAGCCTCCTGTAGCTCACACTCGAACTGCTTCACTGTACCCTCCAGCTCTGAGATTCGCTGATTCCGGCCATTCAGACGTTGCAGCAAAACATCGTTGGTCTCTGTAAGTTGCCGTAGAGCATCACTCAGCACGTTGAGCTCCAACTGACTTAGACCACAGGTTTTGCACTTCACCTCCTCCTCCTCCTCCTCCTCCGGAAGAAGTGTATTCAAGTCGCCGCCTAAAGCCTCCTGCTGCTGCTGTTGTGGCGAGAGCAGCAGCTGATTCTCAAACTGCTTGATGGCTCCCTCCAGATCTGCTATGAGTTTATCCCTAGCATTCAGACCTTGTACCAGAATCTCATTTTTGATTTCAAGCTGCCGTCGAGCATCTTCAAGCTCCAACAATTCCGCCTTCCGCAATTGACAGCCTTGGCACTTGTTGCTGGTGGCGGTGGTCTCCTCGTCTGCTTCTCCTGCTGCTGGTGGAGCAGCTGATGCAGAAGATCTTGAACCGGCTTGATGTTCTGCAGCATTCTTCAACCTGGTCTCTGATATCAATGCTAGCTCTTCTAGCTGCTGTGTGGTTGCCTTGAGTGCAAGCTCGTAAGACTTCACCTGCTTACTTTTCTCAACCAATTTCGCCTTGAGCTCATCCACTGCTCTGTGCAGATCTGTATGGCTTTTCTCAGCTTCAGATTCTGCCTCACTATCCTGTCTAAGCTTATCTACCACTTGATTGATGGTACCTTCAAGCTCCTCATTCTGCATCACACTGTGAAGCTGCTCTATTTTGCTCTCTAGAGCTGTAAGCAGATTATGCTGCTGTGTCTCAGACTTCTGCTCCCTGCTGCTACTCAATGTGCCTCCTGCTGCTGTCTCCTTCTGATCTGTTTCTAGTAAAATTTCTTGAGACACTAAATTTACCTGGTGGTTGTTGTTGTTCTTCTTCTTCTGGTCTGCTTCCATTGTTGCAGCTTGCACCGATGTCGAAACCAGCAGCTCCTTATTTTGATTGCTTCAAGCCACTAGGATTTTTTTAACTACCCAAAAGCTTCAATTGATGGATTGCTGGAATTCTTCTGTCCTTCCAAGGGGAGAAAGAAAGTTCAAATTTTCACAAGTTTGGCAAGCAAGCAGACTGCTGTAAATTCCCCATTGTGTTTGTGTGCAGAGAGTCTACACCAAGTCTATCATGTTTCACAGAAAGGTGGGCAACCCCAACAGGTGCCACCCCTTTGCAAGCTTCCCCATTGCTGCTACCTCTTGGTTGTCCTGCTGCATTGGCTGCAAAAGTGGGAAATTTACTACAGTGGCAGTAGTATTATTGAAGGGACACATGACCCTTCATGACCTTCCAGAAAAAAAACACACAAGACTACTGCAACCCAACACCAAAGAGTTGTATCTCCTTGATCTCTCTTCTTTTTCTTCAAATGCCAGAGCTCTAGACTTGCTCTGGAAAAGCAGCACTTGCTTCTTGTTGTTCTTCTCCTTGTTGTTGTTGTTGTTGTTCTTGCCTCCTCCTCCCTGCACATTGGTTTCAACAGCTTGTCAGCATTTTGTAAGTCTGATTACCATACCAATGACCATACCAAGGTTCATCAGCTTCAATATTAATTTCTCAGAATTTTGATAATTGAGGAATAAGTAAGCGAAGTTCACCTTGAATTGAATTGTGTGTAGTATGCTAAGTTCACCTTGAGTTGTGTGTTTTTAACATAAGGTCCTCTCAAGCAAGTGTGAAAATCTGAGGCCATTCCAATTCAACCCAAATAGGAAATCGTAAATCCTAAGGTTGAAACCCTAAACCTGAATGCATAATAAACCAGCTTAGAAGTGCACCCAACTTCGTAAAAATGATGAAAATATCCCTTTTAAAGTAAGGTTGAAAATTATGGGCCATTTCATGGGTTTACAAAGGATACACGATCAACCCTACCCCAATGCTTGTGAGGGGGACAAATAAACAATTTTTTCACAAGTTGAGAATTTGATTTTTTAACAAATTTTGAAAAAATATCAATAGAATTTTCTCTTTTTTTCTGGCAAGACCTTTTGAGAATTATATAGTTTTGTGTAAAACATCACTACTAGCCTAGGTGCCTAGGTGCCGTATCTTCTACACAAACTTCACCACCTTTGTGTTGTTCAATTGTAGCAAAGAAGATATGATTTTGTAAGTTCAGATCTTCAGTAGGTGTATGAAGATCAGTGTTTTTTTTTTAAATGGTAAATTTAGGCACTGTGACAGAATAATAAAAATAAAAATAGCAATGTGTTATCATAGATTCTTTTTTTTTAAATTTATTTTGAATGGTAAAATTTTGAGGATATGGACACATGATTTCAGCATTGTCTATGAATCCATCAACAAGCCTCTAACTGTTGCCATGTAATAAGCCTGCTGGAGGCATGGGTGTTTTGTTTTGTTTTGTGAAATGCCCCTGCCCAAGGAGGTCTCCTATGGTTTTTTTTTTTTTGATATCAAAATCTTGGTGTAGTTCAACAAAACTTAGCAAAATTATTCGAATTTACACTAATTTTATTTGTTCCAAAATTTTCCCAATTTCTTTGTTGAAAAATGATGAAATTTTGCCCACAAAAAAAAAAAAAAAAACACTAAGCATTACTTTACAGTAAACAAGTGCAACAAATTAAATGCAGCTGAATCTCCAAGGAAAGAAGCACACCAGCTTGGGTTGCCCCCCACTAGTAGTGGTGCTCAATAGGAAAGTATATGTTTCCAAGACTTCAAGTATCAGTCTTCAATATCTCAGCACACTTCCATTTGAGTCTTACCTTTCCTTAATCCCTCTTGTTTGCTTCCTCTTTCAGCTCAATTCCTCCATGTCAGGATGCCTCAGAACTTTGCCTTTCATTGCACTTGCAGTCATTCCCCTTGACACTGGAAAACTAGCCAATCTTCATAGCTTAGTGATATCCACTCGGAAGTCCCCATTTGGGTCATCTTCATTGTTTCTTAACTTCTTAGATTGCGTTTACCCACCTCTGGTATGAGAGCCTCTGCTAGTATCAAAATCTACTTAGTGGATCAAACTAGGGTGCAAGTTCCAATCACATTTCTTGGAATAATTTAAATGAATTTTGGGAGATTTTTACCATGGTACCAATGTGGGTGGGTGGGTGGTGGTTCACCCAAAGCCTCAGTTTGCAATCTTGTGAAATTGAACCCCCCTCTCCCATGGGGGAAGAGACATTCTTTCATTTGTAATTTTTTAGGTTTTTTTTTTGGCTTTCTGATTCCAACATTTGTTTTGTCTCAGTAAGCATGTAAGACACAACTCGGTAAGCATGGTGGTGGCAGTAGTTCGTTGCACCCACTCCATCTCTAATAGAAATGCTCATGGAAAATTTCATTGTCTTCTTTAGTCTTTTAAGATATCACCATCATCATTATCATCATCATTATCATCGCTTACACCAAAACTGATGTGCTTGTTTTTTGTGATTTGTATTTTTCCTTGTCGATGATGGCTTCACAATTGTGTGTTTGTTATTTAATTCTCTCATATAAGAAATTTCAATCAGTTATTTCAATTGGGTCAGTGGAAAGAGGTGAAGAAGTTGTGTATTGCACTTTGGCAGATAAGTTGCCGTTGTTGTTGGTGGTGTTGTGTCTTGGGATTGTTCAATTTTTCCCATTCTAACCATTTCTAGTTTGTGAACCTTACTGGAGCAAGAAAGAACCTTTTTTTCTTTTTTTGCCTAGGGTCATTCAGCCTTTTTTCTTCACCTGGAAAATCCAGCGTGAACTTTGGAAGGTGCTTTCAATTCCTTGCTTTCATCATGAAAGACCAAGAGCACCCATGGTTTTGAGAGGAAGAGGAGAATGAAGGTGGAACAGTTGTGATTTGTGCGCCACCATGCCAAGGGCCTGCTGCTTACAGACCACTCTTTCAAGCAACCAGCAATCGTAGCTGGTATGGAAGTCTCATCTGTTGAAGTATTGGCCATGGATTGAATGGTGCAAAGAGTGCTATTTTCTTTTGAGGTACACCTGTGCTTGATGTAATTCTTCTCCTTGGAACCGCACTTGCAAACAGCACTTGAGGATGATGCAGATCTGTTTCTATCGATCAGAATTAATTATTTCAAGAATAATACATTAAGCATGAAGCTTAAAAGCTATGCAAAAATAATAAGCACCATCCCTCCCACCATCAAGAACACGTATGGCAACCTCTTGCAGATTCGCTCCTGAATCAGCACACAATAAACAAGCACACAACAGTTTTCCCCAAAATTTCAGGGAAGAGTTCCAACTGCATATCTGTAAGACCATTGTAATTTGAAATTTGTCAATTTAAGATACCTACACCAGGCACTGCTGTCCTGTCAAAGTCTGTGAGATTATCATCAGAGCATGTTTGAGAAGTGAAATTCTAGAAAATCTGCAGAGCCACTTGAAGGTTTCCTAAGCAAAGAGAAAGGACACATTGGAGAGGGGGGAAACTTGCCTTGAATATCACATGACCAATGAGCACCGATAACAATACATTGCTGCGCTTTGCCTGACCACCATACCCATCAACAGTTTTGACAAGCTTACAGTAAGAAATTATTCTCAAAGACAAATAGATACCAGAAGGAATTGGTAGTCTTGTGCACTAGGTTGGTTCTACTTCAGCCTCTGTTCTGAGTCAATATAAGTCAGTATTTTTACTTTGGCCATTGCCCTGAGTTAGTATATTGCAGACCTGTCCCTAGATGAATTGGTTGCAATCCAAGTAGTAGTAGTTCCAGTTGTTGCAAAGAAGATAATTAAGTTTTCAATTTGGTATGTGAGAGAAACCAAAGTAAACTAGAGGCTCCTGGTTAAACCTGCTGCTTCTGGGGGGTTCATAAGTTGGGTCTTTATCATGTTTTGAGCACTAATACAAAATGCAAAACAAGTGGCAAAAATCATGTGCCAACAGAGTTCATGTTTGATCCTGGACTAAACGTAACACAGTGCACATTTCCTTGTTTTGGGTCTTTATTTGCAAACTGTTGTGAAACCACTGGAAACCCAAACTGCTACAAAAGATGATTGATTATTAGTTTTGCAGAAGTGATGAAAGGAACCAAGCCAAACACTCACAGCAATGGCGTACGAAACCAGCAAAGTTTCCAAGCTTTTCAAGTAGCAGATGATAGCCACGCACTCACATATGGAGATGGTCACCATAGTTGGGAAGTGGCTATACAAATGTGCAAATGATGATGGACTGTAATCCCACACCCACAGTACCACACAATCCTTGTTCAGAATTCACAAATTGAAACAACTGAAATCAAACCTTTACATCATACCTGGGTACACATTATAAAGAATACACAACAATAACTACAGAAATTACGATTTCAACAAGCCAATTCAGTTTGATAAAACTCCAGATCAAGTGTAGTACTCAGAGCATAAGTACTTCATAGAAAAAATTGATTCACCAGCAGAAAGTGTACTTTGATGTATACTCAAAACACACACAATACAATAATACTCCGAGATGACATCTGTTTGAAGGTGCGTACCTGGTGAAAGCCAGATATATGACTACAGGAATTGCCATCAAAATGCGTTGGAAAGCTGCAAAGACAACAATTGAGGGTGCAATATGCATGCCGAGTTTGTCCAAGCTGCAGAAAAGTGAAAAAAGGTGAAACTTCTGTTCAGGGTGCACTGAGTACTCTATGCTCATCATGCCTAAGAAACACCCAATACAAGCTTAGAAGCTAGAATTTCATAACCCAGCCAGAGTGTGGGCCTCTGAACTTTGAGCAGAAGGAAATTGACCAACAATACATTGCTATGAAAACAGAAAAAGAGGAAAATTGTACCTGTTGCTGAAACTGAGCAAACCTGCAACTCCAAGCATGAGAACACTACCCTCTTCTTTCATCAACGCTAGTAGAGGATTGAGCACATATCCCAAACCCAACCTGCCACAAAGAGTGGGGCTAATATCACATTGTACAACTATCTTGTCAAATGCATAAAATATAGCTCCAACAACAATGATGCACACTCCGTCACACTGCTGGACATCATCCTTGGCACTCATAGCTGAGTCCTGGAATTGTGAGATGACACATGCTTCACAGGGGACTAGGATCCAGGGTTTTAGAACCAACTTGTGCACTGACTCCTAAAGCCAAAAAGGATTGTGTAGAGATCCATTCATGTTGAATATGTTATGGTTCCAACCTCACAATCATGATCCGAAGACTTACTGAATAACAAACAGGAGAAGTGAAAGCAGACCGTGTACAACAACAATTTGAATAATCTCCTTGAGATTCTGTTGCAGTTTGTGTAGGTATACAGTCAAAGTGAGATCGTGCAAAAGCAAGCATTATAGAAATTCTCAGCAATTTAGATAAAGAGATCCCAGGAGATCACAGCCTCAACAAAAAATAGAGGCCTAACCCCTAAACCCTGAACCTGTATGAACTCCTCCTCCTACTTTCAGCAGCAATTGTAGGTCAGGAATGAGGTGGGAAGGGAAGTCTAAGAGGCTGGAACAGATCTCTTCTTCGGTTGGAGAAAGAATGCGTTCAAAGATCTAGATTCCACAGGAAAAAATCCTTGCAAGAATGGAAGCGGAATCTGCTGTACACAAAACACAAGGAAAGAGAAATCCCTTACCATTCCCTCCATTTCCAATTGCGTCCCTTGAGTGTGAGTGGAAGAGAGATTTTCACAGAATTCTCATCGTCGTGACCAGCACCCGCCTGAAGAGTTTGCTCTTGTTTCTCGTCTGCTGCGACGTCGTCGTCGTTAACGTCCTGGTCTGGTACTATGCTTGCGGCAGCAGGCCATGATGGTGTTTTCTTCTCACTTCCGGCCTTGAAGTTCAAGACAGCCGCCAGAGCGGGAATCGCAGAGATTAACAAGGTTTCGGAGGTGGAATTAGGAAGATTACCACTAGGCTTAAGAAGACTTGAACCTTTCATTTTCTGCTTCCACTCGACGACGGCTTCGCCGCCATGAGTTTGGTCGATGGCAAGCAAGTAGCCTCCCAGAGTAACGACAAAAACACCGAGCAGGCCTTGAGAGCTGGGCGACTCGTGCACAACAATGTAGCCTGTGAAGAGTAGTAGGACCGGTGTGAAGGCAAGGTAAGGGACGGTGACGGAAAGCGGAGACACATGCAAAGCTCGTTGATACATGTACCCAACCAGCACCTTGACGCAAGCACCGCAAACAACAATTGCAAGAAACAGATGAAGCTGCGCCCTGTGTACAAACGTATGAGTGCCGGCGTAGAAAGTCGTCCCTGTTCCATAGACGAGCAGCGACAGAAATGCGGCATCCAGAACTCCTACTAATCCAACGAGCTCCGCTGATGTGAATCTTTGCGACGCTAGTTTCCTACTTGCGTCAATACAACTATGTGCAATCGCAGCGGCTGCAGCATACGCAAATCCTTCCCACCTCATCCTTCAGACTTGTATGTCGACGTGCTGCCGTCGCGCGACAAAACAAACCAAAAAAATCCGAATCCGATCCGAATCCGATCCGAATCCGATCCTAATCCGATTTGCTGCTGATCTGAAAATGCGAGGAGAAGTTCGCGGCGTCAAGCTTTCTGTGAATCGCGGAACAAGACTTAGAAGCGAATTGTGCTCGGTCTCTTTGTGACGTTGTAGCACGATGTACGACAACAATAGTCTCCTGCAACTTTTGCTCCGAAATCTTTTGATCTCTAGTGTTGCAAGCAAAAAAAGGACAAGAGAATTGAGGTCGATTCTTCAAACCTTTTTGTGTAAATGATGACTGTCATCAACTGCGAGTCTCTTCTTGATCGGCTTTCAAACTATATGATATATGCGCTTCCCGCAACTGTTGCATCTGCAAATCATGTACACGCATGCAATGTCCTCAGCGGTCTATCTCAAATCCGTCTCTGTCTGTCTGTCTTTACCTGTGTCTTCTGTATCTATGTCTGTAATTCTTCCTGCGTGCTGCAAATGGAAGCGGGAATACGATACTAAGAAATCTGAACACAAGAGTCGGACCTTGCAATTGTCATTTACTGCATCAAAATCCAACAATTCTCCTGCAACTTTGCTCGGAAATCTTTTGATCTCTGTTGCAAAAAGTATAAGAGAATAGAGATCGATTCTTCAAACCTTTTGCAACATCAACCGCGAGTCTCCTCTTGAGCTTTCAAACTATATGCTGCGCTTCCCGCAACCGTTGCATCTGCAAATCACGTAAACACATACATCCTCAGCGCTCTATCTGTCTGTGCCTGTGACTGTATCTATGTCTAGTGTATTTCTTTCTGCGTGGTGCAAATGGAAGCGGGAACACGATACTTACAATCTAAACACAAGAATCAGACCTTGCAATTGTCATGTACTGCATGAAAATCGAACACTTCAAAGGCCAGCATTGTTGAGATCTCAAAACCTTTAAGTCTGCGAGCTTTTTCACTTTCCCCAAGTGTGTCAGTGGTCAACAGTACGGCTTTTTGTTGTTGCTGCTGCTGTTATTGTTTGGGCAATCAATGCTTCTTCAGCTACTGTAGTTTGCTGCGTCCCTATTATTACTTTTGTTGCAAACTAGTGCTTCTCGTCTTCCCGCTTCTTTCATTTTTATCTTACCCGATCGATCCAATCTCCGTTGTTGCGACAAACAAACAAACAAACACTCTTAACGCCAGAGAGTTTAGAGCAGCAAATTTTGCCTCAAAAATTCGTGCGCAATTTTGCAGCAGCGGCAGCACCACCACCACGCGCTTCTCCCGAAAACCAAAACCTTCAAGGGGAAACGAGTCACCGAGAAGACGACGCCGCTCGTGGAAGACGTCGACTGTATTTTTCTTTTTCTTTTTCTTTCGTTTCTTTCTCATTTCTTTGGGGGCTCGGGAAAAGAAGAAGGACGACAGAACACCGGTATCCGGCGGTTATCATAAATGGGGGAGCCTGGTAATCGGCGGTTCTCTAAACAATGACCGGGATTCTTTTAAAAAAAAAAAAAACTCAGAACCCGTTTTGGACGTATGACCTCGACTTCTATTTTTCTTTTTCTTTTTCTTTTCGTTTCTTTCTCATTTTTTTTGGGGGGCTCTGCAAAAGAAAAAGGACGACAGGACCAATCCCCGGCAGTTATCAGAAAATGGGGGAACCTGGTAACCAGCGGTTCTCAAAATTCTCAGAACCTTAAGAAAATCACATAAAATCAAAGATGCGGGGGTTTCTTCCTATTTATTTATTTATTTATTTATTTATTTATATTTCCCCCAATTTTGTGAGGGTAGGTCGACCGGCTATCATCCATAAGAGGACTTGGCCCAATTTGGCTACAGCGGTCAGAGAAAAAAAAAGTAGAATTTGTTTTTCAACCCCTGCTATATAGCAGCAACATACAAGAACTTATGGTCTAAATATGGCGAGTTTCAATTATTATTATTATTATTATTATTATTACATATGATCATTTGTTCAGAGAACATGACAACTCTCCCTTTGCCACTAATAATAGACAAATTTTCAAGAAATATTTAAATATTTCAAAACATGGGTTTGCAAGGTGTGAAAGATATATATATATATATATATATATATATACATGATTTTGTTCCAAATTTTCATCATTCCATGTCAAAAATATTAAGTTAATTTTAAAAAAAAGAAGTGTTATAGACTCCAAGGAATTTTTTTTTCAAATTTATACAAAAGAAAATTAGGAAAAAATTTCTCCATTTTGATAGACTTTTTAATCAAACTTGGGTAGTTTTTTTCATCAAAATTATGTTGTTCAGTAGCAAAATTTATTATATACTACACATTAATTACATCATATCACTATTATTATTATTTTTGTTGCAATTTATTTTATTTCAACATAATATGTCATTGACATGTGAAAATGTGTTGTCTTATTAGGTTGCATGTGGATATGTTGGCATTGTTCAAGAAATTGTTAATAAAGGATTAGATGTCAATGTAAAAGGTGAGAATGAAGGGTTGCCTCTCGATTTAACATGTGAAAACAACCATAATGGAGTCATCTTCATGTTATGCATGGTATTCAATGTCCTATTTATTTCTTTTTTGTTTCATAGATCATAAATTGTATGATTTTGTATGATTTTTTGTAATTATATTATGGGAAAATTATATGCACAAAGGGTAAGAGGGAGCAATTGTGAAAACATCTTATGAGTTTGGTAATGATCCAATGAAAATTATATGTTTCAAACATAAAACAAAAATGAAGGTTGATTATAGAATTAAAATATTAAAATAGTGTAAAATTGTATTGTTTTCACATAAATTGTGATTTTTTATGAAACATTTTTTGTTTCATGAGTTTTTTTTATGTTTGGGCATGCCACATTTTTTTCTCTTTCATTGTGGTTTGCACTCATTTAAAGTGTTACATAACAAGTGATGTTCATCTCATTATGTGTGCATTATATGAAAACAAAAAATTGAAAGTTTCAGTGAATCAGAAAAGGCATGATGTTATATTTTTCTCAATATTCTTCCTATGTATTTATCTGTTTAACTAAAAAACTATTTTGATATGCGTTTTGATAATTTGATTAAGATTTGTGCATCATCATTATTATATAGCACAAGTCACATGATTATTTATACTTTTACAAGCATATTTAAATGACATGAGTATTTATCTTTCAAAAAAAAAAAAACCTAAAATTTAATACGAATGATTCAAATAATGATTGAAGGAATATAATTGCAAATAATATTATTTTTTAAATTCACATTTGACATTTTGTTATTTTGTAAAATCAATTTTCAACAAAATTGAATAAGGATTTATGAATGTTTAAAAAATGTTATACATGCAAAATGCCATTTGATCATTGATACATAATATGAATAAATAAACTAAAATAACTTTGTGCATGTCTTGTGACAAAATCAATTGTTACTAACAACCTATTGGGATGTTTGACAATCTAGAATTTCCTGTCATAAATATATAACTTAGACCTTTGGATCAATCTTTTATTGAATAAAAATGATCTTTTTATGTATTGATGATAGATTAAAATTTTGATGGATTTTCATTAATTTTTTTGGACATTCATTAACTAAAAATTCAATTTAGAAAATTATTAATTATATGAACAAATTATCAACATTGTTTTGATTACAAACATTATTGTTTGATAGTAAATCCTAATAAACTTACAACAGAAGAATTATCAATTTTTTATTTTATGAATCTAAAATATCCTTGTAACTTCGAAAAAAATTTAAAATTTTTATTAACATTATAAACAAGGATAAAAATTGAAAATATTGTCATAAAACAAGCACAACTTGATGAAATCAAATGATTTATATGTCTTTTACAACTCATTTGGTGATCCTTGTCCCTTATGCAAATATGATATACTAGAAAAGAAACAAGTCATTTTATTAATTGCACAATTTATTATACATGGTTATCATTTTTATATTTGAATTTCATTTATTAACATATTGCCTTAATAATTTTCTATAAAATTATTTTTTTGAAAAAACATTTTTTGTGAAGGAGAATACATAGTTTTTTGGAATATTAAAAAGTATTTTATTTTTGGGCTGAAACATTCAAAATTTATTAATTAATCTTCAAACATATGTTGAAGTTTCCTATATATTACATTAATAAAATGCACTAAAAGAATATTGAAAATATTATGAATTTATTAAATCATGTGTGCTTTTCACATCCCATGAAAAATCTCTTGTAATTTTTTATGTAACTGAAACATGTTCAAAGTTTGGCTTTTGATTTCAAATTTTACACTATTCAAAGATTAATATTTTTGTTAAATCAATTACATGTTATCCATTAATCACATGTTTTTGAACCTCCTATCATTATGTCTCACACTAAAGTCTTTAAAACCTTGAAATTCCTTTGTGCATATTATTTAAGAGTGCATGATTCACATTCAGATGGATTTGTATTTTATCTTTTCATTCAACAATTACACTTTTAGGTATAATGCCATATTGGATAATACATAATTTATGTTTTGAAACATGAATATCAAATTATAATTAAAGTTTTTGACCTACACATCATGATTGCAATTGCCTTAAATGTTTTAAATTTCAACATTTTGTTTCATAAAAAATGAACAACATGTCTTGGTCAATGTTTCTTTTTCTATCTATTGTTGTAGTGTCACCAATGAGCATCCCAAAAGTAATTTAACAATAAATGGCAACCTTTTTCCTAGAACCTATAAAAAATGACAACCATTCTAAATTTTGACTAGTTATAATAATTACGATAAAAAATTTAGTTACATTAAATCAAAACAACTACATTTTATTTTATTTTTCAACAATGTGAAATTTTGCAAAAAATACTGAATGATCTAGGTGTACTTTAAACCATTAAACCATAATTAATATCCATATATTTCTTAATGTATTTTATATTGATTAATTTTCTTAATTCCAATAAGTGGTAGCATTAAATTTAACATGACAATAAGTTTTGGTTTGTATTGAAAATCAAAATTACAAATAAACTAAGATGAAATTCCAATATATTAAAACTAAATTATTGAAATTTTTATAGTTAATATTTTATAATATTTTCAATTTAATAATATTTCAAATAATTTTAATAAAATTACATTAATCAAATTCTACTGATTAAATTAAATGTAATAAATAAATAAATAAAAATTCAACTTAAATGTTATTGTAATATTTAAGTTGACACCTTTTAATCAAAATTTAAAACATATCGAATTAAACATTGAAAATGGAATATCCATAAAAGGTGACAAGTCTATATTATTTTTATCAATGTTACGTTTATGAAATTAATTAGACTTAATAAACTCATTTTAAACATCAAATTCGTTAATATTTAATGAAAAGTGATATTTAACAATCTTTTAATATCACCTTCACATATGACCTGGGTGTGGACATTTTATTTTGCCCCTTTTAGTCACATGGTCCTTGGAATGGGTGAATATTTTTTTTCTTTTTAATTAATTTCTCTTTTCAAATCAATAAAATTTATTTTCCCCCTCATTTTTAGTCTTTTTTTAAATTAATGGAGACCCAACTCATCTAACAATTGAAAAGTTTATTGAGCCTTTTACAAAAATCATAAGTTGGGAAAATTTTGGGAAATTTTGTTTTTATGTGTAAATTCAACTAATTTTTCTAATTTTTTGTTGCATTTCACCAAAATTTTGATATAAAATAAAACACTGATTGGGATGCTTACCAATTGATGTTATAGCAGAAAATAAAGGATCATAGTTATAAATTTCCTTTTTCTTTTTCTTTTTATGGGATTCAAAATATTTAAACCAAATGATAATGGTTATAAATTTTTGTTGCTCATTACTCTAACAAATCTTGATTAGGCAATTTATGTAAGTGAGAGTAATTTAATTTATTTGATAGGCTTGTTGGCTAAGTGCTTGGGTGGTGAATTATAATCAGAATTGTTGAAGTTTTCAACAAAAAAATTAATTCTGAAATATGTTTTTTCTGAAGGAAAATTAAGAATGTAATGAAATATTTGAGAATATATCATTTGTTGAACTGCAATCTTCAAAATGAACAAATTATTGGACAAACGTGTGTTGAAGTGGCCAAGGTATTACAATAGCCGGTAATCTAAATTGTATAGGCGCCAAAATCAATTTCATAGTAATATATTCCACATTAAGCCATGACCAATTGAAAATGCAATGTTGGATTTATGGCTTAATTTTTTTTGGCAAAAAAATTTAAATAAAAAAAATAAAATTTCCTTGGTTGTTCAACAATCTAACCACAAAATCATGGCCACGCATAATAACAACAACAAAATGCAAAACTATGGTGAAGCAAAAATGTTGAATAATGTGTTTTTTTTTGGTGGAGGGGGGTAAATACCCATCACAACTTAATATCACTTGCTATTATGCACACAATGCCTACCTTTTTCTTTGTGGGTTTGTCACGATGGTTATTACAAGCCACCTACCATATTCACTCATTTTTTCTTTAGAGTTTTTTGCACTCAAACCTTTAAGAAATAATGGAGTTGAGGGAAACATGTTCCATGATGTGGAGAGGATGGGATGCAAGTGAAGTGTTGTCTAGTGAACATGGTTCATGGCACATCTTGCAACAAAAGAACCAAAAGCAAATTGAAAAATAATGGCAAGTAAAGAAAGAAAGACTAGCCTACGTATAATATTATTAATTCCATTCCAACATGGTGCAAAATTTGGCTCCTAGTGCAAGAGTCATGGATTGAGCATGTCTAGGTAGTGGGGGCAGGTGGGTGGGAAAATTATTTGAGTGAGCAAAAAACCTTTTTATGGGTTTGCCCTTTGAGAAATTACTTGATGTAGGTACACCATAATACTTAATGGCTATTTTTTGGATGCACGAAAACTCATTGGAGTCGGAGTCCTAGTGTTTCTTTTATCGATGAATTTTGGCCAAATTTTGACCCTTAAAGCACAATTTTGAACTATATATATAAAGGACTTTTCATTGAAAAAAAATGGCCCAAATTGGCCAAACTTGTGAGAAAAAAATAAATTCAAATTGCCAGTTTTTTTATGATAAAGTTTCAGTAGGTAGCCAAGAATATACAAGGATTCAATTTTCTTTCTACTTTCATATCTAGTATGGAGCCATATTTGGCTAAATTATTTTATGGATGATTGCCACTTTGACTACATCACAAAATCCTTAAAAGAAGCATAATAATGAGTTATTTGGATACACTGATAAGTATGGAATGTAATGCAAAATATTGCAAATATCTCTATATCGACCTATGCTAGCCAAGAACCTTCATTGAGCCAACCAAGAAATTGGAATAAAAAATAGCCACCAAATTTGTATTTTAATAAAATTAAAATTTGCCAACACATTTCATCATGTTCCAAGGCACACTCTATTTAGGGAACATAATTTCCTTTATTGTGGTGCTTTTTATTTCACCCTAATGTTATTTCAAAGTCACAATTTAAATTATTTTTAAAAAAATTGGTATTACATATTGTGCACACTTATAAAATGGAATTTGCAATTCACCAATCAAAGTTCTTAATAATAATAATAATAATAATAATCATTATTATTATTATTGGGGTTATGGCTATCTTAACTTTTGCCAAGATAAGACATGACAAGGAAAATGCTACAATGAAATGAAATAAGGTGATGGCCAACACACATCCCCAATACAACACAATATCCAACTTGCTTGCACTATGGCCAATGTACCACATAACTATTTTGTAAAATGAGAATTATTTATTTATGTCCAAGAAAATGAGAATAAAAGTGGACCCAAGATCTTCTTCACCTTGCAAATTCACAAACATAACAAATGTGAAATAAATTTGGAGCCCAAAAGGATACAAAAGGTTTTTAAACATCTTCTCATCGTGTGTAATAATATGTTGTCAAATATTTTGGAAATGTTTTACATGTTTTAATATATTACACACCAATTTCACATTTTCAAATGTCTTAACTTTTATCACCACCCACCTATTGAACAAAATGTGATTTGTGGATATGTCATATGAACTTAAAAATATTATTGATTTTTGCATAAAATGCTTTTCTAATAAATTAGTGATTTGGGTACTTGGTATTCTCCATATTATGATAATCAAATAATATGGAACTTAAAGTTTGGAACTTAAAGTTTAATATGATTTTAACTCACATGCATGGATGAATATGTTCATAAATGAATGATTTCAGATAGATGAATTTTATTTATGATTTGGATTAAATAAATAAATCATTGAATGAAGTTCATCCATGATTGAAAAATAAATAAATCTAAAATTAATTATATGGTCCATCTTCATTTTTTGTCCAAATATTAATATCTCAAACTTGAATGTCATTTAATAATGATGGATAATGAAGTTGTGATAGTAAGGGAAAATGTGATGATGGGACCAAAATGATTAATTTTTATTTTTTTTATAAAATCATTTTCATGAACAATGCTAAGCAATTCAAAGAATATTATCATGGAACGAGTGTCACCCCCCTCTACTCAATTGTTGTCAACAATATTCAATAAATTTGAAAAAAATCATGGCACCCTTGACGAAGAATGAAAGAAAAAACCCCCATTGTTGACAACAACAATTATAAATAGGTTTAAAAAAAGTTGTGGCACCTTTAAAGAAAGGGGAGGGAATAACCCATTGTCATCAACGACATTGGGTTAGTTTGTCCAAAAAATAAATAAATATATTAAAAAACAACAATGACCGTGGGGTGGGTGTTCGCATAGTAACGGTAATATAGTTTTTTTTAAAAAAAATAATGGCATTTTAAACCATAGCCATACATCTATAATGGAATGTACATTATATTATTCAACAAATGTTATATAATATATAATTAGATTGTGTTTCATGCAACTCTAGTTAATTAAAATTATGGAAAAAAAAAATTATGCATACAAATTTAATGATAAAACAAGAAAATGAATGTTGTGGAACAAGTTAATGAACTAACAAACAAAAAGACACATGAACACAATTTTTTTAAAAGGGCACATTGTAACAAAATAAAATGCAAATGAAGTTGAAACATGGAGCAAGTTGTAAATGGAAGTTTCACACAACAAAACTCAAAGCAAAAAGATACATTGCAACAAGAATGGAATGCAAAAAATGTTGTATTAGTACAAAAATGGGGTGTAATTCAACAGCTTAAATCATTATGGGGAATTTTTAAGTGAAATAAATTCACTTCACCTTAGTCATTTAACCTTGACTAAAGTTGTCACTATGAAACCACTATCTAATCATCATGTTTCGCTATTAGCTAAAGTAATTCAATATTGAAAATAGGTTTGTTTTGATGTTGTTACGAAATAAGTTGTAAATAATTAAAATGAGGTAGATATGTAAGTTGTAAATAAGTAGGTAGGTAAATAGGTAGGTTGAATATTTCAAATAGGTAAATAGATAGGTGTGTGTTAGTAGGTTTTTATAAGTAATCATTTTGGAAATAAATAGGCAGGTAGCCTTAAGGTAGTTTACATAGCCCCTAAGTAGCCTATGTTGCCCCTCATTATGCCCTAGGTAATTTATATAAACTTTAAGATAACCTATATAACCCCTAAATAGATTACATAACTTTTAAATAAATCATGTAGCCCCTAGGTAACCTACATAACCTTATGGTAACCTACATTGCACCAAGGTAAGCCTATGTTGTCTTTAGGAAGGTTTTAAATATCCTATGTAATTCTTATGTAAATTTACATTATCCTTAGGTAGGCCCCAAGTAGCTTAGTACATGGTGCCTAAGGTAGCTTATGTTGTCTTTAAGGTAACCTATTATAGCCCTTAGGTAAGTTACATATCCCCTAATTATGCTTACATAGCCCCTAGATAGTTTACATAACCCTTAGTTGGATAGCTTATGATAGTCCTTAAAATAGTTTAAGGTAGCCTACATAACCCCTATGGTAGCTTATGGTAGTCCCTAAGTAGCCCAAAGGTAGCCATTTGTGAACCTTAAAATAGTCATTAGGTAGCCTAGGAAACTTCTAAGTAGGCTTAGGTTGGTGATAAGTAAACCCCTAGCTAAACCTATGTAGACTCATGTTGGCCTTAAATAATCAAGATGCAACACAACTTGATAGAATCCCCAATGCACTATCCATTGGAGGCTATTTATGACTTAGTTGTGGATGAACCCCAATTGGATGGATGTTGAATTCCACTATAGGCATTTCTCTTTTGGAAAAAAAATCCTTAAGGTTGGTACACAAGAAATCAACACTTGGATGGTTTTGTATTTTGAATCTAGTTTGTGACTCTTTGAACTATTTAGACACCATTGTGATATGCTCTTTTCAAGTTTGCTTCAAATCTCCATTCGACAAAGCAAGGAAGGCATCTAAATGTAAGATCATTTCCACTCCCATAGTGATAATTCATTAAATCTTGTAGTAGGATAGCGCAAGTCTTGCTCCTTTATGATAACAACTCTAAACAAATTTTCGTGTTGTGAATTTGGTTAGTGACAATTATTGGTCTAGATGTAAAGATGTAAATGGTCTTTTGTTATTTGAAATGGGTTTTTTAAATGTTTATGGAAGGGGGGGAACACCTATTAGCATTGAGCATTAGGCACCAACTTATTTTAATATAGAAATATAGTTTACTACCATGGGGTGGGGTGAAAATGTTTTTAGTATCTATTTGAAGCTCTCATAATTATGGCTAATGTTTGGCAAATAATCATTTTAAAAAAAAATCTTGTTGAAAAAAAAAGATGATATTTGTCAAAATTGTTGAGAACCAAACTCCCAACTTGTGAAAAAATTGTTGTCACAACAATTGGGTTACTATTACAAATATAAAACTCAAGGTGTATTTTGCATATTTATACTTCAATATGCTGAAATTCTGAAGATTTTAAATCTGAAACTGCAGAGCTTTGTTTTCTAAAATAAATAAAATATTCAGCAAAGAAGTGCCAATTATCAAGCCACCATGGTTAGCTAGTTACCGAACAGGAGGAACCCGATCGGAACAAGAGTTTAGGGTTTAGGGTTTAGGACTCAAGAGTCAGGACCCTTGGAGAGAGAGCGACAGAAGAGAGAGGTGCATTGGACGAGCCAACGGAGATCTGAAGCAAACTAGAAGAGAGCAGATGAGAGTGGGTGTCTGAGTGAGTAGGTCAGAGAATCACAACCTGGATTCAAAATGCAAGCCACCCATGTGTCTCAAGTCGGTTTTTTTTCTCTTTCCTCCTGTTGTAGGAGCAACCCTTTTCCAATTGCAGCATCAGAACTGGAATGCAGACGTCCCAAGATTTGCAGCCGGGAACAAGCGGTGGTGGTAGTGGTGGTGGCGGGAGACAACAAAAGACAACCAAATTATATAGACATTGGTGTAGGATCTCGTGCGGCATGTGATGAAGTCAAGATTGTGCGCATCAGCAGCCAACAACCTCTGGAAGGTCCTACGAAGAGCAAATCGTCGTCCAGAAGAAATCCCCCGCCTCTAAAAAGACGAACTTCTTTGGCAAGAGTTTCTTTGGTCTTTTCCTACTTGCTTGCACTTTCTCAAAATCTTAGACACCAAGGGTTGAGGGTTGGCAGGTTTTAGGGTTTAGGGTTTAGGGTTCTGGTCTCTATGCCGATTGACAGCAATAGCAGCTTAGTTTGAGAAGGAAGGCATGGCCAAAGAGGGAATTTCAATCACTTTTTCTCCCAACATCTTTCTTGGTGCCTTTGCTTTTAGGGCTCAATCTACATAAATCCTCATACTCGAAGGAGGGGTGGGTGTGTGTCTCCAGAAGTTGCTTGCTTGCTTGCTCATCATACCAGATGCTCTGGTTTTGCATGCAGTCTACAGTGGATTTGAAACCAGAGCAGCAAAACCTAGTAATTGAGGCCACGAAACGGGGCCGGGGAGGAAAGACAGTGACAGTCATCAAGGGACTTCAGCTCAAGCAAGATTCACTGGATGCCTTATGTAAAGCCCTGAAGATGAAGATTGGCTCTGGTGGCACAGTTAAAGATGGTGAGATTGAACTCCAGGTATAAGCTATCTCTTTGTCACTTTCAAAAACCTTTGTCAAGCCTGTGTCCTGTCTCTGCAAGGGGCCAAGAAAAACATGTCACCCTACCTTCTGTAGCCATGGTATACTTTGGAGTTGTTGACTAGGTACCCACCATCAGGAGCTGATGAAGTCAGTGGCTAGAGAGTCAAGGCAGCACATGAATGAAGTTAGTGGAGTACAGTCATGGCAGCTTGTCCACTGCTATTCATGTGATGAAGGTGATGATGGTCTGAGACTTTGTGAGCAACTCTCAGAAGCTTATGACTGCATTCCTCGTTGTGTTACCCTTCAAAGTGTTGTTGATGGCAGTTTCTCTGCAATCTCAGAGATAGGTGGTGTCTGCAGAGTTTCTATCGCTGAGGAATCCAAAATTTGAGTCTGAGGTTATGATCAGGATCAAAGATACCCTTCCGAAAAGTGGTGGTCTTAGGTTCAGATCAGGGTCAAAGTAACCTTTTCCTCACAATGGTGGTTTGAGGTTAAGGATCCGGATCAAAGCAACCTTTGCTCAAAGTGGTGGTGTGAGGTTAATGATGAGGCATCAAACAAACCTTTTCCTCAACACAAACAACTGGTTTTAACAAGATATGAGGAAGTTGCTTTTTATAATAACAATTTGAGCTGTGTCCACATGCAGGGGAATCATTCAGTGATGTTGGTGGATGAGCTTGTTAAATTAGGTTACAAGGCAAAGAAATCAGGCCGATGATGGACTTGTGGTTGTATAGCTAATATATATATGGAATGTTTTATAGCTACAAAGGTTTTCAAATTCTGTTAATGTTTGAGAACAAATTTCTCGAATGAGGTTACAAGAAAAGAAAGCACTTCTTTAAATGCTAAATCTTGTAATTCAGGAAAGAATGACGAATCCAATCATATGCACTGGGTGACAATAGCTCATCATCGCAATCTCTATGCTCTTCCAGTTGTAGTCTTGTTCAAACCCAAATGTTACTCGGTTCCCAACCAATTTCTTACTTATTTCCAACTTGCACCAGATAATGCTTTTTATGTGCAATTTGTGCCAACTTTTGCCAAATGCTTTTATGCATTTTACCCAATATTTGAGCATACACACCAGCATTCTTAATTGAGCAGGTGCAAGAGCCAATAGGTAATAATCTTCCACATACAAGGTAGCACTATTACTTGGGTAGATGCACAAGAGTCAATATCATCTTCCATGTACCAAGAAATGAAGAAAGTCTGGAAAAGTCTTTTGGGAAAACACTGAAGTGAAACAAAATGTTTTCATTAAAATTCCCTCTCCATAATATGTTGCAGGAGATGGAAGGTATATATATACAGTTATTCCAACTTTTGCAAGAAAAAAATTTCAGAATTTCACAGTTTTCATGCTAGAAATTTGTTATATACTACAAGATGCAACCACATAGGCTAGAGAGCTTTCAGGATGACCCTTCATCCCTGTCCATAAAATAAATATGTCTTGAATTTTGGACTTCGCTAATTCCCAAGTGTGCACAACAAAAAATGCTGAATCAAAAAAGAACAAAAATGCCGTCATCATAATTAGAGTAGTTGGCAGATTTGTACTTGCAGTTTCAAGCTGTGAACGAATTGAATCCCATTTTCTTTAAAAGGGTAGGTACTGAACTCCAAAGGAAGAAGGCTTGAAGGTGGGTTGATCATAAAGTGAGTGTGTTACAGAGGCAAAGGAAAAACATGCAAATCTTCTTCAGGGATGTACCATTTGTCTGCAGCATTCATTGCGTGTAGAGGTTACCCAAAACTTCGACTTCTTGGACCCTGCTTCAGTTGAAAGTGCAATGCAAACTGAAACGTTCTTGCATCTCATGTCCAGGCACATGCATCTGAGCCTCTTGGCTTTGTTTTGAATGGATTGATTTCTTGAAAGTAGATTTCCATATTGGCTTTTGATCTCCTGTGTGGAAAACTATATACAAAAGGGTACACTCAGGATTTTGTTGTCTCTCTATCTGCAGCTATGTTTTACACAGTCTCTTCCACCTCCTCTTCTGCCTCCTTCGCATAATTTGCCTCATAAAAGATATTCACATAGTTCTCGAAAACAAACATAAATTATAGGATCATATTACAACCAACCTTCATATTGTCAGCTCCTGCAACCAAAACCAGATTCAATCAAATTTGTACTTTTAGCATCAGAGTAAGTTATGCAAAGTTCAAGTTGATCGAATTGAGAAAACAATTTGGGTACTTACTTAAGAATCCATACTTTTCAGCTTGTAAATAACTTCTAACCAACAAGAGCAAATTCAAAATTCAATGGAGAGAGGAAGGGGGAACAAGAAAGGGGTTTTTGTTTTACTTGAGTTTTTGCTCGAGTCTCATTGTAATGCCTCGATAGTAATGTCGGTGTGGACCTAATTTATCCCTCATCTTGCGTGGTGTGCCAGTCAGTTTACTTGCGAGTGTGGTGTCTTTCAGCTCTATGGAACAGCATTCTTGTAGCAACTTCAAGCTTGTGTAGCTCCCAATCTCAAACTTCTGAGCTCCCAACCCATAACCCACAGAAGAAGATTTTGTTGCTGATGATGTTGATGTGATTTGTGACTTGTTCTTCTGCTTGTCTCCTTTTGATATGCTGTTGTGGTTTGATGTTGTTGTGCGAGATGATTTTGTGTGTGTTTTTGTCGCCATTGTCTCGGATCCAGAGCTTGGTCGTCTCAGCTTGCCATAAACAGTCCCCAACAATTTCCCCAAATCTCCAGAGAGCTTGTTAGTATCAGCCATGCTGCTACACAGCATTGCAACCTTGCCCTGTCAACAACAACAACAACCAACACATCCACCGCCACCATCCCCACCAGCTCAAAAGCCAAACCCAAGATCTAGGAGCAGCAAGCGCTTGGTTGGCCAAAGAAAAAAATCAAGCATTCAAGAATGTGACACAAGATCACAAAACCCATATGAAGCGGCTTTTATAAGAATCAAACTGTCCGAAAGCAAATTGCAAGAACAGGATTAAGCATCTAGCTCAATAATTCTCCTCGTGTGCAACAGCAGCAGCAACAGATAGTGAAGAGCAACCAACGTTTGTTTTGCAGAGTCTAAGGATCAAAGAGATTAGCATGACATGGGCTTGAACAAACAACATTCGAGCATGAGAGAAAGTGGCAGGGAGCTTGCAAAGCACCTCATCACCATCATCATCATCATCATCAGGATCTTGGGCATCTAGTGCTGCAAGGATTTGGCTGCCATCGCTGCCTAGGATGAAAGATTTGTCGCGCATGTGAAAAGCTGCTGTTGCAACATGGTGGTGGTGGTTCTGCAAGTTTGGCGAGAGTCGTATGGAGGAAGTCTCGCTGCTAAGGAGCAGCTTGGAAGAAGCTCTAGTTTCGAAAGAAGCTCCAGCTCCTCCGCCGCCGCTGAAAAAACTTGGGGAAGAAGAATCCAGAGACTTCAAACCCTCCTCAAGCTCCTCCCAATCGTCACCACCATGATTTCTGGAGTCCAAGTATTTGCTGGTGGCAAGATTAGCGCTACTATCTAGCACAATCTCAGGAGGAGGCGACAAAGAATCGCGGGTGGAGCTGCTGGTGTGCAGCTGCAGTTGTGAAGAAGAAGAAGAAGCTACAGTACTAGCAGCTTTCATCATGAGCTTCCCTGCATGATGAGCTTCTTGCTTCTTCTTCTTCTGCTGCTGCACCTGCTTGAAGTCTGCTGCTGCATGCTTAGTCATGGCTGTACTCACAGCCGCTGCTTTCCTCGGCGATGGAGTACTACTGGCTCCAGGCGCCGCTGCTGGCGATCTTAGCAGCTTGGTTGTGCAGCCTGCACCATCATCCCGTCGCAGTTGTTGTTGCCATGATGATGATCCTGATCCTCTGGCCGAATTCAAAGCTTTGTTAGTAGCGGGAGGAGGAGAACTTGAGCAGCTGCAGTTGCTTTCTAGGTCCTGATCCACGAAGGTAACTTTCAAACCCACACCGCGTCCCTCTTTCTTCTGGACGTTGATCTCCATCTCCGGCTTTTCCGTGATAGCTGCTGGAAGCGGATGTGCTACAAGGACAACATTGTGAATGTCCTTGTGCAGCGCAGACGACCTCGCCTGAGCTTTCTTTGCAAGACCGCCTTTGCCTCGGTGGTCCAGCTGCTCTCCTCCTCCTCCTCCTCCTCCTCCTCCTCCACCACCACCACCAGCAGAAGTTCGAACCTCTCCGTTTTGATCTAGTGCTGCAGTTGACCGCATGAGCTTGGGTGAAGCTGCAGCAGCAATGCTCGACTCTGTGGAAGCTCCAGCTCCATTCTGCAATGTGAAGCTCTCATCAGCTGTTCTCTTCTGCACCAGCATCACCAGGTCTTGCTGCTGCAGGAGCTCATCATCCGTCATTGCTGATACAGACGGCATTACTGTGAAACCAATTCCCCGAACGTCGCGCTTGTGCTGCTGCGGCTGCTGGATGAGCTGCAGCTCTCCCGACAACGACGACGACACTGCAGGCAGCTCTGGAGATTCAGCAGCAGCAGCAGCAACCACAGACGTTGTTACTGCAGCTCCGACTTCACCATAGCCTTGTGCTTTTCGCACAACTTGTTCTAGCTCAATCTCCCCGGCAGTCGACAGCTGCTGCTTGGGGAAAACAACAGCACCAGGCGGAGCAGGGTGAAGTAGTGTCGTGGTCTTCTGGTGCATGAGAGCTGAAGCTGCTAGACCTCCTACACTCTCCTCAACAGGATGAGCTGCTGAGATGAGGAGCTTGTGCATACGACTCTCGTCTTCCTGCGCCATCATCGCTGCAGCAGTCGTGATGGGGGAAAACCCAAAAACACAAAAAGAAAGCGAAAGAAAGCAGAGAAACTGCAATTTTCTCTACTCTCTCCACGACATTAAACAGCCACAACAACAACAACAACAACAACGAAAACGGAATAGAACTTGCGAGGTTTTGTTGAGCACTGCAAATTCCAAGTTCGATTTGTGACCACCACCATCGCCACTTTCTTCAATGCAAGAAACACTTGACACAAGAAAAACAACAAAATCAGCTTCTCACCCGGTTGTTTTTTTCGGTGGCGAATTTTCGCCATTTTGAGAAAATTATTTTCAAATCGCCCAAAATCGCCACAATTGATTATTATAATGTGAAAGGGTGCTTCACATTTTATGCTTTCATATTTTAATATCGCCAAATATGAATGCTTATGGACTATCGCCACTTGAGCATCATCACGAAATTGAGGGGGAAAAAAACACACTGCCCACCACCGCCAGCATCGCCAAATTTGTTCAATTTGCAACAACACCTAACACAATAAATTCCAAGTCCTCTTGCAAGTGAGCACAACCACTATCGCCAAATTTCTTCAATTTGCAGAAAAAAGAGACACTTACCACAACAAAATCCAACTTCTTACAAGTGACCATCGCCACTTTCTTCAATGCAAAAACCTTAACACAACAAATTCACGTTCTTTGTGACCACCACCACCACCACCATCGCCAAATTTCTTCAATTTGCCAAAAACAAAACACTTAACACGATATAAGCCATGTTCTTGTGACCACCATCGCCAGTTTCTTCAATGCCAAAATATTCTCTAACACAACAAAATCAAGTTATTGTCGCCACCACCACCACCATCGCCCAATTTCTTCAATGCAAAAAATTAATCCAACAAAATCAAGTTCTTGTCACCACCGCTGCCGCCATCACCAAATTTCATCAATACAATTTATTTTTTAACACAATAGAATCAAGTTCTTCGGACCACCACCATCACCACTTTCTTCAATGCAAAAAAATTCTTACACAACAAGGCAAAGAAAAGAGGAAGCAAAGAAAACCCCAAATGGCAATCAAGTTTTTTTTGGGTGAATTTTCACATTTTCTCAACCTGCAAAATATGATTTTGACACATATTCACCAGATTGTACCTATTTCCCCAGATTATCGTAGCCAAAAAATATATATTAAAAAAATTCTTATGTAATAATATATAGCCAAATTTGGCTAAATCTTGTTGTGAATGATTGCCAGTTTGAGTACATCACAAAATTGAAGAAAAAAAACAAACAAACAAACAAACAATGAGATTCACAATTTCTTTTTTGGGGATCAAAGTGGCATAAGCGGGGCAGAGGCAATAAGTTAGGTGTTCTTTGCAAAAGGGGGTATTAGCCCAGCCCAAAAATAGTGACCAACTCTCCTGGGAAGACAAATTTCATGCAGCCAATGGAAAGGCCCAAGCATGCACTCAAGGTGCCT
>Ga0116227_10000914_pt1 | contig 62268 bp, 30 predicted proteins | sample S1TSphgellanicum_FD_89693 | JGI IMG/M metagenome (GOLD analysis project Ga0116227, IMG submission 89693) | Host-associated microbial communities from peat moss isolated from Minnesota, USA - S1T2_Fb - Sphagnum magellanicum MG | ecosystem: Host-associated > Plants > Peat moss > Unclassified... | reverse complement strand
TTTTTTTTTTTTTTTTTTTTTTTTTTTTTTTTTTTTTTTTTTTTTTTTTTTTAAAATTTTTTATAAAAGAAAAGGAGATTTTGTGACAGTTTTTTCACAGTCTTTTTTCCCTTTAAAAAAAAGAAAAAAACTGGTATTATTATTCGCCAAAAAGTGAAAATTATGAATAAAAAAATCTGTCAAAATGAAAATGATTAAATGGGAGGTTTCAATGGCCAGAAGACCGACATAAAATAAATAAATAAATAAAATGATACTACCTAGAGTAAAAACATCCAGATTTTTATATTTGGTTCCAATCAGTATGGACCTATAAATTAGAAAAGGATGATTAAAGAATTGCAATTTTTATTTCTGGTTGGTTGGTTGATAGCCAGATTTGACCAAGTATTCCTATGGATGATCCCACTTTTTTGCTACATTACAAAATTCATAAAATTATTATTATTATTAAACTATATATATATATATATATATATATATATATATATCTATTTATTTATTTATTTATTTATTTATTTTACAACACTGGTCTGGAAGTTATTGTTTTGTGTTTTTATCAACGTCATGACTCTGGATGAGAGAGCTTTATTGCGCATTGGGTGCCACTTTCATGTGTGGGGGTGGGGACAGGGGAGGGGACGAGGAGGGGATGATGAACCCCAATCAATAAATGATAGAAATGCTTGTGATTCTTTGCATGAAATCCATATGAGTGAAATTCTTTTAGAATGCTTAATTTGTTTTGTGCTATTTAAGGGCAAAAAAAAGTTGAGAAAAAAAGTTGGAATAACTTAGTTTCAAGTATACAAGGTTGTTCTTTTTTAGCCAAAAAATTGTCACTTTTGTGAAATTAAAAAAATTTGGAAAAAAAACATCAAGCTCCCCCATATACGTCTTTTAAGAACACCATTATATATATATAGTATTTTTTGTCCAGCATACCTGGACCTTTATAATAGGACACACAAAGTGTACAGCAGCAGCAGATATCTTTTTTAGGGTTTAAAAATAGTTTGTAGTTGGAACTTGTAACTTGCTACTGCAGTGTCACCACCACCAGGCTCGAACTTTTAGAGCTTCTTGCAACATCAATGGTTTACTAGGCTACTACAGATGATGATAACTTACAAAGCTCTCATTATTGACAAGCGGCTCATTGCCTAACAACCTAGCCTATTATGTATGGTAGGTTCAAACTTCAAGTGTTCAAAACTAAAAACCTCTGGTATTTGCGTTTTTTAAGTGTAATTGGAGGTATGCTTATCGGCCCCATGTCATTTCATTTTTGTTTCTCATCATACCCAACGGGTATTCAATGGATGCCCACCGAGTATCATGAAAAATCTGGTTTATTCTTATGCTTGATAACACCTTTGAAGAAGTGTGGGAGTTTTGGAAGTAAGTACACCCCGCGGCTCTGCCTCGAATGAGGCGTTTACTTCCAAAACTCCTTGCTCCTTAGGCATTATGCTACACTAGAAACTTCCCTTGCTGATGCTCGAGAAGTACTCCTCCCTTCTTAAGCATTAACCTACACTAGAAACTTCCCTTGCTGAAGCTCGAGAAGTACTCCTCTCTTCTTAAGCATTAACCTACACTAGAAACTTCCCTTGCTGAAGCTCGAGAAGTACTCCTCTCTTCTTAAGCATTAACCTACACTAGAAACTTGCCTTGCTGAAGCTAGAACTTCTCATCTAGAGGCATGCGGTTTTACTTCAGATGTCATGCACACATTGGATCAAGTTTGATCCAAAATTTTATGCCCAAATCCTTTTACACCTCTGCTTAGTCTCTCCCCTATGGACATACCCAATAAAACCAATAATGAACAAATGGTTGCATTTCCATCCATGTTGCATTCATATGGGGTTTAGGGGAGGAGTAATGAAAATTGTAAGGCAAAGGGCTGAAAATTTATAATATATGTGAAGGGAACTTTAATATATAGATATTTCTAATCAGCAAAAGGTGGGCTTATTTTGAAAAATGAAATACCAACTCCAATAGGCATTTTGTTTTTTTCCCATGATATCTAACTAATACCCACATGGTATCATGTGGAAAAGAAATTTAATATTCTTTTTGTGATAGGTAAAAAATATTTTTTTAATTTTTAAAATATTCAAATTAATTTAACAATAATATTCAAATTTTAATTTTAATCAATATTTCGTCATGTAACGTCGTCAGAGGGCCCAAGGCCCAAGGGGAATTTATTTTGAGAATAGCCCATTCCTCGGCTATTACCCTAGACTTGAATCCTAGTACCCTAGACTTGAGTCCTAGTTGGGATCTATAAGATGATAAGCTCTTTCAAATTTTAGCTCTTAAACATTAGATAACCTTTTTCATTTTGGTTATTCTGATGCTAGATAAGCATTTTTAATTATGGCTCTTTCTTCAATGGAGATGGCGTACAACACGCTGATAAGCACTTTTAATTATGGATCTTTATTCAATGGAGATGGTGTACAACATTAAGTTTACTTTTTCAGTTTTATGTATTTTCAACTATCACCGACTCACTAAACGACACAAATTTTTTAATTCATTTCATTGGCAAAGCTCCTTATATAACTGATTGGCTCACATTTCAAGAGAATTTGGTCAAAGTAGTTGATTGGTTTACATCCACTTTCAACTCCATGCATGAGATGATGTACCATTTTATTTGGATTCTTATGAGATGTGAATTTTATTTTTTAATAAATTTTATGCATTTTTTAGGTCACATCTTCAAGTGTCACTAAGTAAATTTTAAAAATTGAACCATCATAATGAGTGTAAATAATATAAAATTACATATCAAAAAATTTTAATTTTTTCATACTAATTTTTTTTAAACATTTAGTATTTTATAGTTTAAAAATGAAACAAAAATACCAACATTCACATGATTTTCACTTGTAAGTAAAAGGTATAAAATTTAATTTATAAGTTGTCATGATGAAAGAAAGCTATGCAGACAAGGTGATTTTTTTCAAATTTGTTATGTTGCATAAGTTGATATCATCCAGAAGATGTTTTGGTTAAATTTGGGTACAAACAAAATATGAAAATACAGACATTAAAAACTTTTTTATTTTTGGACTATTTTCTGACTACCTCCTAATGTAAAATTTTGGGGATTCAAATGAAAAAATCTAAATTTGGCAATCAAACACCTTGGAAAACATAGATTTGTTGCCATTTTGACATAGATTTGTTGCCATTTGAATACAAACAAAATATGAAAATACAGACATTAAAAAAAAAAATTATTTTTGGACTATTTTCTGACTACCTCCTAATGTAAAATTTTGGGGATTGGAATGAAAAAATCTAAATTTGGCAATCAAACACCTTGAAAAACATAGATTTGTTGCCATTTTGAAAAAATACAGCTGGGTTGGAAAACACCACCTCAAAGAAAGAGCAATGCATCCAAGATTGTGTGACATGGCTTCCAAAAGCCAATGCCACCTCCACAAAGGATCCCAATCATGATTGTCTAACGACCATACCTAATATTTTGTCTTCTCTACACTAAGGTTGTTAGTGCAATATCCAGCGAAATGGTGCCACCAAAAACAAGATGTCAACGTACCAAACAACTTCAATCCAGGCATCTCCATAAGAAAGATCTAGATTGGATTTAGGGCATGCTTGTTTGGGTGAGTCTCAATCCAAACTGATGAATCTAGTAGAAATTTAACATTGTGATAGAGTCGATAAGGATGAAAAGGAAAACAACAATATGACAAACGACAAGACGATGGATGTTGATTTGTGTCGACAAAGACAATAGTAGTGAACATCAAAAGAACGCTAGTCATTTTTGAGAACACCAAAGGATTATGGGGACATCAAGTGACAATGGGAATGCCAATAGACAATAGGAGTGTCAAGAAGGACAAAGGGGTGGATGATAGTTGGTGGACAATGATGACATTGAGGTTGACGAGAAGGGTGCTCAGGCGAATGACAAGTTCATTAAGGTGTTCAACAATACTGAAGGGAACAAGGGTGAATACATGTTCCCATGTTTGCAATGTTTTCCCCTTTGCTACAAGGGACTTTCATCATGTTCCATAATATGTCTCCTCCATGCTCCCAATTTTCGCTGGAAGTGCTACCACACACACTCTCCTAATCCATCCAACACCAGTCCCCACATTTGGATAAGTTTGAACCTTGGTTTGTACTTTCACCCAGATGAAAAAGGTGAGCCTAGGTTTTGCATCTAAGTAAAAGATGCGACCTTCTGGAAGGACACTGGGGACATGCCAGGATGTCCCATGTTACATGTACACCCCCAACCCGAGTTAAGGGATGTCCCATGGACATTCCAAGCTAAACGTCATCCCTATTCATAACTCGACTATGCACATGTTGTGAAGGCTTTTCCACACATTTCACTATAAACAATTTTACATACATTGTTATGACATCGTTCACAAGTACATGTTGTAAAATATTCAAACACTTCAGAATACGGCAAATGCACGTACTTGTAGTTTGTTCTTGGAAGTTGGGACTCTTTGTGTATTGTGGTCCACCTGAATGTCCCAACATGCAACGACAAAAATCTAGTTTCTTTGATTTACGTGAATGCAATTTATTATTGCTTCAATGTAAATTCATCATCGCATAACCCTACTTTACTTGGTTGTTCATGCTCAGACGTCCAACCAAATCATGGGTTTTGCATGAATTTGGAAGATCAAAACTTGATTGTAGACACCAAATACCAACAAATATTGTGTCAACTAATTATGGCTATGTTGGCATTAGTAATAAATTCAGGATTGTCAATCACAGTTTTTTTTTTTTTTTTTCAATTTTTTGATATAGCTGGTGTGTTGATCACTCATAAGGTGGTTTAGCCAGATTTGGCTACTTTCTAGATATGAAAGTAGGAAAAAAAAAAATTAAATAGAGAATCCTTCTATATTCTTGGCTACCTACCAGAACTTATCATAAAAATCTGGCAACTTGGAAGTTTCTTTCTTTGACATCTGGCACATTTGGGTCATTTTTTTGCATATCAAAATCATATTTTTCAGGTCGTAATTTAGTGAAATTTCGCCAAAACAAACAACATCGTTGTCAATGTATCTACATGGATTAAATTGGGATTTTAAATTAACATCCCTCAAATTAATATAAGATGTAATCAAAAAACAAGTGTAAAATTAGATGAGGTCAATTTCATGGCTATAGCAAACTTGAGATGTGGATATAATTGGGAAATCAAAGTGCATATTGACAATGTGAACTCTAAGGCAACCCATAATTGAGGTTGTTTACAACTGTTGTAACACTTTTTTAACACATTATTAATTGCATTTTATTTTTTGTTGACAAACCTTGAGATCAAAAAAGGATTTGCACTAACTAAGGATGTTGGTAGATGCCAAAACCCAATCTAGAAAAAATTCACAAATCAATCTTGGACATATATAAGTGACCATGTTTCGATAGGCAAGAACATTGACAAAAATCAGTTTATAACTATTTGAAATAAAATTCAACTTCTACAAGTTACATTTCTCACAAATTTAACAAAATTTCCAAAATGTTTGTATGTATCAAATCAAAGCCCATATTGATATCCTTGAGTTAGAAAAACAATGTTGAGATGAAAGTGTGGTCAAATGAAAGTGGAAAATAGAATTAAAGGAGAAAAAAGAAGGTGGATGAAAATGAGTGAGTTTGGGATTCATATCAAAACATAACCCAAAAAATAGAAGCAAATAGAATGGTAGAAGCAACAATGTTGGATGGTGACAAGGATTGACAAGAACCATGGCAAATTGTGATAGGAAATAATAAGGATTTGTGTTCATTATGGTACAATCATGAGATTAAAATTACATGAGATTATGTGTTCATGATCAAGAGATGATGTGAACATGAGAAGATGTATTCATGCAATTTTTGATGTAAAAATGATGTAAACAAAAGATAGAAAAACAAATAATTGGAAGAAAGGAAAAATGCATTTACTAAAAAACAAATTAGGTCAGAAAAATTTATTATGACATTTAATTACCCTAATATGTAACATGCATTGTATGATCTAAAGTTGTTTATTGACTTTCATGGTGAATATTTACCTTCTTTAATGTCCTTGTTATGGTAACAAGAGGTGATGGCCTTTTACATGTATAACTTATTTGCCAAATAACATATCATCTTATATTATCTCTCTTGTATTTTGTAAAAGCTTAAACATGTGTTCTGAAACTTGTAGCATGCTTTGAAAACTTATTATTGTACATGATGCATGAGAGAGGGAGTCCCCCACCCCAAATGTTTTTTCCAGGCTAATTTCAGTATAGAAATACATTTTCCTTTATTTCCAATCGAATTGTTAGTTGTGAAAGTAGATCCTTTAATGTCGACATAGGATTATAAAGTTGTTGTTTAACGCAAGGGGACTGATAAAATATTGTTGTAGTTTTAGACATTTGAATTTAGGAATTTCACACTCCTTTTTCTTATAATGTTCATCAATAACCCATTATCTATTTGAACTTTTAGTTCAATATAGTATTTTCAATCATGACATATCAAGTTGTGGATTTGCAAGGTTAGAGAACATTGTCACCATGAGTGAGGTTTTGTTTCCTTTAATTCATTATTTATTTATTTATTAAATTTTTATTTGCTTTTCTTTTGTTTAAAGGCTTTAGAGGTTTTTTAATCATTGCTATCAATTTTCAATTGCCTAGTATAATTGGATTATGATTTACAATTTTGGCAACACATCTTGCATGGTTACTTTTGTGTGCATTTGGAGAGCTTTGGTCATCATGTGTGAATGTCCATTGAATCTTTAACTCTAGGTTTTTTGGTTTTTCTTGAGTCCATTGAATTACAAATGCGTGCACCTATTTCCCAAGCTCTCATGCATGCTCCCAAGCTCCCAAGCTTTGGCAAATTCATGCATGCCTTCCCTATTCATAAGGTGTCATTTTTCCATGACAAAATGACAAACCACGTGAAGCTCAACCATTTTGACAACTCCAAGATCTTCTTTTGTGAAAGTTTAAACACATGGGGAGCAAGTGTTAATTGTTGGGACCATGGCAGAATCAATCAATCCCTCGAGCCTTGCACTATAGACATGCAACCAATGGCAATTAATAGTTTTCCAAAGTCTACTAGTACCTTGACCCACATTGCTTTGGAAGGTTCTAAAATGTCCATTGTTGAGTCAAGGTTCACCACTATCATGGACACCAAAATAATATTGAAAAGCATATTCTTAAGGATGCAATCAAAAACTTGGATGAGGACCATGATGGACATAGATTGTGTGTCCAAAAGAAATTATTATATTCATCATAACTTGAAAAAAAAAACCCCTTAAAACATTGGTAAATGTAAATCATATTTAGAGTTGGTTAGACCAAATTAAATTTTGTTAGACTTATTATTACATTCAAGTTTTTTTAAATAATATTTTGTTCAATTTTATTTTAGATTTATTTTGCTGACATCAATAGGCAATTTAGGCCTCAAATCTTACCTTGGTTCTATGATAATTTTGCATTTGTCAATTCATATTTCTGGAATTTATTACAAAAATTCACATCAAGTTCCATTTAGGCTTCTAATAATATTGGGAATTGAAACCCCTAGTTAGCCCCCTAACCTCCCAAGGCTAGTTTTATATTCCAACAACAATAGTCCTTTGACTCGTACCATAGTACAGGGGCAGCTTCAGCACATGTCCACCAAATAATTAATCGGTTTTGAAGATTCCATTTCAAAAATCAAAATATTCCTGAATTTATTTATTTTTAATTCTTCATTTTCCTTCACATAATTTTTTTTCTTTTGTAGGAAAGATTTTTTTTTGAAAATTTCAGCATTTCTAAAAATAATATAATTTGTGCCAAAGATGTGGAGGTACTATTGTAGTACCAAAGCTCTTGTGGTGGTCCCTAGTAGGATTCCTTTGATCTTTGGTAAAAAAGGATGGATGGGAATGCAGCCCTTTGGAACCTTTTTCCAAAAAAAAAGAAAAAAAAGGTAGAAGGAATCATCTAGCAACAAATCACAGAGGAGTAAGAAGATCTATATACACTAAATTAATATAATAATATTCAGGTCCCCCTTTTTACACCAATTGAAATCACACAACCGTCAAATTTCAAAATATTGGATTGGAGGAAAAGACATGTAAAAGGTACAAAGTTCACTTTACTCGAAGGTTTGAAGTCCTTAAGGATCAATGCAATGTTCGTTGAATGCACTTTGAAATAATGTTTCATGGTCTAATGGATTTCATGCCAAGCTCATGTATCATCACAAAACAAAAGGTAAAGATTTGAACCCTCAAATGATGTAAAAAGGTGAGCATGGTGGCACAAAGTTCGTTAGATCATCATGCACCCAAAAAGCCATGGATTGATTGAAAATGTTTTTTTTTTTTTAAATTTTTTATTTACTTTATTATAATATTCACCCATAATAATTCATGCCCTTGCCATTCATTAGCCTCGGCCAAAAATGGCAAAGAACATTAGTAGACAAAAGAACATTCTGGCTTTCAATGAGACAAGACACCATGCACTAGGGGCCCAGTTTTTTTCTTTTGGGGGAATGGTGAGGGAGTGCTAGATTTTTCGTTGTTCTTATTGTATTCTCACAAAGTTTTCATTGTGTTCTCATCAAGTTCCCATTGGGTTCCCAATATGTTTCAAAGTTCCCAATGTGTTCCTCCACATGTTCTCAATAGCTCCTCAGCCTTAAGTTCTACTCTTCTTATATATGTAGTCCAAAGGAGGAGATTACATGGCATGTCTTTTGGGACTGTCCAAAGCTTTATTTTATTTTATTTTATTTTTTAAATTTTTTTGGGGGTGATGGGCCAAACAAAAATGCCTTTCACCTTTAAAATTTTTTTTAAAAAATTAGGAAAAAAAAAAAAAAAAACAGAACTTTAGAGGTTCCCACCACTAATTAATATGAGTCACAATTTGCTACTATTTTTAAGTCCCTCAGCAAAGTCTTTTATCACTTTTTACATTTGCACTTCACAACTGAGGCCCAGACATTTTGGAATCCAAAAGCCTTTGGATGTGTTTTGAAAGCTCTCAGCATTTCGATTGTCATGATCCCTGGCCATGGTGAAAACAGAGCCTTGTTGTTGTTCCCCTTCCCCACCCCTTTATGAACTAGTTAGTTGTGTTTGCCCCGAAAACATAATTGCATGTCTATTGTCTTAGGGCAATAATATTTTTTTATAACATAAAAGGCAACGACAATACAAACAGATTAGTCAATTAAAAATTAATTTGATTACATTTTTTCTTATTAAATCTTCATCAAAGCCTTATTGAATTTTTTTAAATAACATCAAATTCATTTTACAATTTTATATCTCAAAAACGAATTTTGCATTAATAGTTTAATTTATTTTTAAATTGACTGCTTTATTTTAATCATTTCTTGCATTATTTTTCAAATCAATTTGTTAAGAATCTCATGTTACTGAGATTTAAAGGAATTGAAACTAATTATTTGAATGTTTATCCAAAAAAATTCATTTTTAAAATTAGTCATATGAATTTTTTTTACACATTTCATAGTGATACAAAAAGGCAAGTGACAACCCAAAAAAATCAAATGATATATAAAGGCATGATTAAATCATTTACCCAACATTCATATTTTGAGAAGAAACCCAACAAGGACATGGGTAGACTTCAAAACAACCCATCAATTGGATGGGTGCACCCAAACTCTACACATGCCCATCCATTAGCTTGCTTGGGGCAGTAAAAAGTGAGAAACTATTCAAATCTCACCACCTTCGTCAATGTTATCACATTGGCCAACCAAACATCAATTCCTTTTGATGACACTATTGAAGGAAGAGAGTATCCATGCACAAAAGGAGTTCTACATTATTTGATTTCTGAGTTCAATCAAATGTTAGTGTAGATACCATTTTATTGTTGTTGTACAAGATGCTCTATCTAATAACCCCTAAATAGTAAAGACCTGAAAAGCAAAGAATGATCCTTTTGGAAATTTTTAATTTAAATGCGGTATGCAAAAATTGAAATTTCCTAAAGAGGTACTTGCCATCACTGAGTGTTTTTTTCTGGGCCAAATTTTGCTACTTGGAGTCCGGAGACTGAAAAAAAAAGGGGGCAAATCTAGCAAAGGTTGTTCTTTTCTCTTTTTTCCTTTTTACTGACACAAAGTCACCATATTTTAAGGGGGGGAAAATTCATCAGATTTAGACCATAGCTTCTTCAAATTGGATGAAGTTTGGGCTTTGAAATATGACCTGCAAACATGCAAAAACATGCATTTAGACCATAGCTTCTTCAAATTGTATGAAGTTCGGGGTTGGAATAGGACCTGCAAACATGCCAAAAGCATATACATGAGAAGCTCTACCCATGTACTGCATTTTTATGTTCGGTACATTAGACTATCAAGAGCCACAAGTAGCACAAGAGCAAAAGAAGTAGCACAAGAGCTCAAGTACAAAGCTATAGGAACTCAAGTATGAAACAACATGCAATCAAATAGATACGGCCAGCATATCTGCCAACAAGGCCTAATTAGGCTCCACACATATTCTAATTCAAGCTGCAACTTTTAAGCACTTTAGCAATCTCCCTCAACTTAAAATAACCAAGTTGTAGTCAAAGACCCACATACTAGTTGGGGCTGCATCTGATATAAGTCAAGTTGCATATACCTAGAACCTACCTCCTACAAGTGATTGATCATTCAATTGACAACCATTCCATTTTATTGGTATTTTAATATGCCACCAAGTTTGGCACATTACAACTACAATTCATTTTGGCAGGGATTTTACTCTATAGGTATATAATTAGTGTACAATAACAAGCTCTGTTGGGGTCATGCCACACTACCAATAGTGGAAGTTAATTTCATGGAGGCCTATATCTACCCGCAAAAGCAGAATCCTTCCTAGGCTCACCTAGGTGTTGACATGATCCTGGACCACCACCACACAACTGAGCCACTTGTAGGAGGACAATCAATGAAACGGTGTGAGCCACATCTCTATTGTACAAGCACTTGGTGAAGTGGAGTGAGTTGCAAAAAGAACCTTGTTTACATTAAATAAGAGACCTCTTAAGATGCCAAGGAGAGAAGGTTTTTGTTTTCAAACTTCCTTTGGGTCAGATTGAAGCGAGGACAAAAGAAAAAGCCTTAATTTGTGGATTCACTGGATGTAACTTAGGACCTGTTACATGCAGTGAACCTATTGCATCAGCATGGCTAAAGTATGGCATCTTCCTAGGACTTACCAGACAATAGCAGCTCATGGACGCAAATTCCCCAAGTCAGCAGTTTATTTTATGACTAGAGGTTTTGTTTCTGGCTTGGGAAAAGATCAATCAAAGAGAAACTTCATACCCAGTTTCTGGATTGAACAAATTGCCTTCCTATGATCAACATGGGAAAGCATGATGAGGTTCACCACTCTCCACCACCACAAGTGGCACAGACCCAGCATACACTTCTGGGGAAGGAGGGGACTCATTCCGTTCCCCTCCAGAATAGGGCATTCCCAGCCCCTGCATAGCAGTGTCAAAAACTGCCTACAAACACAGCTTCTGCATGATGGTGTCATCAATTTGCAAGGAAAAAGTTTTACTCCAATCCCAGATGTGGAAAGAATGCTTTAATGCTGATATTCCACAGCAGAAAGACCAGGACACAAATAGCCAATCCTGGACATGGGAAAGACAGCAGAAAAAGGGAGTCAGAAGATCACCTAATGCTCCCAGCCCTAGTGAAGGTCTTGGGGAGGTAGAGTAATGGCATCAAATTGCAAATATGTGCTACCTTTCACCGAAAGTGTTGTCAAACACCATGCAGGCTTCTGGGAATGCAGGCATTGAGACTACAATCTAAAAATTTCCAGAGAGAGGCTCATAGTTCACTGCCAAAGACCAGTCAATCAAGAGTAAAACTAAAAGCAACAAATTTACCTCTCACATCACCTTGGTCTTTCTTCTCTTCTTCTTCAGTAACAACTGCAAACAAAGCTCGCCACAAAAACATGTATCAGTCTCTGTGTTGTGCAAACCTTCTTCTGTGTTGTGCAAACCTTCTTCTGTGTTGTGCAAACCTTCTTGAGACCACAACCTTCCAGCCATATATCAACCACATTCTTTTCCTGTCCAGTTATAGTCACATAAGAGAGGAAGATTCCCAAGCTGTGATAATGCTTACTTTACTTCTCCAATGGCATTGTGTGGCAATCAAGTTCCTCTAGAAACTGTGTTCAAGCCATTAGTTAGATATATTATTAATCTCTCAGATGGGAATGGTTAGAAATATGTGAGATTGATATATCTCTCATAAGAATCAAGAAATCTCCATTCTCACAATTAAGAAAAGGCAAAGTGAGGTTAACACATCTTCAACCAGCCACAGAGAACTCCAAAGAAGGAAGGACAAAACACACAGAACAAAGGACCAAGACACAAAAAACAAAATAAAACACAAAATATGTGAGATTGACTACAAAATCCTCAAACTACCTTCCAGAAGAACCTAACTGAATGTACACCACTGTGTTGGCAATACAGACTCCTGCACAGTTCCATCCACTCCAACTTGTAATGTTCCCTGCAGCTCACTTGAGAACACAACCACCTGACACTGCAAAAATATCATTGGTCAAACTGTATGTACTCTTGTAGGAATTTATCAGATTCTGAGGCATTTACCTCCTACCAAGTAATACGCCACACAGAAACATAAGTTGCTGTACCTGCAAGGAAGCATCAATACTGTAGAGCCACAGTGCTCATTAGTAGCACAACCATTGCCAAATAATCAAAATCAATTAATAAATGTTGTTCAAAGGAAAGACCCAAACCTTTGGAGGAGGAGAATCTGGCTTGTTTGGATGTTGAGTGGTGGGTATGTTGCATGCAAACTCTTCATCCTGCATTAGAGCTGGACATCATCATACTGCAATACAATTCACAAATGTGTTACCACTGATTACTTCATGCTATATCAGACCACTATCACAATGCTTTCTTCTAATAAAATGATTGAGAACATCCAATCAGCAAAATAATGGAATCCCACATTCCCCTAACTACTACAGAATTTGGTACTAGAAAGAGGGAACAAAGAGCCCACTGTGTTGAAAACAAACACAGTTTGCTCAGGCAGAAACAGCTCATTCACCTTGTTTGCTTCACAATTCACCTCAACACCATCTGCAACACAACCCTTTCAGTGTACACAGGAGTAGTTTGTGTGCCAAACATCATGACATGTTCCATGAAGAGTGGCTGATTCGAACTGCAACTTAGCTTCAGCTATATATTAATAAATCGTGCCAACAAAACCTACAAGTTCCATCTCGCTAATACATTGGCTGAAGCTGTGCAGATTGTCTGGTCCTCTTTCAGCTGCCTGCTGGGACCAAGACAAACAAATCATCACTGCATCATAACAGTTGTGTGCTTCTGAAAATGAGAAAATGTCCAAATCTCTGAAACAAGCTTGGGACTTTCAGTCGCCATACCGTAATTGTGTTTGGCATTCCTCCCCCATTCAGCTTCAGGCCATTCATCAATCTTGTTGTCTTGTGCCATAATGCATAATCAAAGCTCCTTCATGTAATGGGTACACTCCAACAAACTTCAACTCCGAAACAAACCCTAAAAGACCCTAGCAAACCCTAACAGACCCTACCAAGGACACAATATTGTGCGTCGGAAAACAACGGCGTCTTAGGGTTCTTCCTGGGGCTCCATAACCGTTGGATTCTGCATCGGACGGTCCAAAACGGATGAAAAAACCGAGGGCTAAGCTGGCGGCCGGCGAGGGCAAAGCTCCACCATAAAGACCTCGTCGCTCCGACGAACTCAGTCTCTTTGGTGGCATAGCGCTTGCGGCGCTCTCGTCTTGTGCGAAGAACTTGGCGTCGAGTTGCGTTGCTATTCTTCTGCGAGTTCTGAGGTACAACTCTCTTTGCATCTTGTTTTTTTATCAATATCGGGAACGGGAAACAAAAGCTAATATGTATTTGTTTTGCCGTCATTTGCGGCAACTGCTTTCTTTCTTACTGTGTTTATTCGAAGTCGATCTTCCTTTCTCCGACTGTTCCTTTTCCGCATCCTGTTGTTTAGAGTAAGTGGTTTCCGTTCATAGATTTCGATTATCGGTTTCAAAAGGAACGCCGTGTTCTGTTTGCAGGTTAAGTTTTCATGCTTTGCTTTTTTGCAGGTTTTTTCGATATGTCGTGATTTCTTTCTTGCTGGCTTTTTTGTTACATCGTGATTTACTTGCTTGCAGTTTTCTTTGTTACGTCGCGGTTCGCTAGCATGCGTATTTCAAAGTAACACCATGATTTGCTTTCTTGCTGGGTTTGCTGTGTCCTCATTTTCTTCCTTTGCAGGTTGTTCACTATATTGCTGATCTTTCTATGACGGGGTTTTGCTTGCAGACCTTCGGCAAGATGGGAAAGGAGAAGTCGCATATCAATATCGTGGTCATTGGACATGTCGACTCCGGCAAGTCCACTACCACTGGTCATCTCATTTACAAGCTGGGGGGTATCGACAAGAGAGTGATCGAGCGCTTTGAGAAGGAGGCTGCTGAGATGAACAAGCGCTCTTTCAAGTACGCATGGGTGCTGGATAAGCTCAAGGCCGAGCGGGAGCGTGGTATCACAATCGATATTGCGCTGTGGAAGTTTGAGACTACCAAGTACTATTGCACTGTCATCGATGCTCCCGGGCATCGTGATTTCATCAAGAACATGATCACAGGTACATCTCAAGCCGATTGCGCTGTTCTCATCATCGACTCCACCACCGGAGGTTTTGAGGCAGGTATTTCCAAGGATGGACAGACCCGCGAGCACGCACTTCTCGCCTTCACTCTTGGCGTCAAGCAGATGATCTGCTGTTGCAACAAGGTATGTCTACGGTTTCAGTGGTCTTGTTTCTGCGCTACACTTTTTATCTGTGTTGTCATTGCTCTGTATCCATAGCCGATGTAGTTGGATTTCGTTTCTGAATCCATTTCGTTCTTGTAGATGGATGCCACAACCCCAAAGTACAGCAAAGCACGTTTTGAGGAGATCACCAAGGAGGTTTCTTCGTACTTGAAGAAGGTCGGGTACAACCCAGAGAAGATCCCGTTCGTCCCTATCTCCGGATTCGAGGGAGACAACATGATCGACCGCTCTGCCAACTTGGAGTGGTACAAGGGCCCCACTCTGTTGGAAGCCTTGGACCAGATCTCAGAGCCCAAGAGGCCATCAGACAAGCCTCTGCGGTTGCCTCTCCAGGATGTGTACAAGATTGGAGGCATTGGAACTGTGCCTGTGGGACGAGTGGAGACGGGTGTCATCAAGCCTGGTATGCTGGTAACCTTCGCTCCCACCGGGCTGACCACTGAGGTGAAGTCAGTAGAAATGCACCACGAGTCGTTGCTTGAGGCTCATCCAGGTGACAATGTCGGATTCAATGTGAAGAATGTTGCTGTGAAGGATTTGAAGAGAGGTTATGTTGCTTCTGACTCTAAGAACGACCCTGCTAAGGAAGCGGCCAATTTCACCTCCCAGGTCATCATTATGAATCACCCTGGTCAGATTGGAAATGGCTATGCACCAGTTCTGGATTGCCACACCTCCCACATTGCAGTCAAGTTTGCCGAGATCCTGACAAAGGTGGATCGCCGCTCAGGCAAGGAGCTTGAGAAGGAACCTAAGTTCTTGAAGAATGGAGATGCTGGGTTTGTGAAGATGATTCCCACTAAGCCCATGACAGTGGAGACTTTTGCGGAGTATCCACCACTTGGCCGCTTTGCAGTGCGGGACATGAGGCAGACGGTGGCTGTTGGTGTTATCAAGGCTGTTGAGAAGAAGGAACCCACAGGTGCCAAGGTGACGAAGGCAGCAGCCAAGAAGAAATGAAACTTGATGATACATCTGATCCTGAAACCAATCTTGACAAACCTGCACATAGGATCAGTGCTTCTGAGTAGAAATTATCTTCTGTGTGAAGTCTCAGAACACTTAATGTCTGCTTGTCAGAGGCAAACATGGGTGCTTGACAGAAGGTGGCATGGTGAATACCAGGTCTGCTGTTAGGGAGTTTTGAAGACTGTAATACAGTTCCAAAATTGTCATTTTTCTTGAGGCATGAAATTTTCTTGCTGATGCTGGGTGCCTTTGCCTGGGTGCCTTGGCAAAAAACATATGCTATAAACATGCTCTTTCTCATGTGCAGTAAGTGTTGACATGTGTAAGTTGATGGAAGTCTTGACTGATTGATGGTAGGTCATGTTTGCGTTCTGCAACCATCAGTAGAGTTGCAATTCCTGAAAGTTTTAATTGTTGAAATTAATAACCTGCATCAATGAAAAATTATGTGTCCAGGCAGCTTCGAACTGTGAAAATCATAACACGTTTTATAATGAAAGTCGAGTTCCAAGTTTCGATTATTATTGAGTCTGGATTGGGTGAACTTGGAAGTTCAACATCATCCAGAAAAGCGGGGTTTCCTTTCGGATTTTATCATTGGATTCTGAATGCGATTTATACGTGACCTAATATTTGAGATCAAAAGCGACTGTATCTTCTTTTACAAGAAACTATAACAGCAGTACCTGTCTTGAGAAAACAGTGGGTAGCAATTACGTGCAAAAATCCTCAATGCAAATTCTACCAACATCACTCCTAGCCCTGCACCTCGTGGGATTGTTGCAACCCAAGTCCACTAGCTCCTAGTATCATCACCATTCAAGAGATTGTAGATGAAGTGCAGAGAAGGATGAGGGAGCACAACAATGGAGAAATAGTTGCCATGCTAGCAGCAGTGGAAGGAGATGATATCTTTTGCTTTTGAAGGTGCTACCCATCCACACATGGGAAGATCATTACATGATCTAGTCGTAACAACATGAGCAAGATGGGTACTAAAGGTACCTTTGTCTTCTTTCATTATAAAAGCCTCTTCTTCTTAAACTTCAATTATCCTCCTACTTGGAGTATTTACTTTTTGTTGCAACTTTCAAGGGATAGGTGTTATATACAATTTGTCTCTTGACCATCCTTATTATATATGCCTTGGCTTGTCACCAATGCTCCTATGTCATTCCTTTTTTATTGTACAATTTGAACTACAACATTATATCCACATAATGTGTACAAGTGAAAATATTTTGCATAGAAGCCTTCGTGTACATGTTACAATACATGTTGAGATCCATGAAGAAGCAATTTATGCCCCAAACATTATTCTACATAGCAGTGGCCACATGTCAACAATGTGTATTAATCTCCTTGTTAATTAACAATGTGTATTGGTCCCTTGACATTTTGTCAACGATTTGAAGTTTCCAATTCCAACTTGCTAGGAATCAAATTTAATTCAATTAAATGGGATTAATCAACATTTATTATTTCATGGAAACTCTTTTTTTGCCTAAAGAATCTAATTGTTGATTGAATTAAACCCAACTTTGCAATATTTTGAAAATGTGGGTTCAACTAATGATTTAACTTTTGGTGTAAATGCAAGATTCATGAATGATGATGTTATGGTGGTGTTGGTTTGGTGTTCATAAACCTTCCCTAGTTCACTATTATTGTATCTAAGATGGTGTATTGAGTACATCCTCTTCTTCCTATAGCATGTCCCATCCTTTTTTATATTGCCTTTAGCCTACCTAGCACAAGAAGTCAATGAGACCAAGAATGACAATGGAAGAATCTATCAAAAGTGCCCTTGCCATTTACACATAAATTACAACTTTGCATTGTTCAATATGAGAAAAAAATTCAACACAAACCATTGACAACCAAAGGTTGGCAAATGTTTAATGCAAATATTTAAATTTTATGTTTTTGTTTTCTAGAATAAATAACACATAAATGAAGCTAGTTATTACATTAGAAGCATGTATATTGGCTTAATAATCACAAACTTAACATCTCATGGCATAATAATGAAAATCGTGCAAAATTCATTCATTCATAATTTGTACATTTCATGCATTGGTATCATGCGTTAAAAACACATTTGACACACGGATCTATAAGAAGATGTGACATTTGTGTGACATTTGTTCATTCATAAATTTTTACTTTATCTATTAACATATTATCTATGTATCAAACGTGTTTTCAACACACGATATTTGTGTGCAAAATATATGAACCTACAAATGAACGAACTTCGTACAATTTTCATTATTAATTCATCACATGCTAAATTTGTGATAGTAATTGGTTCCATAGGGTTCATTGCCTAAAGGTTTATACTACAATTTTATTTATTTTCAATTGAATATGCATAGCTTTGATAAAATATTTTCAAAAAAATCAATTTTAATGATTCATTGGGGAAAGGTAATGTCTCACAAATGGATTTGACACAAACTTTTAACATATTGTCTATGTGAAAATTTCATTCAACAATCATATTGGCCTTGTAAAATGTCCATTTTATGGTCACAATCTTGCATGAAACTTTTCTAATTATTGTAATTATGTTTGTAGAAATAAGGTTTCTATGGTTGATCAAATTTATGATGTATCAAATCTTAAGGTTTAAAGAAGTGTAAAACAATTATAATTGTTTAATTTGAGTTTCAATTGTGCAATTGTAATTAGATTTGGATTGGAATTAGAATTAGAACCTTGATGTTATGGTTGGGATCAAAATAATACATGTTGAATGTTTATAATGCACGTATGGTCCTTTGCTATCAAACTACCCCTCAATTGATCCTTTTGTTTTCTTTATTTTTTAGGCTAAAGTATCTTCTTTTGCATGTGTATGGATTTGTTGGTGTTATGTAAAGAGATCTATAAATTTATATACCCATAGTATTGGATCATCTTTCAATTATAATTTACATTGGATTAAATCACAATTTTGAAAAAAAATTCAAAACTTCTAAAGATATCTATTCATTCATAAACATGGAAATAGGTGAAAATGAAAAGCCTAAAATAACAACATATTTGCATGTGGTCATGTTTCCATTAACAACATTCATTTTTAGCAATTCATTTTAACTTTTGGGTTTAGAAATGAATGGAATTTAACAATTGAAAATGGGATTTGAGGTATTCAAGGTAGCCACCATTAAACAAAGTTCATTTGACTAAATTTGAAATTTTATTAAAAACTAATTCTTTAAACAAATAGATGCACTATATCTATATTTGACAACATTATCAATTTTAAGTTTGGGAGGACCAAAAAGCAAGAATAGAATCTACACTTGTCCACTATGATGTAGAGTAGGCATCCATTTGTGGCCTTTTATTTTGAGGAATATGCAAAACTTGCATTAGTAATTCACTTCAATTACAAATAGCTCAACATGATCTATAATAATTGATCTATGTTAATGTAAATTCTACAAGAAATGTATGAAAAACAAGAATGCCCTTTGATATCACAAGAAGATGAATAGTGCCTTGAAAATAAGGGGAAAATATGTTGAAGATGTACTCCAAGTTTGGGATATAAACAAATCCAAGGAAATCCATGTAGATTCAAGTGTGCCAATGATGGTGAAATTAATTTTATGAACAAAAAGGATGCACCAAGTAAATGACATGGGGAAGCTTTTGTTATGCCATCACCTCCATGGCCAAAACTTTTTGATTAGGAAAAAAAAGTCTATGACCTAAACAACAATAATGATTTCTTCCTAACTCCAAATCAAGTCAACAATAAGCATATGAGTGTGCTTAAACTTTCAATTTCAAGGAATAATGGTGTTACCCATGTGGTTACATAAGAAAAGGAACAAGGTTTGGTTAGGTAGAACAAGTCAAATGCACCATGTTTGGGATTATTAGGTTCACATGTGACCGGACAATAGGTCACCAAGCTAGTGTGAACATGGCCAGTTGGTTGAGTTGATTTTGTAGCTGTCAGTGTTTCTGGCTGCGCGGATCTCTCCATTACTGATGCAAAGAATGCATGGCGACTGCTTCTGGAGATGCTGTGAAATCGGATCGCACGTGAGTGAGGCGACACGGATTATGATGGAGTGGAGCTGCATTGATGAGGGGGAGTGGATGGAGCGCCGACGGAGGGTGAGGAGGAAGGATTGAAGGCAAAGGAGGACCAAGGGAGGAGGTAGAAGATCAGAGAGATTTTTAGAGACTTGGAAGGCTATGGCGAGAAGGTAGTGCAGATCATGGTAGATGAGCATAGAAATGCATAGATAGACAATAGAGAAGATCTTTAGTTCTGGCTAGTTGTTGAAATTTTTCATTGCGCCAACAATTTAGCTAGACAGTTAAGAATGACTTGCAGGATCAGCTGAGAAGCATTAGAGCCGAGGTGTGTTTGTCTTTTGATGTGTGCCTTACAGCGAGGATGTCTATACTCTCTGGACCTTTTATGAATGAAGGTGTAAGCTCAGATTCGATGATCAGAATCTGCTGATTTTGTGCAAGTGTAAGTGATGTCTGAGTGAAGTGATCAGTAGTAGTAGGCAGCAGAGCTTTGGATGATTCAAAAGGAAAGATCTGAATGTGTTGATTGGTTTTAGGATCGTATAGAACTAAGTTCCGTGTAGGGACATCAGATCGTCCGATTTGTTGCAGGGTCTTACACCCTCTCTTTTGGTATCAGAGCTGGTTCAGGTCTGGCAGTTTCGGTAGAACCTGTGGATGTCTGGCTATAATGATAATTAAAATATCATGTCTACGCCTAGTGCAGATGAGGTTGGAGCAGATGAATTAACTCAGGAGATTCATGAACAACAAATCCTTAATAGGTTTGATTATCTGACTACTTAGAATGTACCACAGAGAGGATCAGTAGTCCTGCGTTTACTGGGTTTTGGAGTGGTAACACTGGTGGGAATAGATCCAGACGCAGCTCGAATCGGAGACATAGCAGTAGAAGTAGCTCACAGTGGCTTTTATACGCGCGCTAAGGTTTGGTTGAAGGTGAGCGATGGAGCAAGGGGATGGGTGTCAATCTTAGAATACAAACACAGTACCACTACACCTCGTACTTTGCGTAAAGTCACGCCCTTGTTTGTTGAAAGGCAGAGTGGTGTACCTAGGTTAGGAGACATTTGGGTTCCTAAGTCTGCTGTTTCACCTAACTATTTCACCAGGTTCTACATCCCTGGTGTGGAAGATTTGTTCCAGATTGGAGATCATCTTGTTAGGGTGGAACATGGTGGATCGAGATCGCGTGTCATCAGCTGGAGAATATGGCGCGATTCGGAAGGAAAGTGGCAGTTCCAACAAAAATCCACAGATGAACAAAGCTTTTCCATTCTTCCATCTAATTTTGCACCTTTGAGACCAGTAGCAGAAGGAGAACAATCTCAATTCGCAGATTGAATCGTATAGTAATTGCTCTTCTCAAATTTTGAAACAAACAAAGTAGACTATAAAGTTGTTTGGTACTATGGCCGCCAATTGTGGCCTAAGGTCGGGTGTATAGTAGAAAGTGTTACAATTTTTGTGTAAAATTGAACGTTTGCAAGATGACCAGTCCCCAGGGGATGGATGAATTGTTCTGGGGAAGAGACCATGAGGACGTCAATGACTGGGTGGAGAGGCTCACCATGGCAACTGAAGTGCGAGATCTGAATGCAGACAAGCTCTTCAAGATTGCGAAGTTGAATCTGAAGGGTAGAGCAAAGGAGTGGTTCAAGAGGATGTAACCAGCCCCAGCTGATTGGCCTAAGTTGAGAACTCTGATCGTACAGAAGTATGGCAATGTGGATGCCGATGACATCAGGATGAAGCTTGATGCCATCAAGCAAGAACCCAAGGAGCAAGTTCAAAAATATTTTGAACGACTTGATAGACTGTTTCAGAAGGGAAGGATATAAGACGCCGAACAAAGGAGAAGGTTTTTGGCCAGATTAAGGCCTAAAATTCGAAAGTTATGTGTGGTGAGGATGTTTATTGACATTGAAGAGCTGGTGAGCGCTGCCACAGAGCTCAAGAGAGTACTGGGTGAGCTTGGAGAGACTCCATTCAAACCACTGAAGGAGGAGCAAGAAGAGGGAGTTATAGAGACGATGATGGAAAAGCAGGTTACTGCTTTAAACAACACACTCATTAATTTCTTAAAGGGGAATGTGCCGAATCCTGTCGCAACATCCTCTTCCACCATGTTCGGAGGGTGCCAAATCTGTAAGGGAGGAGACCATATAGCCACTACATGTCCGAGATTGAATGAACCACGGCCGAAATGCGCCAAATGTGGCATGTCTCATAGGACAAAAAATTGTGGGATAAAATGCTCCTTTTATTCAGGTCTAGGACACTTAGAGGACAAGTGTTGGAAGAGACCCAAGGATGCGAAGTCACATTCTGGAATAGCAAACTTCCTGGAAGTATTGCTGAATGACGAAGAAGCAACTCTGCAACAACTCAACAAGTTGTGTGGGAATGAGAGCATATTGTCATACACGCGAGTACCCATGAGAAGAATGCTTGTCGAAGTGGCACCAGCAGGCACGGGACCATCTTCTGAAGCTGCAGGAGAGAACACAGGGATGAATCGGGAGAATTTTGTCAGGTCGAAAATTCTATCCCATTTCATCAAAGGAAAAGTTTCAATGACACCCATGGAAACAGTGCTGATGATACCGGGAGAATTGGAACACTTAGAAAATCTAGTAAAGGTGGCTAGAAAGAAGAAGGATGCAAAAGTTGTGAACAATTAGGTGTCTATGGTTTCAACAGCTCCAACGTTTAGACGAATCTGCATCAACAAAACACATAGGAGTAAGACACTCCACTTGTCGGTGGAAGTAAATAGCTATCTGATGGAGGGACTTGTAGACACTAGAGCGTCAATGTCTATCATGGCGGCTGCAGTAGTTCGCGAATTAGGACTAATGCACTTGGTTTCTAGATCTGAAACTTACAAGACTGCATCAGGAGTTGTCACGCGGGCTCTTGGTCGAATTGATGTAGTACCGGTCAAGGTTGGAGGTGTGCAGTGCACCATGACGTTCATGGTGGTGGACACAGATAGCTATGATGTACTGCTTGGACTTGATCTGCTGATCAAAATTGGAGCAATTATTGATGTGGAACGAGGGTTGATCCAAGTGAGGCGCGAACCAGGAACCAAGGTGGAAGTATTGCCATTAACCATGGTAAACATGCTGCAGAAAACGAACTCGGAGACCATGATGCAAGAAGTTGCTGCTGCTCTGGGAAACACACATCTCAATGGAAAATTAGACGTGATTGTCAGACAGCCATCTTTGTGTGAGCACATTGCAGCTGGACGGACGGATGCATGGGTATTAGATTCGGACTCTGATACAAATGAGGATCAAGACGGCGGGCTTCAACTAATGGAGCCAGTTGCTAACGAGTATGAGTTTGGAAACACTGTTGTCAGCGCTTGATGCCTGCCCTCAGAGCCCACTTAAGAGAGAGCTGGCAACAGTAAAGTCTTGATCGATGAAAACAATCGAGCTTGAGGATTTGGTATTGTTGGAAGGACCACAGCAAATGCTACAGCTGACATTGCAAAAACAAGCTGATGATTTCATGAAAGAGGAAATCATAGATGTTGACGACTATGTCGATTGGATCAGGTGGGTTTCTGATGCAGAGCAAGGAAAGCAGGCTCTCCCTGGAGCCGCGAATTGCGCAGAAGTACCTGTACTACTACAGGTCCAGCAAATGGATAGTGCTGATTCTCATAACAACTTCAAGGAGCAGTTGGCGTTATCGAACAACCGGAAGGTAAGTTCGAGGTGGGAAGAAATTTGCCAGAGGATTCGAGTTGATCAGAATCTGGATGAGAAGAAGGGACAGCAACTCTGGGGAGTGTTAGAGCGATATCAGGATGTGTTCGCTTAGAACAAAGGAGAGCTAGGCTATTGTATTGTCGGAGAACACTCCATAGACACACAAGGATTGCCACCTTGCAAGGTAGCTCCTGGTCGATTATCATACTAGGAGGAGGTAGAGGTGAAGAGACAGATTAATGTGTTGGTGGAGTTGGGTAAGATGAAGCCGAGTGATTCGGAGTACGCCTGTCGTGTGACCTTGCCAGTGAAGAAGGATGAGAGTAGGCGATTCTGTGGAGATTACCGACCACTCAATTTACAGACCCAACGCGATTCGTTCCCCATGCCTCTTGTTGACGATGTGATTTTCCAGCTGGGGAAATCCGCTTGGTTTACTGCACTAGATTTGCAGTCAGGATTTTGGCAAATTCGAATGGCTCCTGAAAATATGAAGAAGACGGCATTGGTTACCAAGACTGGATTGTATGACTAGACGGTTATGCCTTTCGGTCTCAAGAATGCGACCAACACTTTCACGAGAACAATGTCGCTAGTTTTCAAGGAATAGGGAGACAAGTTCCTGAAGGTGTTTGTGGATGATCTCAATGTCCACATCGAAAATTGGGAAGATCATCTGCGACACTTGGAAGCTGTACTCTCCAAGTTCAGGGAAGTGAACTTGAAGCTAAACCCAGGCAAATGTTGTTTTGTTGCTGAGAGTATCATGTTCCTAGGCTATGTGGTCAGTAAGGAAGGTGCTAAGCCAGATCCTAAGAAAATTGACGCAGTGTTGCGTTTTCCAGAACCAATGACGGTCACCAGTGTTAGGTCTTTCCTGGGACTGACAGGGTACTACCGAAAGTATGTACAAGGGTACTCAAGGTTGGCTGGTCCGTTGTTTGAATTGACGAAAAAAGACGTTGTGTTTATATGGAATCAGGACTGCCAGCAGGCGTTTGATTCTTTAAAGAGAGCACTTGTTGATGCTCCCATATTGGTACATCCAGACTTCAAGAGGCCATTCTGCCTCGATGTGGATTGGTCAACCAAAGGTGTTGGTGTCGTCCTGTCACAGAAGGAGGGTAGGTTCGAGAAAGTAGTGGCGTATGCCAGCAAAGGTTTGACGGTGGCGCAAAGGAAATTTCACCCCATGGAAGGGGAGTGCTATGCATTGATCTGGGGCATCATGCATGTTAGGCAGTATCTGCACATAAACCATTTTACTCTGCGAACAGACCATAAGCTGCTTGAATGGTTGGCGACGGTGTCAGACGCACATGGCAGGAGAGGCAAATGGATTGATATGCTACAGGATTTCAGCTTCAAGATCCTGCATCGACCAGGCTTGAAACATACGAATGCAGATGCTTTGAGCAGGAACTTGGTAGGGCAAGCCATGGATGATGATGACTTCGGTGGAAAAATCCAAGACGTTGGAAGTCCACCAACTGACATGTCTAAAAGAGAAGGGGAGACTCTTTTTGTTCAGACTGGCAAAGAAACGAAATGGCTTGGCGTTAGGAGAAAGGACAAGCAGTGTGTACGACAGCATGCATGTTATGACCATGTTAGCAAACAACAGTTGTATATGGTCGACGTGGTGTCAAAAGAAGACCAAGCTAAGGAGTTTGAGCCGTATGAGGCAGAAATTGCAAGGAAGAGTGAGATTATGCAGGGCGAAGATGTGGGAGCGGTGCTGAAAAGGAGGAGACCCCAGTGCTATGACAGGCAACAACAGTTGGAGCTAGTGTTGGCCGCTCAACAACTGTTTGAATCTGGTGAATGTGACTTGGCTGCTGCAGGTTCGGATGAGGAAGACGAATGGGGCGCAAGCACAACGCACCAGGATATATGGGAGGATGTGGCCTATATGGACTTGTTGCAAGGAGGCATGCTACCAGACACTATTGATCATGGGGAGTCCAAGAGAGCAAAGAAGAGGATATCGAACTACCACTGGCAGGATCAATCACTCTATTTCAAGGACTTGCTTGTACCAAGGCCAGAAGACCGTATGGGACTAGTAGTCCGAATGCACAAGGACCTAGGGCATTTTGGAGAAGAAAAGACTCTGACAGAGGTATGTAGGAGGTACTTTTGGCACAATCGAACTGAGGATGTGAAGACTGTGGTGAAGATATGCCAACAGTGTCAGATGGTGAGAAGAGTGGGGAGTATACGTTCTGAAGATGAGGAGTTAAAGAGCATACATGTATGTGATCTATTTCATAGAGTGGCTATGGACACTACAAGACCATTGCCTGAAACCAAGTCAAGAAACAAGTACACACTGGTGGCAATCGACCATTATTCCAAATGGTGCAAGGCAAAGGCAATTGTTGATCATGGTGCTAAGACTGCGGCCAGGTTTCTAGAAGATGACATAATCTGCAGGTATGGAGTCCCCAAGTTCGTGCTCACTGACAATGGTGGGGAATGGGCTATAGAATTCGATGTTATGTGCAAGGACTACGGCATCCAGCACCAACACACTGCACCCCAATGGCCTTAGTGTAATGGGATGGCGACGCGCTTAATCAAAACCATCAAGCACGACATTACCGTTCTTGCTGCAACACCAGAAAGCGTAGATTATTGGGACGAGCATCTAGCTAAGATATTGTTTGGGTACAAATGTGGGATACAAGCTAGCACCAAGTTTTCACCCTTCATGATCTTGACAGGTCAAACACCATGTCTCAGGGCAGACAATTACCTGCATGCTCTAACTATTACGATTGATGATGATGTTGATGTTGAAATGGCTGCAGCGCAATTTCTGCAGAAAGTGAAACTTATAGCGAGCATCCACGAAAGTGTTTTACTCAATGTGGAACAAGCGCAACAGAAGCAGAGGAGGACCTATGCTACTAGGAAAGGTAAGCATACTTTCGAAGGTCTTGTTGTAGGTGAAACGATGGTCAAAATGAAGAAACCGGGAAGGAAGAGAACATTGGCTGCAAGCTGGGAAGGTCCATATCAATTCATTGGGCATGCAGATGGGAAGGGGAACTTTGATTTTGAAGAGGGTAGTCGAGTGTGCATCGTCCAGGATGCAGATGGACGCCAATGGGAAAGGCCTCGTAGAGATCTTCAGATCTATCACGTTCTCCAAGAGTAGATGAAGCTGAGGGACTCAATTTTTTTAAAAACGGAGGGGTTACATATGTGACCAGACAATAGGTCACCAAGCTAGTGTGAACATGGCCAATTGGTTGAGTTGATTTTGTAGCCGTCAGTGTTTTTGGCTGCGCGGATCTCTCCATTATTGATGCAAAGAATGCATGGTGGCTGCTTCTGGAGATGCTGTGAAATCGGATCGCACGCAAGTGAGGTGGCACGGATTATGACGGAATGGAGCTGCATTGATGGGGGGGAGTGGATGGAGCGCCGACGGAGGGTGAGGAGGAAGGATTGAAGGCAAAGGAAGACCAGGGGAGGAGGTAGAAGATTATAAAGATTTTTAGAGACTTGGGAGGCTATGGCGAGAAGGTAGTGCAAATCATGGTAGATGAGCATAGAGATGCACAGATAGACAATAGATAAGATCTTTAGTTCTAGCTAGTTGTTGAAATTTTCCGTTGCGCCAACAATTTAGCTGGACAGTTAAGAATGATTTGCAGGATCAGCTGAGAAGCATTAGAGCCGAGGTGTGTTTGTCTTTTGATGTGTGCCTTGCAATGAGGATGTCTGTACTCTCTGGACCTTTTATGAATGAAGGTGTAAGCTCAGATTCGATGATCAGAATCTGCTGATTTTGTGCAAGTGTAAGTGATGTCTGAGTGAAGTGATCAGTAGTAGTAAGCAGTAGAGCTTTGGATGATTCAAAAGGAAAGATTTGAATGTGTTGATTGGTTTTAGGATCGTACAGAACTAAGTTCCGTGTAGGGACATCAGATCGTCCGATTTGTTGCAAGGTCTTACACCCTCTTTTTTGGTTACACACAATCCAATGCAAGTAACTTGCTTTCTACTCGCATTACTTTATCACATAGGGATGTAGCATAAGTCAACATAGCAAAAGATGAAGTTTGGGCATAATCTAAATTGCAAAAAAATTCACCATAGAAAGTTCATGTGAATTAATTCAAGTTACTCCAATGAAATATAGATGAATGGCTTGTATTATTGAAAATGGACAATGTCATGAAATATATTTTTTTGGAAAAACCTAAATATATGATTCTCCTTATGAAGATGGAAACAAAGGTCATCGAGCAAATAACACCCTTGTTGTCACATTTGGGCAATGGTATTTCTATCCTCTAGATACTAATGTTTCCTTATTTACAATTATTAATATCTATATTATTCAACATATGTCTTTGTCAATGTTCTAATTGACCATTTAATTTTCATGTAGGATAATGAAAGAATTAATAGGACTATTCAAATTTCATATATTGTTTAAAATATTTAAATGCATGGATATCTTAAGGGGGTGGATAAAACATTATGCAATGATTTTGAAAGATCGAATATTGGAAAGATTGCATGTAATATTTGAAATTAAAGGAGTACAAGGCAAAGAGAAAAGGGGCTTTGGAGACCTTCAAAAAGAAAGGGAAAAAAATGTTTTATGGCAATTGTAAAAATTTGGCATGCATGTTAAGGCCATTGAAGAAAAGACAAAGTGGGGCTAGTCATTGTTATCTAATGTATTGAAATGGCATCCTTTAGAATTTGGTCCTTAATGTCCATGGATCCATACATGGGATGAGTTATAAGAAATACTAACAAAGTTGGAAAAGGAAACAAAACCCCTTTTCCAAGGAAAAAAAATGCCCACACATAATGGGAACATTTTGAATGTTCTACAAATCATCATTTGGGAAATTCCATCCATTCGTTCATCCCTTTTGTGGTTTGATATCCTAACACATTATCTTGCATTATTTTATAATAGCTTAAGAAATCTCATTGAGTACATGTTTGTGTGATTCCCCAAAATGCACCAAAGCGTTGAAGATGTATCTAGGTGTTTGCAAGAGTTGTTGGGGTTCCTAGGATTAATCATGATCTACAACATCCAATTATAAAAAAGATTTTGTTCAAGATTGTTTATAGAGCAATTGTTAATATACATAGTACAAGAAAGTTGAGAGTTGAAAAAGATGTGGTGTTATGCTACATCAATTGAAGATTGACAACAACTCTTCAATGAGGTATAACAACTTTCAATTCCATGCACTAAAAATCTTGATTCATTTATGGGCCAAAAAAAACATTGAGTGAATTACATTGAAATGTAGTTATGTTCATATTGTGAGTGATGCATGCTCTTGAGAACTCAAACATAGATGTAGGTTGGTTGTTTGTTGGGAAGATTGATTTGGAGCAAGAAAATGTCTTGTTTAAAAGATCCACCAAATGCAAAACAACTTTACCAAAACTTAAGGATTGTTAATAACATGTGTTGATGGTCAAATTAAGCAAGGCAAAGAAACCCAAACAAAACACTAGAAATTTCATAATTAGGACCATCAATAATGCTAGAAAACATGAAGAGGATGAACTTGTGCACAATAATGGAAAGGTGACTATTGTAATTCCACCAATTGAAGACATCACAAATATAGGTATGACTACCTTATATTTAAATTTTTGTGTTTGTTTGTTTGTCTATTTGTATATCTTTTAGTAACTTTGTTTACATGTCAACCACTAAGTTTCCCAACATGTTTGTATGTTTAACAAAAACAACACATTGCAAGAAGGTGTTTTTCCCAACAAAGCTTGAAAAGATTATACACAATGGACCTAATAAAGACATAGGATTGAACTTTAGCAATCAAGTCAATCTAGGTGAATGTAGCTTGGATGGAATTGAGTCTTTAGGTTTGAATGACATCAAACCATTTCAACCACAAGATTTATTTCATGTTCATTTTTAGGACAATTTTATAGGGGATTGTAAACCCTACAATGTTGTTATATTACAATCCCATACATCAAGAATCCAAGCCTTGCTACACCAATGCCTACACATATTTTGTTGGGTCCCTTTCATCCATTTATGAATACCTTGGCATTGGCTCTAGGACTACACCCTTTGCAACAACTTCACGTAGTCCCATGAGATTCATCCTAACCTCAATGACAAATCCTCCCAAGGGGAAAAGAGTCATCCCCTAAGGTTGCATCTTATGTGGATGTAAGTGAAGGACTTGTGAAAAAATGCACCAAAAAGGGCCGAAAAACATAAGTATGTTTTTTGAAAATGAATTGTGTTGTCAAATGGACTAATCAATATTGTAAATTCTCTTGTGTTGAACTCATAAGATCAGTGTTTACTTATTTTGCAAGTTGGTGAAAGTGGTGGAAGACTTCATTGTTCACATAGAAGGGAACAACTTGATGTAACTCTTTTTTTCTACTTCCTCTTAGGGGATTATTTGAAATGTTGAAAATTGATGGTGATATTATCTTACTTGACAACATTACAAGGTACTTGACTACAAATGTTATGGACTTCATTAGGCTTTTATTCTCCCACTTGCACATATCATAGAGGGACATACATCACCCATCTTTCATCTTTGGGATATTATCAAGAACTAATCAAAAGAAACAAGAGAGTTTAAGGATTTAATGTTGTTTACTTTGTGAAAAAAAAATATTGAGTTCTAATGAATGTGAAAGTCATAATCCCTTTGTCAGACACAAACCACTAGAGTGTCATTGTGAGTAGTTTCACCCATGCATTGTAATTGGATGTAAAAAATAGTAAAAACTTTCTTATGTGATTCAAAAAAAAATGATTTTAGGACAACATATTTACATAGGATGTGGTGGTTGGCAAAAGTCATGACAAAATCTAACTCCTATTGTTTGATTGGTCCATTATTTAGTTAGTAGTAGTCTTGCATTTTTCAAAGTCCCACTTTCAAGTTTATGGGTGGTGTTTGGGATATGTAAATAAGTAATAATGGATGTTAGAAATATTGATGCAAGCTTAAATACCCAATATGGGTGGAGTTGCTATAATCAATGTTAAAATGTTTTTGCATTAGGATTCATATTTTCCCATTAACTATTATGCATCATTTCTTTGCAAAGGTGTGGGTAGTTACATAAGGTAAACCATCTAGGATTTTAAAGTGAACTTTAGAGTTTTGTGTGACCCCACAAACTACAACAAAAATTAGATTGGGAGAGTTTATAATTATGTGATGAAGTTCATAACAAAATATTGCAATTGCATGTCAAGAGTTAATTCCAATAACATTAAGATATGATAATTTTATAAACCCACCCATTGAATTTTATTTTAATTTTTGCATTCTTGACTTATTTACATATTGAATTACACATCCTCTTGGTTGCAAGTGACACACAATTGATTTTTGAGGGCTGAAGCAATTCATTCCCTACAAGCTACATTGCACCATGCAATTTTTGATACCATGCATCATTATGGGTCATCGCCATACATTGTTGAAGATGGGCTTGAAAGTGTCATTTAAGAAGGTGCATAATGAACACCAACATATTCTAGGAGTGTATCTAGAACTCAACCAAACAATGGGGTTGAGAATCATGTTTCTTATGCTAGCCACTCCATGAGTAGGTAGGTCATAAACCATAGTTTTGCCAATAAAAAGCCAACTAGTGAATGAACAATGAATGGCAAATTGTTTTCTTTCACAATGGAAATTTCACAATGGGATCAACATTATTATGGGAACTCAAAAACTTGGCAACACTGGATAGCCACAACCCAACACTATTCTCCAGAGCAGTGTTTCTTTTACTGGTGAATTTTCGCCAAATTTTGACCTGAAAAATATGATTTCAATGTATAGAAAGGATTTTTCATTGGTAAAAATGGCCCAAAAATTCGCCAGTTTGTGAATTTAAAAAAATTCCAAATCACCAGAGTTTTATTTGATAACTTCCAGAAGGTAGCCAAGAAATATAAGAAGGATTCTTTTTTTTAAAAGAAAATTCCTACCTTCATATATATATCTATTGTGTAACCAAATTTGGCTAAATTATTTTCTGGATGATCGCCACTTTTTGGCTACATAACAAAATCCTTAAAAAGAAACCCTGCTCCACCAGAGTCCAAACAGTTGTGCCTGAGTCCCAAGTGGTACGAAAGGGGCAGTTGTAGAATTTATGAAAAACAGTAAAAAGCATTATTCGGCTGTCCAATAATTAGGCCAGTGATGCACATTCAATTCACTCATCAATGCTGCCCCTGCCCGTCTCTCCCTGCCCCTTACCCAAAATGGATGTGCATGCGCATCGACAGTTTTCTTTTTTTTCTTTTTTTAGGAATTTTTGTTTGTAGCCAAAATGGCAAATCATCCATAAGGAAACAAACATGTAGACATTCAAACAAATTTGGCTATCAACCAGAAATGAAGTACTCATCTTTATTTATTCTTCTGTATGTTTGGCTACACAGTGAAAACTTATTATATGAATATGGCGATTTAAAACTTGTTTTACCCTCACTTTTGGCGACTGAAAACCTCCAAAAATAATCACAAATCATCCCTATGAAGATTTAGCCAAATTTGGTTATAAACCAGAAATGAAGTACCCATTGTGTATTTTTGGCTACACAATGGAAAACTTATTGTATGAATCTGGCGATTTAAAACTTGTTTTACCCTCACTTTCGGCAACTGAAAACCTCCAAATTTTACTCTTTTTTCGAATTTTTAATTTTTAATTTCGCTTTTTGGCGAATTTTCGCCAGTAAATTTTATTTTATTTTTTAAAAACACTGGTGCCAAATCTCAGTCTTGCCTGGCTAACAACAAACAGGGTTCAAAGCTTCTTCGCCTCTTCTGCTTCTGCCGACATCGCTGGGCTTGGCGCTTTACTCTTGGGGGCTGGAGGCTGGTTGTCAAACCTTGCAAACGAAGTTAATAGTCCCTGTGAATTTCTTCGGCCCAGCCAAGCACAGAACATTCTTTAATTGCCATGAATCACTAAATGCTAGGCATGTGGCGAACTGTACATGTAGGGTAAAGCCTAAGGCAGTTAAGCTTTACCACAATAAGGGCCCATGTGAGTCTGCCTCATGTGCGAGCTTTACCAAGCACAAAGACCTTCTTGAAATTTTTATTTATGTTTTTTTTTTCGTCTCATGATGATATTCTCTCATCAGGTAAACCCTAAACCCTGAAAAACAAGGGCAGCCATTTCCCTTCCCTTCCCTTCCCTTCCCTTCCATTGTAAAGATCTGCTTGAAATTTTTTTAGTGTAGTTGAAGGATGCATTCTTGCATGTAATCTTTTTCCTCCACAACGAGCGAGCATTTCAAAATACATAATGCTCATGATACACACTAAATTTTTTTCAAGCAAGTCTTAACAAGGGAAGGGAAGGTGGTTGGTATGGTATATAGGCATGCACCTGGTATCAACACTGGTAGCAAGGACCTTACTAGTTTGGTATGAGCTGAGGTAATACAAGCCTATAATGGTGTGTTCACACCTGATGTTAACTTACTCTTAAATGAAAATCTAGGTGGCATCCTACGTGGCATGCACCCAATGTCAAATGGGTGATAGCTTAATGTTAAATGAAGGGTAGCTTAACATAAAATGTTCATAGTAAGTAGGTGTAAGTCCTAAATGACTAGCCTGGTGTTAATGGACTCAACACTAGAGTCCCTAATGTCAAGTGTGAATGCACCTTAAAACCTATGCGAGCCTGATAGAGGTAATATAACCAGGTGTATAGTATATACCTGCTTCATACTGGCCAATCTAGAGCCTGCCATTCTTGATGTATATAGGTGGTAAGGGAGAAGGAGCATGGAACTTTAGGACTAAGGTCCCAAAGCCATGTGTTAGGTATAGGGGAAGGCCTGCTCCTGAGGGCCGAGTCCCCTAATTTGAGGGTCGTAGACTCAAGGGCATAGGCCAAAAATTTAGGGTTAGGTTTACAGGAGTAGGTCTTTCCCGGCTTTAAGTATTACGAAAGGTGTGTTTTTTTGTTAGAATGGTGGTGGAAGGTTTGCATGCCCAATTTGTAACTGATTTTCTGTCATTTTGTGTAAGGTAAGGTTCTTCGTTGAGGATGTTATCCGTGTAATGTCTCTATGCCCAAGGGCCGGAATGTCCAAGAAACAGACCCAAGATTCAAGCTGACGAAGAAGGGAGGAAAAACAAAATCACAAAAAACAAAAACAAAAACAGAGACTTGCAGAGAATGCATCCACAAGTGCACTTGAGTGGGCAAACTAATGATTGATTTTTGCTGATACCTATTTGTTTGTTGCACTGGCACAAAAGACTCAACAAAAGTCAGTTCACAAGCAAAGTCCCAAGTCACAACAACAAACTCTCCACAAAGAGGAGAGGAGGGAACCAGGAAGAAACTGAAGAAAGAAGAGAGAAGGGCCCCAACTATCTGATGCTCTCTCTCTCCTCCTCTTTGTGCATGATCCAAGCTCAGATCAGAAACAACTACAAACACCCCTCTACTCCACCACCTGCATTGGGGGATTTGGTGTCTGAAAGAATGAAAGAAAGAAAAGCTTTGTTGTTTTTCTCTTGGTAACAGTTTGTGTGAGTTCTTTCTTGGACTTAGAATAGAGTACTTAGGAAAATGTCAGGGGCCGGGGGAATGTATGTCTAAGAACAGTGAGGAGTTTTGGGAGGTGGAAGGAAGGTGGGTGTTTTTGGATACTGTGAGAATGTGGCTGGATTCTTCTTCTTCTTCTTCTCCTTCGATTTTGAGCTTGAGGACGAAGCTGATCATGTCGACGGCTAAAGGAAGGCGTTTGCAGAGGATGATGAGGAACTGGAAGTTGACAATCATGTGTGGGTTGATGACTATCCTGGTTTTGCGAGGAACCATAGGAGCTGGGAAATTTGGGACTCCTGCTCAGGACTTTGAGGAATTGTCAATGCATCTCAAGTCTGCCACCATTGGGATGCATCATGGGTTGCAGCGGCGGGGTCGACTTGCTCAGGTAGAAGAAGAGAAGAAGGAGGGACCTGGCAAGAGGCTCCTCCTCCTCAGGAAACAAGACGAAGCTCATAAGATACGTAGGATCCATAAGCCGTATCGACTTGGACCTGTTATCACAAACTGGGACGAGCAACGCCAACAATGGAAGGCACAAAATCCCAACGTGAGTATCACGACGTCCAAAGGAGGGAAGCCGCGAATGCTTCTTGTCACCGCCAGTTCGCAGCCGACGACGGCGGCAGCAGCAGCTTGCCAGACTTCAATGGGAGATCACCTTCTTCTTATGTCGATAAAGAACAAGATCGACTACTGTCGTCTCCACAGCATCGAAATCTTTTACAACGTAGCACAGTTGGAGCCTGAAATGGCTCACAGTTGGGCCAAACTTCTGCTGATCCGCAAGCTGATGCTTGAGCACCCGCAGGCAGAGTGGATATGGTGGATGGACACTGAAGCCATGGTGACGGACATGTCGTTCCAGGTACCAGTCGAGAAATACCAGAATCATAATTTGGTGATGCAAGGCAGCTTTGACAACAACGACGACGACAAGAGCTGGGACACCAGACTTCGCACCGAAAGCTTTCTCATACGCAACTGTCAGTGGAGTCTCAACTTTCTTGACGCCTGGGCTGGTGGTCGACCCATCATAGGCAGCAGCAGCAGCATCAGAAACAAAGGAGGAGGTGTGGATTCTCTCTCTCTCTCTCTCTCTCAGCTCCTCATTTGATTCAGTTCTTCCTGCTCTCTCTTGTCTTCTTTTCATTCAAACCAGGGTTTTTTTGAAAGTAAAATAGGCTTAAGACTCCTTCACATTTTTGGAACATGCTCGAACCCAATAGAGAAAATCTGGTTATATTTCCAAAAAGAACTGTAGAATGTTGGTGGCTGGAAAAACCAACAAAACACATATTTTTAGCTATTTTGAAATATTTTTAGCCAGGAAAAAAAAAGGTTGAACTTCAAACTAGAAGGTTTGCTAGAACTGTGAATGATCATCGGCTGGGGCTTTCCATAGCTCTTTTCTGATGGCACATTTGTGTTCTCAATCAGTAGTATATGGGAAACTGGGGTTTTTTTTTTCTCTCCAACGAAAAAGAGTCAGTCTCTCCTTTCGATACCAGAGCTTGCATTGCAAAACTCATCTCTGTGCAGTGGCACACAGCCAGAGCTAGTTGCAAATTTTCACCTTCAAGAACAAGGGTCTGAAATTCCTCCCATGTAATAATAATGTGTTGCAGGTGAATTGCTTACAAAGAAGACCTTGAAAGGACAACAGCCAAAATTTGAAGCTGATGATCAATCTGCACTTGTGTACCTCTTGTCCACAAGGACACAAGAGTGGACTGACAAAGTGTTTCTGGAAAACTCCAACTTTCTCAATGGCTTTAATTGGGCCATCTCAGTTGATGAGGGAATGATGGAGCATTCTCACCCAGGGCTAGGAGATCATAGATGGCCAGTTGTGACAAGCTTTGTTGGGTGTTTCAAGCCATGTTCAAAGGTTCAAAGCACTGATTATTCATCATCAGATAAATGTGCAATGCAGATGGAGAGAGTTTTCAATTTTGGTGACAATCAAATTCTTGGAATCTATGGTTACAAGCATGTGTCTCTTATGTCAAAGAAACTGGAAAAAGTGAGGAATGATACAGCTGATCCTTTGCATCTTGAGGCAGAGCTCATGCAGAAGCTGGGTTCCTCAAATGCTCCAGCAGAAGAAATCACTGCCATTGAACCCCAATCTTAAACCCTGGTGGTGATTTAAGTAGGGGAAAAACCTAGTAATTGAGATTCCATTTTTGCATCAAACCCTGGACTCTGAATGCACAATGATGTTTGACAAATCATATAGAGAAGAAATTTGGGTTTTGGCTCTTGGCTATTGCCCACCCGGCAGCAGCCTGTGATTTAGAGCCAGCAGACACTAGTTATAATTCTTTGGCGACAACGCCTTTAATCTCCTGTTCTTATGTAACATCTCCTTAGTCTGCTGATGTAATATAGGAAATTTTCTGTTCCTCATCCTATTCCTTGAATCAGAGAAGAGAGCTTTGTGGAATCCCTTCTGTCTATGTGTTCTATTTATGATCGGCATGTTATGAGCATTCTCTCTTTTGCAAGTTCTTTTTGTTCTCAATTAGTTTTGTGCAAGCTATATTGTAGTGCCAAGAACCCTGTGGAAATGTGTTTATTAAATTGGGATGCCTTCTGGGCTTTAAGTGCACTGCTGAGAATTTGGCAGTGTATTTGGAGAGCACCTTCTAAACTGGAATCTGACATCCACTACCTATCAATGCCTTCCATTTTCAAGAGGACCCTTCTGTTTTTTGGGATCTCTCTCTTGGTTTTAAGTGCCCCTTCAGCATGCACGTCACATTTGGTAAGGCCCTCAGTCAAGGGCATTACCAGAAGTGGGCCCACGCTTGGCTCCCACCTCATGTGGACTCTTCTCCTGGTAATGCCCTTGACCTGCGGCCTTACCCTACTCCCATCTCTTCCATGAAAGGTAGAACCTTCTTGGAGTAAAACATGGATGGAACTTCTGTTTTTTGATGATGAGCCATGAATGATTTCAAAATATTTCAGAGGAATCTTGTTCCTGCACATATTTTGAGAGTATCACATTGGGCTCTTGGTTGGAGCCAGAATTTGCTGAGATGCTTGTTGAAGAGAATTGATGCTGTTCAACTAATTTGTAGTCTAGATCTACAGTTTTGTGCCTGAAATTCTGCATATGAATGGAGAGACACAATGTCTGGTGAGATGGTTGAATGCAAAAGTCATGGTCTAGAGGTGCTCTGACAGTATTAGCATGATGTGGAGTTTTTAATGTATGCAGGATACATTCTAAAACAGGTGCTTCCCTCTGAGTGCCATTTACAAAGTGTGGTACCTACTGGGCAAAAGTGTTCTTTCACATGTAACATTTGTGATTTGGACAAGGGTGCATGTGAAAAAGTAGTGTACATGCAAAAGCAGAAACCCCAATGTACAAGAGTCAATTGTCTCCATCTCTGTGCATAGGTCATTTTGCTCCTTTGGTCAGTAGTGATTGTGGGTTTGCGTGTATTGAAGTTGGTTTACAGAATGCAACCAACTTGCCACCAGTAATGCATCATTCAATGGCACACTTGCCATGCCACTGATGTGCTATTTGACAGAAGTTAACATATTGATCATCTCACAATGACCTTTTCCTTCTGTTTGTGAAGAACTTATTGTCACACATTCTTTACTTGTAGCTCGCTGCCAGCCAATGATAAGATCAGCAACCAACACGATGGATTATCTTAAACTACCAAAGCTACAATCTGAATTACAATTCAATAAAGTTACACAAAAATCTATCTACTCTCATATCTTGACGTGACAACCACAACAGAAATTTTTTTTGTTTAAGACTCTTCCTACCAAACTAGCATGTCTTGCTTACAAATCTATTTAAGTGAGAGAGTCTTACTAACTGATCTATTATTTATGTATCTAGATAAGTAATTTTGACTTTTGTAGTTACATGATATGGTTTGTCATTGATCTTTCTCCACACTCCCCCCTCAAACAATATCCAAATAAGGAATCTCCTCTTTGCACTATGCTTTATCAACCAAAAGAACTATGATGACAATCCATGCTCCTGTCCTTTAGGGTGTTTGTCACACAGGCTGATCTCACATGATTTTCTCTTTTCAACTTAGAATATCTTGCAAACTTCTGATGCCAATTTCAAGCCTACATTTTTCAATTTTTGTTCTTCCTAAAGCTTTTGTTAGAATATCAACTAACTACTCATGAATAGGTACATAATTAACAATTATGCTACATGTGAGAAAATGTATTATCAAACAAAGTGGTTTTGAATATCAATTGTTTTATTTTGACTTGGAAAATGGGATTGTGGGCAATCTTTGTGCTACTCTAATTATCACAAAACATTTGTGTGAATGTGTCATTTGCAAGGCTTAGTTCCTAGAGTATTTTTCTCAATGAATTGACTTCTTTGTGTTGTATGTTAAGGCTACAATGGATTGATGGTTACTTAACCAATTTATTGGTCTTAATCCTAGCCTAGAGATGAAGCCACTAGTTGATGTCATGCTCTCAAAGTCATCTATCCAATCAGAATATGACATTTGAATTTCATTTCCAATAAATGATTCCAAAGTCAATAGTTCTTTCAAGGTAGCAAAATATATGTTTAACAACTTCTAAATGTGACTCTTGGGGTCCCACCATAAAGCTACTAGATTTTCCAACAACAAAACTAATGTCAAGTTTTGAATTAATTAAACATATGATTTTCCCTACCATTACTTCGTGGTGTGCTACATCTACCTCTTTCATTCCCATGTCTACTACTAATCATAGACCTTTTATCATTGGTCTCTTGTTAGGCTTGTAATCCTACATGAAAAAATTCTTTTCTACATCTCTCTCACATCTAGTTATTACCCCATATGTATATCATAGTCCACATGAGTGAATTGCACTCCCAAATATCAATTGAGATTCCCATACTAGAGATTTCAAGTTTACACACTTTGAAGTCACTTTTGGAGCCATTAATGTTTTGCACTATCATTTCCAATTAGGACCAAATCATCGACATAAAGCACAAGAATAATATTCTTTCCACCTTGATTAAGGCAGTAAAGATTGTGATTGTACTTATTAATTTTGAACCCATATTCTTTCAATAGGTGTTGATCATTTCATACCAAGCCCTTGGAGCTTGGTTCAATCCACATAACATTTTTTTTATGACTTGTAGACATTTCCCTCTTCCCTTGGTTTGACAAACATGAGGTTATATCATGTACATTTCTTTTTTCAAATTTGCATCAAGGAAGGTTTACTTCTAATTGATATATATCTCCCATCCTTGAGAGCAACTACAATTTGTGATCATATTATAGTACCCCATTGAACTATTAAAGCAAATGGTTCATCGTAGTTGAAACCTTGTATGTGTCAAAAGCCATAAGCTATCAATCTTATTTTCAATTTTTCAAGTCTTCAAGTTACCCTACCTTCACACTATAAACTCACTAAATATTATGGTGAGTCATCTCCCCTCAAGCAAATCAACCAACTTTCAAGTTTGGATTGTTTCAATTGACTCCATATCAAAGTGAATAACCTTTCTTCAACCTCAAATCAAATTTCCTTCATCTAAGTTTCTTGGTTGTTGGAAACTTTCCATTATGATGACGAAATCATCATATCTCAATGGAAGTTTCTTGGGTTGATTTGACTTCTAATATTCAAATTGCGTGATGGAAGTTATTAGGAATATTACTTTCCAAACAATTGACATTTTTTTAGAATTGTCATTTGCATATCTTTATTGCTAGCTCATGATTTTTTCAAAGTCTTGTGAAGACAATGACCATATTCTTGTATTAATTGGACATTGATGCTAGTATGTTCTTTCAAGGTTTCATTTGTGTTTTCACCTCATAAAAATGTCTTTAGACAAACCAAAAGTTGATGCAATGACACCTCGTTCTTGGGATTTGATTATTTGAATCTCACCTTGAACCTCTCAAGAAACAAATTGGTTAACATTTGATCCTCTCTAGTCCTATTTTTCAAAAAAAAGAAAGAAAGAAGCCTAAATCTACATTCATTGATCCTAACATTTTTATGACTTTCACTATCTTTTTTTTTAGCATGAAATTTTTGTAAATTTTATGTTGTTCATGTCACACCATACTAGTAGACATTTGCTCCAAATCATTGTTGTATTTTTCTCTTCCTATGTTTAGGAGTATGAACAAAGTCTTCAAAACCCTAACCCTTGAAATTATCTAATTTGGGCTTTTATCAATAAGTTTTTATAGAGAGTTCATACCACGATTTGCTCAAGAGTTAGGACTTTTCTGACCAGGTAATTAGTTGTTTTAAATGTTAATTAGATTCAAGAAAAGACTAGAAGTTGATTAGGCAAAAGGATTGTTTTGAGCTTTCTCCAACATGGTTTGAAATTCTCCTCTTCCCATATTCCATTTTGGTGTGGAAATTGTGCATGTATAATCACTACTAGAAATCATGTGGATAGACCATTGGGCAAACCACCCATTTTCTGGTAGTACCACTATAGTGGGTACCTAGTGGCCTAGTGGTTTTGGATAGTGGTTGGTCCCTGATGGGATTAAGGAAACCACCGGGTAGGCACTTAGGTGGTTTGGAGCAGTTTGATTTTTATTTTTATTTTTTTGGGCGGGTGTTCTTGGGCAATGGGCAAGTTCATTAGTGGTTTTATCAATGATTTCGGGTGGTGGTCTTTAGGTGTTTTGTTAGTGCTTCTATGGGTTTTCTAATAGTGGGCAAGGTGGTTATCAATGAGTGGTTTTAAAGGTGGATTTTTTTTAATGGTTTTCAAGTTACTTATTAATGGTTATGGCTAGTGGTCTATTTTCGATTTTTCAATGGTTTGGAGGTGGTATGCTTTAGTGGTGTTGCAATGTTGTTGTAGTGAGTTTATAGTGGTTTATTGTGGTGGTTTGGAAATGTTTGTTAGTGGTTTAAGAGTGACCTATTTTAGTGGTACTTTAATTGGGTTGTGGTAGAATTACAATGGTAATGTAATTCCATTATATTGATTTTTTGGTGGGTTTTATAATTGATTTGGAGTCGTATTGTTTAATGACATTGTAATTATGTTATAGTGGCTTTATGGTTGTTTTTTAGTGGATTGGGAATGGCGTATAAATGGTAGTGTAAATCCATTGTCGATGTAATTCAATGTTTGGTTTATTTGGAATTAGTTCCATCTCAACTAACTATTTGAAGATTGTTCCACCTCAGTTACTTGTTATGCCTACACAAAACAACAATATGCCAAGTCATGAAAAATGGTTTTGGGTCAAGTTTAGATGAATGTGTGAGCCCTACCAACATAGCCATGCACGATAGTCTCAATTTTCAAAACTTACATCGGGGATATTGGAGTGTGATAAGGCTATTAAGGGTATTTAACAATTTCATGTTAGGATGAGGAATGATGGGTGCACATGGTTGCATGGGGGGGTTATTTTTGTTTTGAAATTTGATTTTCTTTTTCAACAAAAACTAATAATCATAATTTTAAAACTTCAATTGCATGATTGGGGGTGAGAAGTTTGTAGAGGGTTACGGTTAAAAACAAAAAACAAAATTTGTAATGTTCACGAAAATGTTGGTCTCATTCTGGTATTTAGTGGATAGTCACGTAGATAAAGATGATTTGAAATTCTTGAAACAATTAAGGGGTGTCAATAAAAGGTCCAATGGATATAGAATAATCTTCAAGCATTATAAACATGTAAAATTAATTTGAGACAACATAATAATTAAAATGAATAAGGTGATAAGGTGCGAATTACAACATGGATTTCATGATGAACAAAGTTTTTATTTAGGTTATGGAAAAAATCAAGGAGGAGCTACAAGTACATGTTGAATCCTAAGTTATGCCACAGTGGTAATTCATAATTGCAAGAAATTTAAAATGTGTTGGACGGTGTGAACTAAGTAATTTGCCTTGCTATTAAGAGGTAATCGACAAATCAGACCACACAACCAATGGTAGTATTTAACGTTAGGAATTAAAGACCATGGAAAAATTGAAATGTCTTCAGTTTCATAAAACTTTCACAGATAATTTCAAATTCATCGTTAAAAAGCGAGGTCAACTTACAACAAAATCACCAAGGTAAAATAATTCAAAAAATTTTGATAATATCAAGCTCAAAAAGGTTTGATTTTGAAACAAAGGTGCACTTTTCGCGGTTCAAGATCTTCATCACAAAGTTGTTAGGTCAGTGTCAAATCTATGGACGACTTTTAAGGTGGTTCTTCATTCATTTGTGCAGCTTAAGGCATGTAAAACGTAGTCATGCGCAATGCCATGAATTCAAATAAAAGAAAAAGTCTTTGATCAAAATCAATTTGGTGATAAATGTGTGGAAAATTTGGTACGTCGAGATGTGTGATTGTAATTTATAGGTCAAGGAAAATGAAGGAAAAATGTGAAACAATGGTTTAAAACCATGGTAAAACAAAACCTTAAAATCAATGGAAAAAAAGTTTAAATAGAATATTATGGGATGAAAAATGGAAAGAAGTCAAAATGATGTTTTTCCTTCACTTTCCAAAGGCAATTAAGCATGGAACATTCCAAGGGCCACTAAGCTTGGAACCTTCCATTGGCCACCAAGCAAAATGCTTCCCCATTGACTTCCAAGCATTGGATTCATTTCAAGGGCCACTAAGCATGGAACATTCCAAGGGTCACCAAGCTTGGAACCTTTCATTAACCACCAAGTTGGGGTCTTCCTTCGCCTCCTTTTGTCCCCTTCTCTTTAAAAGCGCAAATTTGGATCATTTTATTTTATTTTTCAAATGTGATTTCCAATTTGATTATTTGAAAATTTGTTCCTACAACTTTTCTTGGGATGAGAATAATGATTAGTTTTAATAGATGGTGGAAAGAAGGATAATAAATTGGATGATAATAGTACCTTTGAAAGAATGGAAATGAGTAGGGGTAGATTTGGAGCTTGAAATCTTATAGAAATTTCATAAAACCTCTCAGGTTTTGTAACATAACCTTTTATTTATTTAGGTGCAAAGTTTGAAATTTGGCAAGTAGGGACACCCTGTAATTAACTTTTCAATGACCTAATGCAAACTAGATTTGAATAGAGTATGTGATGACAACAACGTTTTAAGTGACTAGAGGTTTGTTATCAAGTTGAACTTTCTACTTTTGTAAAACCATTTCGGGTTCTATGGCACAAATTTTTATTGATTTAGGTGCAGAGTTTGAGATTTGGTAAGCAAGTGTACCTTGTAACTAGCTTTCTAATGAACTAATGCAAGTTATATTTGGATAATGTATGTGATGGCAATAAAGTTTGAGTGATTAGAGGTTTGTTGTCAAGTTGAACATTATATCGACTTCTTAGAAGTTGGTTTAGGTGGGTGATAATTTAACATAAAATTCTAAGATTTGGAGAGTTTGAATTTTGAAAATACATCTATAAATTCCAAATCATAAATGATGCATAGGAAGAAAATTATTTGTTTTCAATTGTAAATACAATTCAATATTTAAATATATACTTTGCATTTTTCTTTCACCAATAACATATGTACCTCTAAGTATAATCACTTCATAGAATCGGGAGTAGAGGGACCGAAAGTCACTTCACATAATGCTAAAAACATATGTTGAACTAACCATTATTCTCATGCATAATTTCATGGCAATAAAGTGAAAACCACTCTTTACTTACATATTCAAAACTAGAGATGTCACATTTGTAACAGTATACACAAAAGTCTCTTGGATAGGTGTGAAGTGTTGAGTCATAAGCTGCCACATACACAAAAATCATTAGTCTAAAGCCAGGAACATATCTATGAGATTGCAAATAAATCCTTACAACACTTTGGAAGTCCCACAACAATGTATCAGACCACCATATTCATTACAAAAGGTAGTGACAAGTCGTAATGATTGCCCACTAGTTTCATCAACTCCAAATGGGAGGTGCAAATCATGTACAATAATCTAGCAAAACTTTTAAGCAAACTTAGGATTTGCATCTTGTGTTTGTGCCACATTTATGAAACCAATAGGATGATTTCATTATGATGTTGGTTAACACTAAGGCAACTTAGAATTGTATTTAGATACATTGATAGCTTCTTGTGAAGCAATTCCACCAACAATGGAGGCTATAATGTGATTTTCACTAGCTCCAAAATGACAAACCTCACTAATTAGGTTTATAATAAATGTTGCCCTTTTTCTCCCCATGTCATTCAATATGCTTACATCTATGGCTTTCAACCTTGAAACATCTTCCTCCAATTCCCTATAATCAAAACCAAACATCAAGTTAAGCATATTGTAAAGAGATGTTGGAGGCAGTGGCTCTTCCTAGCTAGAAAACTATGTAGGTTAACTTGCCCATTCCTTTTCCTACATAAAGCAATACTTGCTTCAACTATTCAAAGAAAAATGGCTAAAAATTTTGCAACTTTCTCATCTATGTTTCTAGATTCCATTTCAAATCAAGTAAAATCATAGCAACAAACAAAAACCAACTTCATTTAATTAAAATGTATTGTGATACGAAAAACCTATAGGACACTAATATCCTACAGGACCATTGCCTTTAGGGGTGGATTGTGTGTGCCCTTTCTCTTCACAAATGAGTAGGAATCATATCGTCAAAAGCTCTAGGATATTTGTTATAAATTGTAATAAAATGGTCCACAACCCTAAACAACACATACAATGTCAAATGAGTGCATAACAAACACCTTTCACAAAGTTTACTTTGTAGTTATAAATTCCTACTTATCTTTCATAATTTAAATTACTGGATTGGTGGTATGAACTATGAACCACAAAATGAACATGGCAATAAAATTGTGGTTATTTTTCTTCATTAGCAAGAAGCCTTTGCAATTCAGGCCTTGCCTTTGAGCTGGATTCATCTCTTAATGTTTTACACCTCAACACTTGGATTACTAAAAGATCCCACTAGCACCTTTAATCAATGAAACATAGCCACATTGAGTTCAATGCTATATAATTGATGTAAAATAAAAATAACAATTTTTTTTCTTGCACACTAATTGATTGTGACTACAAGAAGTCTAACATGGCAACAATGGCATGTTAAAACAATTTGTTAGACTTAAAACTTCATCACGTTATTTGCAACATTAATCTATGGCCAAAATTGCAAAACCCAATTTGACCCAAAAACAAAAGGTCCTACATCATCAAGCAAGGACAAGATTTCACTCAACATGAACTTGACAATATGAATTTTTCAAATTAGGAAACTAGCTTTCAAATGCAAGGAACATTCAATCAACATCTATATTAGTTGCAAATAGTTGCAAATCTTGTTTTCATATTATTGGGTGAAGGACAAAATCCCAATGTTAATGCAAGAGAAATCTTTCCAAACTTTAGGTCAAAAACAACGGGTAAGCCCAACACAACATACCCTTAAATGACATGTGTTTTTGCAAAAATGTTTGATGGTGGTTTGAGGAATAAAGGACAAATTTCGTCCAATTTGCTTTCATTTGTAACTCACATGTCCTTCCATAGCTATCACATCAACCTTTGCTTTAACTTGGTGGATATTTTGCAACTTTATGTAGTAGTTGCAATAGTAGATACATAACCATTAAATAACATCGTGGATCAAAGCAAATGTATGTTATTACCCATGATATCTATTATTGACTGGAAGGATTTCAAAATGTGACTCTTTGTGCCTCCTAGATGAATAGCTTGTTTATTCTATAAAAGAGTGCATGTTTGGAATAGCTCCATCCAAGGGAGGCTCCTCTTGGCTTTCTTTTGTTATGTATTACCACAAAACAACATAAGATTAACAATTAATAAATTCAATATAACTACAAATGTACCATGCAAACTAAGTGAAACCAAAAATACATCTTTTATTATTCACATGTTTTCTATTCAAATGGAATAATCTTGATCATCCATCAAGATCCTCATGTTTGATTACTTACATTATGCATTCAGGCTACCTTTTCAACTAAAACAACATGTTATCTCACAATTTGCAATCTTCGCAACAATGCTTACAAACCTTGAAAGCAACCACCATGACCCAAAAATTTGGTGATGAAACTTCAACCTCAATTGACTTATCTTCTAAAATTGCATGTAGTTTTGGACCTACTAGTATGCAAGAAATTTTCAATCTTAATGTTATTTATCTTATTTAAAGTTGATACCTACATTAACTCAAGACATGGTAAAGGACATTTTTGAATAATGGAAGTAATATCACTTGAGAACACCTTATCCATTTTTCCCTACCAATCTTGTTGCACATTGCTTTATTTGAACCACTAACTTTTATCATTGTATCTTATTGTAAAATTTATTATATAAGATCGCTTTAGATAATCTCTAACCTATGCATGCTTACAAACTTTGACCATAATTATAACTCATGTACCTAACTCATATAGTTGTTTATAAAAAAAGAACAAGTTGAAGAAGAAAGCTTACTGATTTCAAGGGGAAACAAACACAATGTATGCCAATTTCAAAGCATTAGTGCAATTATCTTCATCCTCTTCCACCTATTGTCTTGCAATTATTGATGTTTGGTTCTTTCACCCCACTAAATTAACATAACAATCTTCATGTATTCCAACATAGGAGGTTAAAAACACTTAGTTTCGTTTGACCCACCCATAGATATGACATAAGTCTCCCTATGCTATTGTTTTCCCCCATAATGCTTCAACCACAAACTTAGAAATTTTGCCTTCAATTCTTTGACATTTACTAGAAGCTTGCCATTGTGAGCTCTCTCCTAGTCCTAAGAATCACATGTTGCCATACTATTACAACAATGTTTAAAGGACACATGGGATTGTGGTAGAGTGATCTATATGTCACCATTCAAGTCATTCCACCCTTCTTGTATGCCACATGTTGTCATTGTTCCACCTATCGCACAATTTTACAAACTCAACCAAATGACTTCTCTTTTGTGTGCATGAATGAAGAAAATCTAACACGAGTAAAGAAAGTCATGAGTAGAACATACATAGATGCATCCAGAACTTTAGCTCTCCATAGTTTCCACAACAACATAGAGTTTGAATACATGTAATTTTTGGAAGAGTGTCCAATAACTTGAAGATATGTATTTTTGCGCTCTACATAATGGTCTTCAATGAACTTGGAGTCATTTGTTAAACAATGTGTGAAATATTCTTGGGTTGTGTCACTAGTAGAAATCAACCAAAATGTAACCACTCCATTTGCGACAACTACATGAAATTTGTAATAATTTGTGACTAAGTTTGGGAGTATTTACAACTATAAAATCAAATTTCAACTATTTTGGTCATTCTTACAACTATGATGCAATTATTGGAAATTTCATCCTATCAGTTGAATGACTTTTAAGTCTATTTTCATCCATTAGTAGATTGATATGTCCCATTAGTTGTAATGAGTGAGGGCAACCCATGGCTACGCCACTCCAGCCACCCGTGGCACCTCGCCCGGCCCCCCGCAACGACTGCCCTGGCCTGTTTTTTCAAAGAACAGGAAGCAGGCGACTCTTAGGGTTTGAAATTTTTAATTTTTAAAATTAATTTTTAAAAAAAAACAAATTCAGTGTTGGTGAGTAAAAGAGTGCATCCTCGTTTCAGGACCCTAACGACGGGTTTTCTCTATGAGGACCTCATTTCAGGTCCCCAACGACGGGTTTTCTTTCTAGGAACCTCGTTTGAAGTTTGTCTCGAGGTCTGGATCGGGTACTGAGAATCTCGATTCAGGTCCTTTATCGAAGATTCTGGCCACCTCGGTTCAGGTCCTCGAAGCTGTCAGTTGGGTAATAACTGTCACACATATCGAAATCCCCAAATCAAGAAATTCCTCAACTTACCCGGCCACCCCCCCCCCTCTTTCTACAAAGCACACAACAGGGAACAGGCAGTGACTGGAATAATTTTCCAGGCACTGCCGGAGAGACAGACAAACAGACACTATAACTTTAATATATAAGATAGCCATCAAATTAGTCACATCTTAAAAATATTTTATGATGAAATAGGGGTGTATTTTTATATATGTATTAAAATTATATTTATGATATGTAACATATATCGTAAATATTTTGTGTGTATATTAATTATGCATAAATATGTATATTGTTCATATAATGAATTTAAAAAATAATATATGAACTCTGAAATTTATTATTCAAATATGAAAATTGATATTTCAGTTCTGAAAATTATATTTGAATCTGATTTTTTTATTCAAATCTGAAAATTGATATTTCAATTCTGAAAATTATATTTTGAATTTAAAATTTTGAATTTTAATTTTTCAATATGAATTTAATTTTTTTTTAGTTATATTGAAAAAATGTTTGAGTCTAAAATAATAATTCCAATCATGAAAATTATATTTAAACATTAAAATCGATGTTTCAATTCTGAAAATTGCTGTTAGATCCATTTTTAAATTATTTAATTTAAAGAAATTGAATCTGGAAATTGATATTTTATTCTAAAATTTTCTATTGGATTTTTTTTAATTATTTGAATTTGAGAAAAATTTATTTGAATCTAAAAGTTAATAATTAAATTCTGAATTTTAAACTTTAAATTTTTAGAAAAGAATTTTTTTCTGAAAATTTATATTTCAATTTGGAAAACTGTTATTTCAATTCTTTTAAAAAATAATTTGAATTTCAAACTTGATATTTGAATTTGAGAATTGCTATTTTAATTCCTTAAAACATTATTTGAATTTGAATTTTTCAATTTAAATTCAAAAAGCTTATTTGATCTAAAAATTGATATTTGAATTCTAAATTATTATTATTTATTCTAAAACTTAATGTTTCAATTCTGAATTTTTTTAATTCAAATTTTAAAAACTTATTTGATTTGAAACTTGAAATTTCAACTCCAAATTATTATTTTGGAGTTTCAAAATTAATATTTCAAAGCAGAAAATTATTGATTGAGTCTAAAAATGGACATTTCAATTTTGAATATCTTTATTTGAGTCTGAAAATTGATATTTCAATTCCGAATTTTTAAATTTAAATTCAAAAGACTTATTTGATCTAAAAGTTGATGTTTGAATTCTGAATTTCTTTTTTGGAACCTAAAATTAATATTTAAATTAAGCAAATTATTGATTGAGTTTTAAGGTTTTTTTCTACTAGTGTTATCCATAATAAATCACTTTTATATATAATTATAAATGATTACAGTTATTAATTATAAGTTACACTAAATAATTATTGTTATAACATAGATTTTTATATTATATAATTTATATTCTTACAGTAAAAGAATCGAATTATTGTAATTAATTTTACATTGTTTTAAAATCATTGTAATTAGTTCAGGTAAGAAATGATCATAGTATATGCATAATTATTTTTTTATTAAACATAATTATTCACAATCTATAATTTATAACTTGAAATCTGAATTAAAATTTTGGAAAATTTATAATGTGAACTCCCACAATCTCTCCCACATTAGGTAATGATACCAACTTTAAGAACTTTTCCCTTCCAAGAGCAATATTTGTAAATTGGTTTCACTAAACTAAATCTTCATACCCCTAAATAAAATTAATGATGCCATAAATTAGGGGAAGTTACTCTTTGTATGTTTTATGAAATATGATAAATAAAGGGGTATTTTTCAGTATGCTATGAAATAATAAAATATCTCTAAAATATTATAATTATATTCTCAAAATCCAATTCTATGCACCCTATTTCCATTTAAGTAATTTTTATTTTTTTTCAATAAGTTGCACCTTTTTTTTTTTTGCACATCATTTGGGAAAAAAATGGAAGTAGTTTTCTCTAGGTCACAAAACAAATCCTCTTCCTATTTTTAACCACTTAGAACTATGAATCTTTAACTTGTGTTATTATTCCTTGTTCTTTATTTATTTTTCCTCCTAGCTTGATGTTTAAACAAACAACAACCAACAACCTTCACCAATGCATAAAAACACAAGCTACAACATCTTACTAGCACCACATGCCCACAACCCCCCTCCCCACACATTATTGTCAACTTAAAAACTTCACATACAAAATAAAACTAAGTTTTCATACACAACTTTCACAACTCTACCCTTCTTTTTTGTTTTTTGGCCTCCCCATTCCCAAGGCACCCCCCCCCCCACATGGTTTTATCCCTCTTTAGGTTGTGTCCTCTTCTCTTCTTGCCTCCTCCATTCCTTTTTGAATGTCCCAAAAACTCTTAAACCTAAAAACTCCTTAAAAGTCTAATATTATTATTCAAGTTGTATATTAGCATATTTTATGCCTTCATTAATGCCTTGAAAATGTTCTACTACTACTATCCTTACTACCATCCCAAAGTCCTATCTATCATAGTTAGTACTTAAAAGCTCTTATTGTCAAAGTCTAACCTTTAAAAAAATCTAGTGGAGCCATGTTCATAACCACCCCCCTACTAGGGGTAACCCGGTGTTTTTTGTTTTCCCATCCAAGCACCTTATCAATCGTTGGGATATTATCCCTCATAGCATCACTACAATATAGCATGTCGATTTCAATGTTTTTCTCATAGTTTTTGGTTCAATAAAAAAGATTAGTCATTTAAGCCAACAATTTGTTACCACTTTGGTCATTGTCAAGTGATTGATAATGGCTATAATTTGTCATGTCTCTTTTGATTGAAACATGTCGTGTCCATTTTGCTAAGTAATGCTAGTTTATGTGGCAATATTTTTTTGAGTTTTCAAATTATTTTTGTGAATAATCTCTAGAATTTTGAAATCACAAAAACCATTTGTTGCTCCAAACTAAAAAAATGAATAAAAAAAAAAGAAGGTTTTTCTTTCTTTCTTTTTTCAAACAAGACTATTGCATTGTGACCATCAAGCACTCAATGTCAACCTTATTATGTGTCTATGTGCATGTCCTTGTCATATCAAGGTGATCAAGGTCACACTTACTTGATTAATTTTATTCACAATTATAGGATGTCAAAAGTGAAAATTGAACCCAATTGCCTCCATAGCCATAAAACAAGTCGTTAACCATGGTGCCACCACATGTGATGACATATCTTATAACGATGTTTTGAATTTTTTTTAAAATAAAATTATTTAACTATTTAATTCCATAATCAAGTTAATTTCATGTGAATGCAACTAGGTGAGAGGTGGTGGTTAATTATTAAACAAGTAGACCTAGGTGCTAGTGATTATTAGGTACATACATATGTAGTAGGTGGTAGGTATGTAGCAAGGACCTACATAGTAGGTAGGTAAATAATATGCAATATTGGTTATAAATAAATAGTGGTTATAACTAGGTAGATAGAAGGTGCGCAATGGTTAGGAGCAAGGTTGGGTGCCAAGTACCCAAATTGCTAACAAGGAATTGTTAGTTCCAATTTCAAGTACTTAGAACCAAGCTCAATTTTTAGAATTAAGTAAGTATCAAATTTGAGCTTAAGGCCCCGAGTTTGGAATTGGAGTGGAACTTTCCCCTAGTTCTACTTGAATTCTTTTTGGAATTTTACCTTGGTTCCAATCTCTAAGTGGAGTCAAAATTGGAATTGGACTGATTTTTATTTTCTTTTAACCCAATTTCAATTTCAAGTGGATTAGGGCTTAGGGTTAGGAATGGGGATTAAAGAGTCTTGTTCATCCTCCTTTTGTTTTTTCACTTTGCACTTTCTAAGAGGATGCTTTTCAAAAAAAAATCTTTTGCATCATGTCATTGAGAATTTTTAGGCCTAGTCATTGAGGTCTATGACCGAGGTGGAATGGGTCCACCTTTGTCCATAAGACGATCAACATTTAGTCACACATATTTGATGGTTAAGTTATTTTAATTATTTTTTAATTAAAAATTTGAAATTAAATTGCAGTCACCTTTGTCGACTAAAATTTAATCAATAAACAATTATTCTATTAGATTAATACATAATAATAATAATAATATGAAAAAATAGTTATAATTTATTATTGTGAGTGTTTGGTGAACATCATGGTTGGCTTTAACAAACCAATGTAAAAATGGCATGTCATATCATTTTTAACAAACATGTTTTAATCATGATTGAGAGAAAAGGGTGGGGGCAAAAATTAACATGTTTTTGTTGTTGTGTGTTGCTAATGTTTTATGGTCCATCCTAACATTATTGCTCCATCCCAAAAGTGTCTCGACAATGTTAAAACCCCCCATAGGCCTCCCTTCTTGTTAATATATGCCTAATATTTTGCCCCAAATACCCACACCTAACCCCCCTCCCTATTTTGGACAATACTATGCATGTGCTCACTAACATAAAATCCCTATCAAGATATTGTCTATGATTGTGCTACTACAACTAAAGCCTAAATCATATAGGTCTACATTCCAACAACCCCTTCCCTACTAATGCCCATGCAAAGATTGGTAATGCTAACACATTATTGAATTGATATATGCCTTATAACCTAGGTCCAACTACCCAATACCCATGCCTAACACTTCACTTGAAATGGTTTGAATAAATATCTCATAACTTTCTAAAAGACCATTAAACATAACCATTTTGGCAATTTTTTTCATTTTTTATGAAACCCCCATCACAATCAATTTTGCTTGTTTTGGTTTTGAATGATTCTTAAATAGTCAAAGACATTTCTTGACTCCTTCAACTTTAACATTGTACCATCAATTATTGATTAACAATCTTCTTAGTGGAATTATTGCATCACACAAACTTTGTAGCTTATGCCAAGCCTCCTCAAGGTCATTGGTCTTTGAGACATGTATCAAATGATCTCATCTTTTACCACAAGATTGGTCATCTAGTGAGGAATTTTTGCTTCTTGCAACTTAACACCTCCTCTTTGTCCAATGACACTTAATCAACAATAGGTTCAATGAAATATCAAAAATGGTTCCAAAACCTCAATGTTTAATAGTTTAAAACCATTGCCAACTTAGTGACATTAAAAATGATTATATGACCATTCTTTCCAAACATTCTTGAGTGCAACGATTCAATAGATTTTTAAATGTTTTCTTTGTCTTTTAAATTGAATTAATTAGTTTTAGTACATGATTGGGTTCTTCATCTTTCAAGATTTTTAAATGCATCCCTTGAGCCTTGTTAAACTAACTTAATTAACTTTAATTACTTATTAAAACTTGAAAACTAAGTTCGACAAGGATGATAGTTAGCATGCCTACCCAAAGATCATAAAACAATTTGTTTATACTATGAAGAATGTATAGTCACATATTCTTTACTTAGTAGGTTAATAGTTGATAAGATTAATGACAAATACCATCATATTCATACTAAATTACAAAAGCTATAATCATAATTCCACTTCAATCAATTTACATATAATCTATCTTCTCTTATTTTCTTGAAGTGACAACCACATTGCCATCTTCTCTTTCGACACTCAACTATCAAACTAGAAAGTTATGCCAATAAATCTATTAGAATTTATTGATTTGTTTCAATGATAATGGTTGATGCTAACTATTGTATTTAAATAATTTTGATTATTGTGGTTACATGATTAAGTGATATATATGGCAATTCCTTTGAAATAGTTGAAAATGTGTTTTTACTGTAGTGTAATGAATTCTCAAATTTTGATTATGTGAAAAATGTGAAACTATATTCATAACATAAGCAATATTTGGTTGACTACCCATCATTGTAAACATTACACTTTTAATCACCTATTATTACATATGGAAAAACTTTCTATTTTTTTCATCGACACTTGCAAAATTGTTCAATTGAACATTTGAATTTAATGATCTTTTAACCATGCATGTAATTGTTAGTCAAAATTCAAGGTCCAAATTCTTGAGGTGTACCAAAATTTTGTCATAATGTCATCATTCATACTCCTTTACCTATACCTATTTTACCATACCCATAACAAAAAATGAATGATATTGATGGAATCTAGAATTGTGATGGTTTTTAAGATATTGTATTGAAACATGTGTTTAGTTAATTTTAAACTAAACTATTAATTTTGAACTTGGTTGTTAGAATCAAATTTTTTTATTGAGCTTGAGGCAAAAACATTAGAAACATCCATTTGCTGAATCATCTCATAAGGTAAAACTTTATTAATATATTGTTACATCATATGATGGCCCCCAAATCAAAGTTTTTCTCCAAATTTCAAATCACCAATTGGTCATTTGTTAATTTTTAACTTTTCAAATGTTTAGAATTAACTAAATACATTATTTGACATTTTTTTATTCATTAATATTGATGGGGAGGAAAATATAGGTGGAAAAAAAATTCATTAAGGATTAGGTCTTTTCTATCCTAAATGGTACACCACCTTAAAGGATTTTCACCTTTAACAATGATATGAAGTATAATTCGTGAATGTAAGCCTCAAATCTCAATTCTTTTGTATGTGTGAACCAACATAAACTTGAACATCTTTCATGATCATATCAAATTCATTGTTGAGGTGTTCCACCTTGTTAGTTTTTTTTTTCAATTGGTTGCACAACCCAAACTATCACATCAAATTTATGAAAGTGGTGGTCAACAATAGATGCAAGGGTTGGTTATGTTTGAATGCAAGCCACATTTGACCAAAAAGTCCTTTGACATGAATCCAAAAAAACATGGTTATGATAGAATAAAATTTTGCCATTGGACATAAGTTTCATCAAAATTATGAGTAAAAGCTATGAACGAGGTTTATTTGGTAGGTTGTCTTGATCAAATAAAATTGCACTACTTGTATTTGTATCTATTTGAAAATTAGGTCATCGAAATTTCCATAAAAGCTACCATCCAATTAATTTTCTTAAGTAAAATATATTATAGAAGAAATGTGGTTTTATGGAAGCATTTTTGCACATTTATGGACTTATAAATGAAATAGTGCTAAGCGAATTTCATCCATCAAGAAAAAATTACATTATGTGAACTATTTAATAAACCATAAACTATGTTTACACTTTTCTCAAATGTCATACAAATTATGAAAATGTTGATGAATGTTATCACAACTTAGTAGCCCCAGTGTTTGGGGCATACAACCATTTAGATTAACATTGTCTCATATGAAAAATTCAATGATCAATGATTTTTATAAAATTAAAATCAAACATAAATTCCTTCCAAATTGAGCTTTGAATGTCTCAAAACTCTTGAAAACTCTTATGACTTTTCATGGTGAATGCTACTTCCCTTTATGGTGACATTTTCATACCATAAACCACGAATGGAAAATTTCTCATTACTCCTTGTGCACTCATCCTCCCTAGGCAAGATTGTCCCTAACATTGCTCTGACAAGCTTTGGATGTTCCCTTTGAACCAACTCTAATACTTGCACCAAGCCTTGGTTGCAAGCCCAAGTTTCAAGTCATGAGAATTTTCCCTTTTCTAACAATATGAATATTTGGTTATCTCCATACAAAAGACAATATTCACATATTTGTATTGACCAAGCTTTGCTCTGGATAATACAAATGTTCAAAGCATTGCTAAATCAAGCTTGGTTAAATGTTCAAAAGCATTCCCTCTCAATAACCTCACTTTTCTCAACCAAGAAATATCCATCAGTCCTCAAAACATGCAAGTCTCATTTCTTCAAAGTCTTTGCACTAGCATTTGGTTTTGCTACTGCCTGCTTCCACTTCATATTTGACTGGTTTCCCCTCCCATCTCTTCCTTTCTTGGTTGCAATAAAATTTGCCAAGTTCACATCACAAATCGGAGAATATCATAGCAGAAATTTGTAAGAAGTCAAATCTGACTTATGAATCTTGTTGCCATGGTGGAGTAAGAGGTTGCTTTTTCTAAGAAGGTGCTTTCTCTTATGGGACAATGCAGAAATTGCTCTAGAACAATGTCACCAAAGGCTTACCCAGGTGAAATTGAATTCAAAAGTTGCATAATTTCAGAATTCAGGCACCTATCAAAGAATACAAGGATGGACATATTTCATATGATTCAATTGCTCTAAGAATTGCTATTTCTGTTGTTGGTATACATGTTTGATTTTGAAGGCTCAAGCAGAAGTGCAAAGGAAATGGGTACTTTGAACACACCCAAGAAAGTAACATCTCAAAGAGAAAAAGAAAGAGAGACATGCATATATCTATCTATTGGAGGATTTGTAGTCCTGTTACAGGATGCATCAGGTCATCTTTCCCCTCCATTGAACACTAAATTCTGCTATTCATGGTCAGCATCATTCACCAATGCCCTCTCAAGAAACGCCCCATCTCAAGAATGGCGATCAGAAATGGATTTACAATTCTGCTATTCATGGTCAGTATGATTCACCAATGCCCATCTCGAGAAACACCCATCTCAAGAATGGTGATCAGAAATGGATTTACAATTCTGCTATTCTTGTGCAAAGTCCCAGGCTCTTTAGAGAAATGAGTCCATGATTTGCATTGTGAAGGTGCATTTGAAGAAATCAGAAATGTGAATTGTTGGTGAGACTTGTATTCATCACTAGTTGTCCCTCAGACTGCTTCCTGAACTTCTAGATAGGCTAGGAGTAATATATATATATGGCTTCCAGTGTAGTTTTGCACTGAGATGAAATGGGTGATACAGTTTGCTCAAGTTCTAATATGATCCATGAAATGTGCTAAACTGATGAAAGTGCCCAGAGGTATGTATGTGTGACTTCTTCATTGCTTCAAATCTCAGAAGAAAGTGTACTCAACTCAAAAGAGTAGACCTTCTGAAGTCAGAGTTCATGCATGTGTTTTCCAATTCAAGTCCTACTACATCTTCCAAATTTTGCCTAGAAATGGCAACATTTTCCAACCACTTTCCAGACCAGTAGTATTGGCCAGTTATTGAGTTTTGACCAGGTTATCAACTCGGTTGTTAATAGCCTACCAGCCGGTTACTTTTTTGATAACTGGTTAAATTGATAACCGCCTGGTAGTGAAATTTCAAAATCTAATAACCTACCTGGATGACCTGATTATCATCCATGTAGATTATCAATATTTAAACACTTATCAATAAATAAATAAATGAATGATATATAATGATTATTTTAATTTTATATTAAACCCTATAACCTGGTGTATGACCGGCACGTTAACTGGTGACTCTCAACCTGTTATTTGATAACCTGAACTTATGCATGACTGATGGTTATTACCCAAGTTTTTTTATGTAACCTACTTGGCATCTTTCAATATTGGCATGATATTGCATTTACAGCTACTATGGGTGATACCAAGTATCAATTTTTGCTTTGTTTGTGAACAGAAAAAAAAAACCCATTTCAAGGACCATGACTGAAAATTGATATGGCCATGAATTCACCAAGATATAAGTTGCACTATGGTCCTCATTGCTTCTTTCAAGACCAATGGTTGATGGTAGCTAAGATTGGCTATGTTGCAAATAGTTGCCTAACCCCCAATGCCATACCTTGCCGGCATATTGCCTTCAACACCCCCCCACCCATCCCCAAGATGTCAGCTTCAATCTTCAAGTTCTTCATTGGACTGACTCATCTTGGCATTTGTTCGCTCCTATTCCATCACATTGCCAATTCCATCCACCACCCACTACTAGCAATTCACCAGTGCCATGTGAGCCACCACCAACTAATTGCAATCTGGTAACTTCTCCAAGGTATGAATAAATTGTAATGTTCAAAGCCATTGCCTGAAGGGTTTAATGTTATTTTGATCTAGATTCTAGGTGCAAATTGAAGGCTCAAAGCAGATTGTGAGGCTTTAATTGTTGCATATGAGATGAATTTGCAACTTGCAAATTGTTGTAAATTAATGTTGTGATTCTTAACCATTGAAGTGTTGTTGTACTACAAATTGGTCCTACCTCTTAATTCTTCGATGATTGTGGCAATTTATAAGGGATGGCTATTTAACCCATCATTTTTCTTCCACACCACAATTTCCATCATTTCTTGTGGGTTGTTTTGAGTTGTGAGTTTCCATTGGCTTTAGGTTGTTGTGTTGAGCGTGCTTCCCTTGAGGCTTGATTGCTTGCTCAATTAGCCATTGTGCTTGTATATGTTCATTGTTGATTGTCTTCCTCTATGTCTCTTAATTTCAATTGTCGTATTCTATTAAGTTCTAAGTAGTAACCATGTTTCCTTTACTTGCAATCACCATGTTCGAGTGTTGAACAATAAACCTTTTATATTGCAACTATCATGTTGTTGTTATGTTGATTGTGCTTGACATCCTTGTTCAACTAATGTGTTTTCAAATGTAGATTGTGCATCCATGCTTTGTTGGCATCATGTCATGTGCTCTTCTACTAATCATGCATCCCCTACTTGTTACAATTGAAACTATTGTTTCAATTGTTGATCATACTTCCCTTGGGCTTGTTCATAGCCATTTGTAATTTTAAAGATTTAAATAATTGTGCAATGCCTCCATTGAAGTTATTTCATAACTTTTTATTTATGTATTTTAAAATTATGTATAAAAAAAAAATTGGAATTCAATAATGTTTTGGATCGAACCCACTTATTGGATAACCTTGAGCGTCATGTCTTCAAATGGCATAATTTTTCATCTTCTCAACCCAATTATATTGCATCTTCTAGCAATAGTAGAGTCCATTATTGAGAACCAAAAATGAAAGTAGGCCCAATATGAGTTAGATTGCAAGTTCTAAAACTTATTAAAAACAAAATACACTAAAGCAAAATATGTTATTGGAGCTTATGGTTTAACCATCCTACTAGGTGTAAGGTTTGTTCAAAGGTTGAATGCAAGTATAAGTTGTTTGTTCAAGATTAATTTTAATAGTCTTTCCAAACATCCTACAAAGAAGAAGGTGAGGGTTGCAACACAAGGTGTTAAAATAAGGAAGTTTTACTTCTTGAAGATTGCCAACATGTCAAGAATTAGGCCATCTATGTGGGTATAGCATGAAAGAACATTTTATATCTAATGATGTGAATGGAAGGCAATGATGATAATGAAAAGCTTATGCAATTCACCATTGTAATTTACATTTGCTCAAGGAAGGAATAATTAATTTTGAAATGTTAAAATGCCTATTGGAACAACTCAATCATCAATGTGAAGAACCATCTTGAGAAGCATTGGAATGACACTTTAAGGTGGTGAGTGACTAAGAACCTATACCTTGTGGTATTAAATGCAACTAAAATTGATGTGAAATGTATTAGTATGTTAGTGTAAAATGAAGAAATCATAAGCATGGACAACCACAACTTGGGCTATGTGCATGCTTATGTAGTTCATGATTAAAAAAGGATAATATTTATTTTGTTGTATTTGGATCAAGTTGTTGAGGTTGCAAGTGAATACAATAAAACCACCTTCATCCTCTAAAGTGAATTGAACAAGAAGAGATAGCTAAAAGATCATAATTTTTCAATGATCAATATGAACATTTTTTTCATTTTATACAAGGATATGGAAGAACTAAATGTTTAATATGAATTTTTTTTAAATGCAAAAAAAATGCACACATATGATTTTTTCAACAAAATAGGTTGCAATTAGATGAAATATTGGATTTTTTTTTTCAAATTATCAAAGCTCATATTCGGGCCTAATGGTTTCATAATGATATTTTAAAATATTTTATTGTGCTTATGTTGAAAAATCAGACCGATTTTAAAATATATTTTAAAAGATTGCTTCTAAAAATGTACCTTAACATGCTTTGCGCTATATCTTGACTTTGGAGGGTGAATTCTTGTTTAAATAGTCAATAAATTCTAGATCATAATATTTGTTTAGGCCCAAAACCTTATCAACAATTCCGTCATGTTGTTGATTGATTAACAACAAAAAAAACCAAAATATGCACATGGGCGTGACTATGCAAATTCAAGTATGCACCTTGCATGGTGTGGGTGCATTACACCAATTTAGCACTGCAAACCTAGATTTGTTTATCCCTTGTTTCAAGGTTAATTAGAAGCTTAGTTCTAAGAACTTTGTATTTATACTTTGCCATAAATGCCACCTCAAGTTCCAAAAGTTGACATAATTATGGAGACAAAAGGGAAAATATGCTAATGAATGTGCACCTTAAGTGGATTAGTATGTTTCCAAGCCAACAAAACAAGTGATGGAGGTGTGCTACACATTGCTAATTGAAATACTTGTTGATCACCAACACAAGCTAACATTGTTGCTAGCTTAGATCAGCTTGTGGATATGGAAGCGTTGCTAGGTTTGTCAAGTGTGTTTCCAATGTTAAAAGAAGTGCATTTCCTTTTCAAGTTTAGTTAAACGTGTGTGTATGACTTTGTTGTAATAGCGAGTTTTTTCCAAAGGGGGGTGAATATGCTTTGTATTTTGACCCATCTATAGCCTTCAAATCCATTACATGATCCATAACTTCATTTCATTGGTGGAAGTCCCACATGAAATCATGGGATGAATAGCATCATGGATTAAACCACAATGATTGACCAATTGTCTCTTGAATGCTATGGGTAACACATACAAGTTAAGCACTAGTCATTTAAACAAGTACTCATGCATATGTTTAATACTCAAAGGTTTTTCATGCTAGAAAAGCTTTACAATGAACCCATTCTTTGTGAGAACTGGTTCTAATTTTTATATATATATATTGGAGAATTGTACATGTTTTTTCATAGAATTTACATTCAGTTTTCAAAGTTTCAAGTGTTGTTGCTTTTTGTTTGATGGTATTACTCTCCTTTGCACCTTGCTATTGTTATTTTTTTCACATGGTGCTATTGCTTTTCTCATGTGATGTTGTTGTTCATCTCGCATGAAATATTTATGTTGGAAAGGGTAAAGTTTCCAAGGAGTTAGGGCTTGGGTTTGTTTAATTGTGACTAGGTGAAATATGGGTTTAAAAGAATTTTTTAATGTAAATCTTAATTTAAAGCTCTTTTACATGTTTGTCTATTTTTTTCCTATGTTGTTATCCACATACTTTCTTCAATAGCTAATAATCGCACCTAAAATTGAACCTTATTTGAAATAGCCATTGATTTTGAAGACACCAATGACAAATTCAAATGAAGACTTGCACCAAGACAATATATTATGTAAAAAAACTAATGGCCCTATCGTGTTCCAACCCCTTCCATTTGTAATCATTACACCATTTTATGTTTATGAATTGAAAATAATTCACTAGAAGAAAAACCTTATTTTTTTACTTCAATTTCAAACTATAAATTAATCACAAATCACTTTAACATCTAACTCTTCCATTAATGGCATAAGTCTAATTGTACCCAAGATTGATTGCAAATAATGGCTCAACATGACATCAACATAATGTACATAGATGAAATATATAGCCAACCATATACTCTTCCATCTATTGATCATATAGTTCTTTATTAGTAGTTACCACAATGTGCAACTACATTGATGAGCAATTAATTACATGTTGGCACATGGCATAACTTCAAAATTTCAAGAAAATTAAAAGTTTAATTTCTCACACCCACTTTGAAAGGTTTAAATCAATACACATACATGATCAACACATGACCCATATGAAAGCTACCACATGGCACATGAAGTGAATTTTTAGAACATTAAAATAAAAATAAGTTTTAAAAATCTTGGTCACATGACATCAAGGCCTAAGCCACATGACACTTAAATCTAAGTCACAATGTGACACCTGGGGTAGGCCTAAGGTCCAATCACCTATGTGACACTTAAGTTAGACCTAAACCTAGGGTAGGTTTTCATTTTGGGGATTTAGCCTTTAGGTTGAGCTCTTTTGATTGGCTCAACAATGGCCCTACATCACACAAGGGCCCAACAAGCTTGTGTCCAACAAGCTTGATACCCGGGGGTTCTTGGAGGCCGGTTGTTAGCAGCCTGCCCCGCTGCCCCAGTGTTGATCCCCCCCCCCCCCCCCCCCCCCCCCCCCCCCACCCCCCCCCCCCCCCCCCGCCGCTCCCTCGGGGCCGCGCGCTCTCGTTTGCGGCGGGCAAAACAGGGGCGCCCCCAAACCGCCCACC
>Ga0116227_10000911_pt1 | contig 62380 bp, 50 predicted proteins | sample S1TSphgellanicum_FD_89693 | JGI IMG/M metagenome (GOLD analysis project Ga0116227, IMG submission 89693) | Host-associated microbial communities from peat moss isolated from Minnesota, USA - S1T2_Fb - Sphagnum magellanicum MG | ecosystem: Host-associated > Plants > Peat moss > Unclassified... | reverse complement strand
TTTTTTTTTTTTTGTTGTTTCATGTGTGTAAGTGTTTTTTTATTATGTTTTTGTTTTACATATTTTTTTAATGTAGGTTTTTCTATGATTGCAATTCTCAATTATATCTTGCATCTTCACATAATGTAATGTAATTTTTTTCTTTTTAAATTTTTTTCCTTTCTATGTTTCTTCCTTTTCTTTTGATAATTTTGCAATGTCTATCTACTGCTAATGAAATAATTGGGAAGAAGTTTGTAATGAAGGCTCAACAAGAGGAAATGTTCTTGAAATTTTAAAAGAGATATTACTTGCATCTTCTTCTTTGCCTAATGAATTTAAGGTTCATGTGTGTTTGTGTCCATTGTCTTTTTGTCTTGTTTATGTTTTTATAAGGTATGTGTTTATTTTAGATCTAATGTTTGTTTGTGGTTTTAAGTTTATGTTTTAGTTTAGGGCTTATGTTTAGGATTTAGGTTGTTCTTTTTTTTTCAAATTGGTTTATGTTTTTGTAGGAGATGTTTTTTTATGTCTATTGACTTGGTTCTTTTTTTAAAACATTTAATCCTTTGTATGTGGTATTGGGAAACTTATTAAGCAAAAATAGGGACAATGCATTGTGGAATAAAAAAAAAACTACATTTCCTTTTAATATATTCACAAATGCAAGGTACCACCATGTGAAAATTGTTGGACATAAAATAGTTCTTTGAGCCTCAATAACTAATCTTGGCAAATCAGTCAAAAAAATTGACATTCTAACCATTGAAGAAAAATAGAGGATGTTGGTTCAACCTACATTTCCATGTGGTCTAAACCTCATATTTGGCTATTTCTATATGTGAAATGTTTTTATAAGGGGGGTGCTCTAAACTTTGCAATGTTAATTTTGATGAATTTAGTTTTGTTTCATTGCCCATTGGTGTTGTTCTAAGTTTTATCAATGTGTCTCCAAGAACTAGAGGATTGACATCATACATTCTACTAATGGGCTTTGACATATTGTTGACTATCCAATTGTTAACATTATTGAGATTTTTAAAGAACTTGTTCTTTGTCATCATACTACCTAGAGCATTGATAAACCTAGACCACATCTGCTATTTGTGCAATCTAAACTCAAATGGAAGTTTTCTAATGAGGTTTGGTTTATTATTACTCCTATTGGTCAGAATCAATTGTGACTTATTGTGAACAAACTAGTGATTTTCCAAATTTGAAAGATAAGGTATTATTCAATAAAATCAGTCAAGTTGTTGGAATCACCCAAATGGAAGAGGCACTTATGCCCTAGGAACATGGGATGGAAGTCACTTGTCATCGAAATCTTATTTCATATGGAAAGTAAGTTTTATTTTTTGGTTTTTTTTTTTTTTTTTTTTTTTTTTTTTTTTTTAATTTTTTATTTGTGTTTGTGATTTATTTTTTTTATTTTTTGACTTTTGTCTTTTTCCTTATATGTTTCCGTTGTTTATTTTGTGTCTCTAGGTATAACAAGATGGATAAGCATTTTCAAGATCTTGCAATGTAGCAAATTATCAACAACGAGTTGAGATTTGGTTGATTGTTGCACTATGAATAAACATTTGGTAAAGAAATGGCTACCTATGAACATTGAGAAGACCAAAGTAAGTAATTACATTTTATTTCCAAGGCCATGTTTTTTATTGACAAGAAGTTTTTGTAACTCATGTTTTTGAAAATTACATGGATATATTAAAATAACCTACAACATGTCCAAATTCTATTATAACTACCTTTCAAGTTAATGTGAAAGCTTAGAAAAAAGCACATGAGATTTTTTTTTAGAATCATTTACTTTAAAGTTTAATTTCAACTTTGATAATGTTTGTTATGATGGGCTTTAAGGTACTATAATGTTTTGTCTTTCACTTTTTTATTTTGAATGTAAGATGATTATTGTTTTGGAGAAGACATAGTTGGTGATGGAGCTAGTGATGTTATTTTTGTTATTGTCTCTACTATTATTACAATTGGGGTTCATCCTATGAAGAATGGCCTTTCTAGTGCTATGTTGACTTTTGGAGTTAAGGGTGGTCTTTCTTCAATTGGTGTTTCCACAACTTCTATTTTTATGGACCAAAAGAAGACCATGAACAATATGTCGTCCATTATTGTTTCTATAGATTAAAATAATGCCTTTGTACAACTACCAAATACGAGTAGATCCATAATTGATCTTGAAGACACATTTTGGAACAACATGTTTGAAAAATAATTGCCCAAGTATAAAGATAGGTTGGATGCCAACTTTTCATGGCCACCACTTCATAATGTCAACGTTAACATGGCATCCTACCATGTCTTCAACAACCTTCAAAATTGTCTTCTAAACATCTTTTATGTTGTTGATCCAAAATCAATTCCTACTTCAACATTACTGGGCATGGTTGATAATTTTTTATTTTACAACTTTCTAGCTTCATCCCCATTCTACAGGTTTTTTGAAATCTTCATTTTTTTGTGTTACCATTAGATGGAAAATAATCAAGTTTATTTTATTGAGACAAATTGTTGTTTCAAGAAAAATCTCTTTACTATAACACATGCATAGTAAAGATTTTAGGGGAAGAATGTGAAAAGGATGACAATGTGAAGAAAAATCTAGATTTCATGAGGATGTTTGTTTAAGATTGGGTATATTTTTGAATTGGGATGAATGATTTTGGGGAACTTTTGTCCTTGGGTTCATTTGCAAGTGCGTTGTCATGAATTTTAGGATTTGATTTTCAATTTGTTTATTTTGTTTGAAAGTTGTGATGATTGATTTTGAGATCTTTAAGTTCTTAAAGTTTATTCATAGGTCCATTTTTTTGTTTTTGATTTTGACTTTTTAGTTTCATTATATTGAATTCTTAAGTTTAGCTATGTTTTGTTGATTTTTTGAGTTTTTAAAGTTGTTATGTGTTTTATTGTTTTTTGTTGTGTTGAGTTCTTGAGTTGTTGAATTTTATTATATTTTGTTAAGTTTAGGAGTTCTTGATTTTTTTGTGTTATGTTGAGTTTTGTTATGTCGATTTCTAGAATTCTTAAATTTTATTATGTTGTGATGAGTGATGTTATGCATTTTGTTGTTGATTGGTTGTTATTTTTGAAGGATGAATGACTTTGGGAACATGTTTTTTTGGGGCTCATTTGCATTATTTTGTTGTTGGGGTTTTGGAGTTGAAATGAATGAAATCTAGATACCTAATCACTATGAATGTTAATCCACACTTTTGCTTTGAAAAATCTACTTTGTATATGTGTATCCAAAAAATGATTTCTTTAGTTTTTACTGTATTTATAGATTTTACCAATTTTTAATAATAATAATAATAATAATAGAATTCTTTTTCATGCATCCAGCAACATTTTTTTGAATTCCATTTTTCGAATATATATATATTCTAAATAATAAAAATGAATTTTTTGAATTATATGGTTTTTGTAACATATGTTTCATCTCAAATGAAAAGAAAGAATTTTTTTAAAAAAAGATAAGAAAGAAAAAAATGAAAAAAAAGATGAAAAAAAGGGGAACTTCCATCAATTGGAAGTTTTTGTGACAACCTAGAGATTAACTTCCATGTGTCGAAAGTTTCTTTGTCAAACTATTTACAATTTTGGATTTTTTGAAACAAGTGAGGGACTGAAATTAACAAAGGAAATAAATCACAATGTTTTATGTATAAAGGAAGGGCCTAGGTTAAAACCCTTCCTCTATGTCAAGCATAACAATTTTTTTATGAATGTCTTTAAAGTATTTTTTTCTAAATGACAACATGGCATGGGTAACTTCCAAGTTGTGGAAGTTCCCTTGAGAACCTAAAGAATAACTTTCACATGTCGAAAGTTTCTCTTCCAGGTTATACATGAAAGAAGTTTTCTTAAGGCAAGTGAAAGACCAAAAAATGTCCCAAAAAAAAAGTTGGTGTGTTTTACATATAAGGTAAAGCCATATGCAAGGGCATTTTAATATAAGGGCATAAGAGGAGGCAATTTAGCTAACTAAGCCTTGCCTTAAATTTTGAAAATGCCCCCTGCATGTGGGTTTTACACATTCCAAAAAACCCATGGACTTTACCCATGCAAAGCTTATCATGAACCTAAATATATGTTAATCACTAGGTGTGATTGACTAGGTGTAAAGGGGAGAGTTTTTATACCCATTTTAAGAACATGAAGAGTTTTACATTTATAAATATGTACAATATCCATCATGGGTACAAAAGCTATGAAAACAACATGACTTTTTTTTTTATTTTTCACAAACATTGTAAGAAAATTACTAATTTTATTATAAAAACATGAAAATATGTTAATGGCAAAACCATAAAAAAATATTTATTATGAATAAAATTTATGCATGTTTGTGTTAGCATTGTAACTATGATCAATTCATATCCTTGTCAATGTTAAAAATAAGGTTTAATATACCTCTTCTTTTTTTTAAAGATATTCATTAAAATAATGTACATGTCAAATATATTTTTAAATTTTTTGTTTAAATGCTTTAAGTTATGGAATAGGGTTGATACAATAAAAAGGATGTTATTTTATGCTAAACATTTTCCATTTTGGTCTTACAAACCTTTGGAAGTTTGTGACAACCTTTTTTTATTTTTCAATTTCTTATGAAGGTGAAATATTGTTCAATTCTTAGTGTTGGGTAACATTTTAAAATGTAGGTTATATGTGTAAGGTAAAGTTCAAAGGTAACAACCTTATGAAAATAAAGGCCCCACAAGGTAGACTAAAAGCAAGTGTAATTCTAATAAAACCCCCAAGGCAAAAAACCCATTGTGAATTTATTTGAAATTAAAATCTTCTTTTGATATCTTATGAGCACATGTTGAATATAATAAGAAAAATAAAATTAATTGACATGCATTTCAAAAAACGTAATGTTGCATTAACATTATGTAGCCCATCAACCTATTACACAATGTAAAGTTACCCACACCTACAATATAAAACAATTACACAAGTTTTCATGAATATGGGGGGTTAGAACTTAGAACATTCAATTTCTTGCCTCAAATGAGATTTACAAAGGTGTTAATAATTGATTTTGATATTTGTTGATGTTATCTTGGAAAGCAACAAAAGAGGAAAATGAATGTTTAGAGAAGATAATATAATTTTACATTTATTTATACAATGGAAAATGTTATTCAAATTTTAACATGTACATAACTCCTCAACTTTTTTAATTTATTTAAAGAGCACATTGTAAAGTGTAAAGACATGCAAGGCATTTTGGAAAATGGACCACCCTTTTGAAAACGAAACGCCCATTAGCATGGGCATTCCACTTTCCAAAATGTTCATGTCATTTTCTTCCCCATGATACCCAATGCATACTCACCAAACACTTGTCAAATACTCATTGGGTATCACAAGAAAGAAATAAAAATCAAACTAGAACATGATCTTCACATTTAAGAAAACCCTTGGCTGTGGGATTTATCATAGTCAAGCTTAGATTTAGTTTTGCTTCATGCCAATGTTTATTCTAGTAAATTCCATGGCCTTGGGCTTTTACCTTACACTCTTTGGACTAGGTAATCGTTGAAAAGGTGTTGGTTAATAGTCCAAACTTGGAAACTACTTACACAAATGGACTTCAAACCTTTCATTATCACATGCAGAGCTTTTCTTGTTAAATTAAAAAATCTTAAATGTTTTACCTCAAGGAAGGCATGAACATTACCATAGGCCTCCCATGTCCACCATCATCCATCCATCATCCATCCATTCATACCTCTCTCATGGTGCATCAATTGTCATTGGTTCATTGTGTATTCTCAGCCTACACACATGTTCTTATGAAAGGTGAGCAATGTTAATTTGTTCACTAGCAAAATAATATGACATGGTGGCTAATAGGTAAGGCTGACATGCATGGTCAGTTCTTGTTTTCTACCATTCAACCATTTAAAAAAAAAAAAAAACATTGGGTTGAAGAGATGGACAATCCTTAGTTTTTTTTTAACATGGGTCAACACTACTACTTTTCTTATTTTTGGGTTTGGGGTCACTTAAATATTTCCACTAGGTGTTTTGGAATCAATTTCAACTAAATAGCACCATTATAAGTTTGACAAAATGACAATTTATAAATATGTGTTTTTTTGTGTGCCAATGGCTCGTTTCAATGCCAACGCATTACTTATTACATACATCCTTTATGTTCATTTTTTTAAAAAATTGAATATCAAACCTTATTAGTAAAGGCATCATTACAATGGTGACCCCTTCAGCTTTTTGTTTTTTCCTTTCTTTTAGTCTATGGTCATGTATTTTGTCTTGTTTTTTATTCACAAGTTCTTTTTATGAGTGAGTGATTTATTTCAACCACACCACATCATGATTTTCATTCACATTTCAAAAAGATAGCATCATTTGAAGATCATTTCTCACCTTATGTATAAAAAAACATGTGGCCTCCCCGATGCCAAAAAGAAAACTTTATCATTTATAACTTCATGATCTTTATCATTTTGGCAAATGGATTGAAACTCAAAAAGTTTTATCCTTTGTATTTTGAATTCAAAACATATGTATGTAGTTTTTTTCACAATTTTTTTTGGTTAAGATTAAATCGTTTTAAAACAATGGCCAAAAATGACACTACTATCCCATCTGTTATTCTTTTGATTCTTCTTACTAATACCCACCCTAAAAAACCAATACAATGCTTCCTTATCCCAATATTATATATAGGACAATTTATGTTATAACGTGTCATATCATTCTTTATATTATTTTATTGGAGAAACAAAGCTAATGAAATAATCATGTGATGGGTTGACCTTTGTCAAAAGATACATTATAACATTGTTGAGTGTGATGTGTGGCATTATACACCTAAGATGTTCAAAGGGAAATATTTGCAATCCTATAGGATGATAATTTTTTATATTTGAATACATGTTGCAAAAATTAATTCCATGTATTGATCTAACTGCAAATTAATTTGTGAAAGCATTTATATCTCCTAAGAAAATTGTAAAAATTGGTTTGTATTGATTAGCACATGGATTACCTTTTTAAAAAATGAATGCATTATATGGTGCGAGGGCCTTTACAATTATAAAAGATACGTACATAGTGTGTGATGTTTTATCTAGAGTTGACAAGTCATTTTAAATTTATGTTCATATTCCTACAAGAGAATGTCATTGAACAATTCCATGACATCACAAGATTTCCAAAACTTATGGTGTCATTGATGTTGTGCATGTCCATATGTGCAAAACCAAACAAATAAATTACATCTTTTGTTGCATTTTTTTTACAATGGGAAATGCTTCCATAATGTAATGGTGTAAGCAATTTGTGTTTGTGACCAAATTTAACACCTACCAAATTAGCTACACATAAGTGAGAAGTTTTATATGCAATTCTTTGAATACCAAATACATGGATTGTGGAAGGAAGAGATTATGGAATTACACTCCAGGCTTGAGTTGGGATTCCATCATTATTTGTAAACTTTTGTTCAATGCTTAATGGTTTGAAAAGATCTCAAGTGAACATGCCTTTGATCAAGACCATTTGGTGTGCCATTTGCTTTAACCATCCCTCAAAAAAATTGGTTAATCTTGTTAAACCAAACCCATGAAGTGATTGCTACACCCATAACACCTTCCACCACGGCTTTCTTTTGAATTTTCATTTCATCTTATCCCACTTGTCACTACATTAAGTTACAATCTTAGGACTATTAGTTGGGATATGCACCACAAGTTTTCTCCAAATTTCTTCCCAATCTTTTGCTTGGAAAATCCCACAATTAATGGCCAAAACATTTTTCCTCATACAAATTTGGCAAGGTTGACTATGTTACAAGTTTCATGTTTCTCTTGTTTCATGCTACTAGATTGGGGTGAACTATGGCAATTGCATTAATTGGCATTACATGCATTATACTTGAAATGGACCCTCAAAAGAATGAACAAGAAAACATAAATTGTTTGTAGGAAATGAAATGCCATTTTGAAGGAATGCAAATTACCATGAAAGTATGGGCCACACCAATTACTTATATAAGTTTAAGGAATTTGGTTCATTTAATCACATACTTGTCTTTCCATATTTCCATTTGGGTTGTGGAGCCCTTAGCAATAGGGTGGGGGAATAGGGTTCCTTTAGTATTTCTTGAGTTGGGTTGTGAAGCCCATGGGCCACTAGATTGGCGGGTGGGTTTTTGTATAAAATAGGATGGTGGGTTGTTGGGTTGGTTGGTAACGTTTTGTGGAGGTCAATTGTACAAGGAAAAGGTCTATAGGTAGATTATTTACATGCATAAAACACTTCAACTTTTTTTTAAATCATTTTTTCAATATAAAATTGACATGAAAGTGGTAAAACGTTGTCTTTCCACCATTTCTTTTCAACATAAAGGTAAAGTGAATACAACCAACTTCATGAGGTTGAGCACTTGTTTCCTTACCTTGTTATGCTCTCAACTTTTCTACTTTTTTTATGCACATTTCTTCCATCATCTTACTTTTTGCTTTTGTTTTGTGCATGTTTCTTTTTCAATGATTGGTTTCTTCATTTTTTTGGGCTTCTACCAATTTATTTTTTGTAGTTCCTTTCCTTCCATAACAATGTTTCTACTTTAACACATTATATTCTACACATTTTTTTACACTTCTACAAGCACCTCCTCTCCTTCCACATGTAATTGTTGTTTTCTTTGTCATTGTGTTTCTCATTTATGTGTTGATTTTGTTATCTTGCATTAATTTGTTAATTTGTTTAATGTGTGTAAGTAACAGTGTGCACATTTTTTAGATTTTTTTTTCCTTACATCTCTTATGCGCATTTCTTGCCTTTAATTAGCTGATGTTTGTTGTTTGTTGTTTGTTACTTCATTATTCCTAGGGCATCATGGCTTTTTTACATCACAACTATTCTTACATCTTGCATTATGTTGTTGTTTGAATTTTATTTTATTTTACATCATTTTTTTCTCCCCTACATTTCCAATTTTTTCTAAGTTGTTTCACCCCCCCTTTTTTTTGGTTTCATTTGTGCAAGTTTTCTTTTGTTATGGTTTTTTTTGCAATTTTTTTAATGTAGGCGTTTGTGTACTTGTAATTCTTGACTGCATCTTACATTTTCAAACGATGTAAATTTTTTTTCATTTTTTAAAATTTAATTGTATGCATTTTCCCCTTTTCTTTTCTTACATTTTACAATGTCTATTGCTAATAAAACAACTAGGAAGAAGTGTTGTAGTTAGGGCTTTACAAGAGATGTTATCAAAATCTTGAAAAAAAGTACATGGCATGCATTAGCTTGTTTACTTAATGAATTTTTTGGCATCCGCCCATTTGGTTTGTCTTACTACACCATTTAAATCATACCATCATTGACAACTAATGTTCGTGATGACTTGTTGTGCTCCACTAATGGAGATTAAATTTATGTGCAATGCACTAAAAGTCCTGGATTTGTTATTAAGTTTTCTATCAATAAGCTTCTTTTTCATTCTACTCAATTGCATCTTAAAGCATATGGTGCTTTATGTGGGCAATTTTTCAACCCTTACATCATTTTAAAATTTGAGAACTTTGATTTTTTTTTAAATGCTTCTACATCTAAATCTATTGCTAATCCTAGCTACTAGGTTATTTTTCTTAAACCTAATCCTCTAATCATTTTAGTTTTGATGCTACTACTTTTGCATCAAATGTTTTTATTCATCCTAGCTTTCAAATGGTTCATTTTGAGTTTAAGGTTGTTAAGAGGACTAATTGTGAATTTCCTATTAAGGAACCAATTTTGAAATCTCAATTTCTTGAAATTTACAATAAAAAGATGGAAAATGTTAATAAGGGAGGTTGAAAAGAGAGTATGAATGTTGAACTTTTGGAAAAGAATGTTTTCAATTCAATGGGGTTTCTTTTGTGGTTTTGACACAATGAAATCCATTATTGATTTTTTAATGGAAAATTTTATTAAGGATTTTATGGACATGTTATCATTTTTTGTTTTACAAGTCACAAAAAGATGGTAGCTTATATCCTCCAACCATGTACTATTTTTTTCATTTTTTTTCCTTTTTGTTTTTTACACATAGGATTTAACTGGATTATGCTTATGTAGGATATATTTTATGTGTTTATTTTAGATTTGATGTTTCTTTTGGCTTTATTTTTTGCAAATACAATTTAAGTTTAAGATTTAAAGTTTAGGTTTAAAAGAAAAATTCTAACATGTTTGTGTTTTTGTAGGATTATATGTTTTTTGTGTTTTTAAGCTTGTTTTTTTTTTACAACATCCAATCTTTGATACATGATATTGGGAAACTTATAAAGTAGAAACAATAGTAGTGTGTGGTGAAATCAAGTAAAACACCTATAGTTCCTTTTAACATCTTCACATATGCAAGGTATGAGATATCTCAAAGTTCTCAATGATGAAATAACTTTTCAAATTTCAATAGTCAATCTTCACAAATCCATCAAAGAATTTGACATTTTGTCCATTGAAAAGGAGTAGAAGATTTTGGCACAAGAAATGTGTCAACCTACATTTCCATGTGGTTTGAATTTTAAATTTAAATATTTTTACACACTATTGATTTGTTTTATAAAGGGGTGTTCCAAACTTCGCAACGTGGATTTCAATGAATTCATTTTGTTTTCATTACCTATTGGTGTTATTCTTAGGTTTGTCATATGGTCTCCAAGAATTGGAAAATAAACATAACATGATGTTTTACAAAATGACATTGGTTTGTTATTGATTGTTTGGTGGTTGAGATTATTGAAACTTACAAAGAATTTGCCCATTACTACCTTACTACCTAACTTGTTAACAAACCTAGGCCACATTTGTTGTTTTTATGGTATAAACTTAAATGGAGGTTTTTTTTATGAGGTATGGTTTACTATATTTCCTATTGGTTGAAACTAGTTGTGACTTATTATGGACAAACTCATATTTGATTTTCTAGATTTGAAAGACAAAATCTTACCCAATAAGATTGTTCGAAATGTTGGAATCACTTGAATGGAGGAGACACTTGTGCCTCAAGAATACTTGATGGAAGTAACAAGTGTGAACCAAGATCTTATTTCTTATTGCAAGTAAGTTTCATCACTTTTTTGAATTAAATTTATATTCGATTTTATTTTTTGAGTTTTAGTTTTTTTTAATGATTTTTTGGGGGGTTTTTCTTGCTTTCATTTTAGTTGTTTGTGGGTTGTTCTTAATGTATGTATAACCAGATAAATAAAAATTTGTGAAATTGAGCAATGCAATGGATAATTTATAGTGAATTAAAATTTGGTCAATGTTATGTTATGAATAGTGTTTTTTTCCATTTTTGCAAATTAGCATAAGGGGCCACATTTGCACTACATGTGGTGCTCAACTATCTAACATTTAGATTTGTTGGGGGTTTTTTGGGCCCCACTCCCAAATTAATTATCTCCAAGTGGTTAACACATTATTGTGAAGGTGAAAAAATTGGCCTTTCTTTTAGTTTTAAAGGAAGAAAATATAGCTATATTTCAAATTGAAAACTAAAGTTTTTTAGCTACTCTACTATTGTAGTTGGATTGTTTTGGGCAATGAGTGAACTTTTTTTGTTTAAATCTAGTTACTTTTTCCAAATAGTAGAATGCAGGGCATGTGAGTAAGCATTATGATGTGCATGTTGCACACACATTGCAAAATGCAAACACTTTTTAAAAAAAACACATCATATCAAGTTATAGCAACACACAAGCAATTATGGGGGAATTGAATCCCTAACACTAGCCATTCCAACACAAGTCACCTATAAGCTCACAAGCTAATACCCAATTACAACAAGTAAAGAGATAAACACATGGCATTGCAATGTGAGAAGAAGGCAAAAATGCCAACACCATGGAAAGAAAGTTTTGTTGTTCATAAAACAACCATTCAATTTAGTATTTATATTAATCTACCTCTACACAAACTAGCCTAGCAAATGCATAAGGCATATTGCTTAGTAATCATAATAATATCAATGGCAAGCTCTTTGCCGCTATTCAATACAGTTTACGTGTGGATAATTCTACATAGCATAAAATTGTTGTGTAAACATGCGCACAAGTGCTAGGTGGGTAGTGAACCTATTTCAAAACTTTGAATTCATAAAAGCCAAAGTAGATAAGCATATCTCATCCTCCACATTACCAACTATCTACACCATGGCTAATTCATCTAATTTCACCTACTTTGGGAAACTATAAGAAAGTACTCAAGATGCTATCACAAGGCACCACATTTTGGTTAAAGGATTCAAATCAAAAGGAGGTGCCATACACATTGTTGCATTTGACTTCATTGTGAGCTTGAACATGTTGTGTTAACAATCAAGGTCGTTAACATTGAATAATTCACCCATCCTCATATCTTGGTCATCCACCTTGTGAGCTTTGCCCAAATAGAAAGCTGATTTAATAACTTGAAGGTGTTTGATAAATGTTGCATCACATTCCAGTTGCATCCATTTTACCTAGCGAATGGTAAAGATTCAACAAGGTAGGATTACAACATTTGTTTAATTTTGAATTTCAAATTATTTTTGGAAGGAAAGGAATTAGGATTTAAATCTTCATTGTGATGAAGTTGGGGGTTGTGGTTTTTACATACAAACAGACTTAGATAGTTGTTGGAGAAAAGAATAAAAACATAATATGTAGTTTAGAATTTTGATGGGTTGTGAACCACATTTTTCATTTTTTCATTTTTGATTTCTACATTTTATACTATAGATGTTTGGGTAAAAATAGGCTAATAGGAGCCAATGGTAACCTCCTGAGTCATTATGACTAGTCTTGAAACGATGACATAGTAGCATAGGATTGGATGAAAAATCTTGAGGTAGTGTTAAATAACAATGCTTAAATAATGTTTTTACACTATTTCATTGTATTGAAAAACACTAGTTATGGGCTTTAAAATGTGATGAAAGGTATTTTATATTTATTGGATTACTTTCAAACTTTACTAAATGTTAAATTAACATATTAGAAAGGGCTTCACATAAATACAACGTATACTTTCAACATGAACTTGGTTTATGAAACTTATGAACATTAAAACCAAGGACTGATTATGCCAAAATTGGCTCCTATTAATTTGGTTTTACATGTTTGATATGTTCAATTTTGAATAAAATAACAATAAAATATTGATGAAGAAACAATGATTATACTCTAAAATTGTTTTATTTTTTCTAAATTGGAATCATTAAAATCTAATCACAGATTTTAATTATCAAGAATAATCGAAAATTTGGGAAATAATGAAACAATACATTAAGGATAAAGTTGTGTGAATGTAGTCTGCAACATAATTTGAATGGGTTAAAACAATAGTTTAAATGTGTTGTAAGTACTAATAAAGTACAAGTAGTATTTTTTTTAGTAAGCATAAATTTTTTTTGACTATAATTTATGCATATCAATCCAATATTGGGGATACATAATCCCAATAACATCCATGACACCATGGGCTAGGAATCTAATTTCAAGCTTTTGAACAAAAGCTTCTTTAACCCCTATCAAAACAAATAGAACCATAGACTAACTACTTACACGAAGGTGAAGAAAACAAATAAAATAATTGGAAAAAAAAATTAAGGGCAAAGGGTTGAAAGGAAAGAAAGTTGATGGGCTTACCCTTGCATTGGTTTTTCACCAATGATTCAACAATAACAAAAACATTCTTTGTTACCACTAAAAGCACCATGGTGTCCAAATCCCCATGAATTGCCCAAACTTATTGGGGCCATTCAACTCAAAAGCCAAATGTGGGATTCTAAAATTTGCATAAACTATCTAGCACATGAAGATTTATCATATTTCAACTCCAATAACGATTTGAAGGCTTAAAAGCTATCAACAATGAACCTAAAAATTTGATCATAGTACATGTTATAAACATCATTTTGACAAACCTTGATGGCTACCACTAAATCATGTACAAACATATTTCTGGGTTGTTCAAATTTGATCAGAACATGCATAGATTTCAGTAAGAGCAAAATGCATATAAGTCCAAGCAAAATATGGATGTTACAAAGGTGTTCATAATTCAACATAACTTGTTGGTTTGTAGGGATGTCTAAGGCCATCTTCATAAGCAAAGTTTTGTATTTTGCCATAATTATCTTGGTAGGGCTCAACATTGAAATCCACCTTGTCTTCACATTTCAGAAAATTTTGTTCCCCTTTATTGCCATGAACTTCAAAATCTTGGTGAAATCCAAATGTTTTTTAAATGAGTGGGTAAAACAAGAACTTAAACATTGTAACAAATTTTCAATCCACACCACCAAAAGCAATGCCGACAATGTTTGGACAACCAAATTAGTACAGTGGGCCATACAATGGACCCCAATAGAATGAAAGGCATAGGTGTTAGGAATATGTTTTGTAACACCATTTTTTGTCCCCTAAAAAACATTAACACCATCTACCCCAAAGCAAATGAGCTTTTCGAAAATTTTCATTACTATATACCTTGTCCATTTTGTAGTCCTTTTGCATTAAATTTTCTATCAAAACAAACCTCGAACAATTTTGGGACAAGTTAAAAAAGACCAATCATTTAAGATAAGTAAATGCTAGTAAAACAAATAAATGTAAGATGATTAAATATTAACATAGTGTCACAATGGCATGTCTGATATGGCTAATATGTGACTAAATGCAAAAATGTGGCATATCCATTTTAATAAATTGTGTGATTGAATTGATGATGTGGCATGTCCATTCTAACAAACTATGTGATTGAATTAATGATGTGCCATGTTCATTTTATTTAATCGTGTGAATGAATATAATGACATGGCATGTTCATTGTGATTAAATATGATTATTTTATAAAATAATTGTAATTTAAATAATATTCTTAAAATTATTTTTATTTTTATTTTAAAAATATTTTCAATGTATCAATTCCATTTTGGATATATATTCAAATCAAATATTCTTTTAATTCAATTTTTTTTTGGAAGTTAAACCTTGCAATAGGTTCAACCTAAAAAGCTTGAACATTTTAAGATGTGACTTTGAGGGTTAAAGCCCTTGGTTATATACTTTTTAGAATGAGATTGATGACTAAACAATATGGGATTTACAAGTTTTTTTTTATATTGCTTTATTGCTTCTAAGTTTCAAAAAGATTTTATAGTTCTCCACTTGGCACATCTAATGGTACAAAAAATCTTGAAATCAATGAAGAAATGAGCAAGTTATGCCCTTTGAAAGTGAAGAGGCTAATTTGCAAAAATTGAACATAATAGTTCAGTTTGTGTTTTTGAGTTTAAACCCATTGTGTGTTGTTCCATTTTTTCTGACATTCCAACAAAATTTATAGTTCTTTCTTGGTGCATCCAATGGTACAAAACATTGTTGAAATCAATGAAAAATTGAGCAAATTATGCCTTCTGAAAATGAAAAAAATGATTTACAAAAATTGAACATAACAATTCAATTTGTGTTTTTGAATTTAAACTTTTTGTACATTGCTCCATTACCTTTGACATTCAAAAACATTTTGTAATTCTCCTCTTGGTGCATCCAATATTATAAAATTTTCTCAATTTGATAAAGAAATGAGAAAGATATGTTCATTGAAAGTGGAATGGGGTGATTCAAACACAAATTAATGATTTAAAAATTCAGTTCCCTTTTTTAAACTTTAGTTCTTCATACATTGTTCCATTTTTTTTTCATTTAATTTTTTTTTTTGGTAATTCTCCTCTTGAAAAATCCAAAGGTGAAAAAAAAAAATTTTTGATAAAGGAATGAACAAGTTTTGTTCATTGAAAGTGAAGGGGGTGATTTGTATAAATTGACCACATGTTAGTCCAACTTGCATTTTTTACTTTAATTATTTCTAAATTTTGTTTTGTTTTTACACTTGAAAAAAAGTTTGTGAAGCTTAAGATAATACATCCAAAGCTTTTTAAATTGTTGAGAATGAACAAGTAATGAGAAAGATATGAAACTCGAAAGTGAAGGGGGTCTACATGCTTTTTTTTAAAAAAAAAGGTCTAGTTATGTTAATAATAGATGTGTAATCAAAATGACTGACTTTAGTCACATTTGTACACGTGTTAGATAAATGACTGATTTTAGTCATATATACATCATTTTGATTACACATGTAAATTAATTGATTAATTTTAATCACATTACTAGTAATTTGATTACACGTAACCACGACATAAAATCCACGTATGAAGTTATAGTGTATGTTTTGACTGAAATGAAATTCAAATTAGTTATAGTAGACAATGCTACTTTTGTGGTTTGTCAAAATGGATATGGTTAGTTATGTGGTTAAAAAAAAATTGACTGTACAATCATGTTAGTTAAATTTCACTAGTGAAAAGGACATGGTTCTATTGTATAGTTTATTTCTTGGCAAACCCCCACTAATTTTCAATGATTTCTTGATGACCTTGGTTAGGTTATCATTACTTGAACCTTTAAACACTTTATCTAAAAAGATGAAAATTAGAATCCTTACACAATTTTGCACCACATAATAGTGAATAGGCAATCAAGATTGGTTGTCAATAGTAAACATTTTGTCACAATTTAAAACAACATATCGAACAGCCCCCACTCCTACCTTTATTGCTTTCATCACTTCCTAACGCATGAGTTCTGTCATTGTTTAACTAGAGTTATCACTTTAATGTTTTTAAAAAAAAATTGGCACTACTAATTGAGAATTTATATTGTGGCTTGATTGCTTCAAATTCTTGCATGGGAATACCTTGTTGTAACAAATGTAGGACTTTGGCAAATTGGACAAGATTGATGTGGGAACTCCAATTTACAAACCCTAAACTTAAAATGGAAACTTGACACATTTTGGACTATCCAACTCAAGTGGCAAATGTTATCTTGGAAAGAAGAGAAATATGAGAATTCCTTGATTTGTAAACCCTACAACAAATGTAAGCTTAATAAACTTTAGAATGTCATACTCAGGTGGTAGATATACTCTTGGAAATAAAATAGATATGGGAACTCCAATTTACAAACCTTAAACATGAAGTGGAAACCTAACAAACTTTGGATTATTGGACTCAAATGGAAGATGCACGTTTAGAAATAAGACAAATATGGGATTTCTAAATTGCAAACCGTAAACAAAAAATGGAAATTTAATAGACTTTGGAATGTTAGACTTAGGCAATAGATGCCCTATTGGAAATGAAATCAATATGGGAACTCCAATTTGCAAGTTCCCTAACTTGAAGTGGAAACCTAACACATTATGAATTGTCCAACTTAGGTGGTAGATGTTGTCTTGGATAAAAAACAAAAATGGGAATTTTTTGATTTTCAAACCCTAAATTTAAAGTGGAAACTTGACACACTTTAGATCGTCAAATTCAAGTGGTATATATAGATTCGTAGTAACAAGACATATACACAAAAACTCAAATTTGCAAACCCTAAACTTGGAATGGAAATAAGTTGATACTTTTAAAAACGAAATAGATCTACAAACACCAAATTGCAACCTTTAAATATCAAAGCTTCGCTTTGAAAACCTTGTAGATTCTAGAATGAAAACTCAAATAACATATAGACTTTTGGGAACAAGACAAATATGAAAACTCCAATTTGCAAACCCTAAACTTGGAATGGAAACATGACAATTCTAAAATGGCAAACTCAAGTTGGAAATGCATTGTTGGAAACAAGATAGATATGATATTCCAATTTGCAAACCCTAAAACAATGTTGGAAACATCTTTGGAATGATAGGCTTAAGTTGTGAATGCACGACTAGAACAAGATAGATATGAAATTCCAAGATTGTAAACCTTAAATATCTAATGGGAACCTTGTAGACTATGGGATGGCAAATTGAAGTTACAAATGGACTATTGGAAACAAGATAGACATGAAATTCTAATTTGCAAACCCTAACTTTCTAATGGGAGCCTAAACCAAAATTTGGAATGGTAAATTAAAGATGTAGGCTATTGGAAATAAGATAAATATGAAGCTCCAAATTCCAAAACCCTAATCAATTTTGGATTTAACCTTGTAGACTTTAGAATGACATAGTCAACTAAGGGGTGAAAGCATGGTAAAGTATGCCAACGAGGGATACTTGATTTTTTGTGTGGAAAATATCCATAAATTAAGCCTTAATACGTTGAACTCATGAATATATTTTATTTTAATGATCAATAAAAGGAAGTTCTTTAACTTCATTGTGTAATATTAAAAGATTGCATGTTTTAATACACATTTAAGTGCATTTTTAGAAATATAAGTACATGAAAACTTATGTGTCCCACTTTTGAAGAAATATATGAAAATGTGATGAAAATAAAATAATAATTGGATTTTTTATATTTTCAAATGGATGAAACATTAATACGTATCAATGTGTTTTTATTTCTTTCATATTATAGTCATAATATATTAAAAATTTCATATAAAAGTATGTTTGAAATTTAGAAACCTAGCCCAATTTAAAACATATTTTTCATCCAATTTTCTTACATTAAAATTCCTCACACTTTATGTGTTGCTAACCATAAATTCAATGTGACTATGACTACATGGTGGATATTTTTTGGGCATACTTTATCATACTTTCACCTTAAATTACAACTACACTTTTGGGAACAAAATAGATTTGGAACTTTTTTCATAGAGAAACCCAATAAACTTACAATAAAAAAAGAATCAAAGGTTGGGTACAAAAATCTAACCCCTTGAGTAGAAGTACCAAAATTTTAGGTTGGCCTTGAACGAATCCTCTTTCAACTCCCCTACAATGATTATCCTCAACAAGTTTGAATGATTGTAGATATCATGAAACCTTAATGAGCCAATCCAAAATCAAGCAAATGGTGTTATGTATGCCTTTAGAATTTTGTTCACACAAACTTTGAATTTTTTTCAAGCTTTAGTTCATTAAACATAATCAAACCCATTGTTTGAAGAACTTTTGCAACACTTGTACACTCCCTAATTAATAACAACCAAAATTGTTACACATAAAATCTTTTAAGAAATTAATGTTTTAGTGCATTACAAGTTATTAAGGCAAAGGAAGTATTTTTTTTTTTGCCGATAGGAGGTTTGTTAGCTATAACTTGAATGCGAATGTTTTTTCACAACTCCCAAGCATAAAGATCCAATGCCCATTGTTGAAACATATTTGATGCACAATGCACACCCTCGAGCAATATTGAAGATGAAATGTTTGCGATTATAAATGGCTTTTTATAGCTATGCAATGGTGTGTCACAAGAGAGAGTCGATTGACAATAGTGTATCACATGAGAGAGTTGATCAACAAAGAGAGGAAACAAAAGAAAAGAAAATTAACCATCACATGGAATTTGTGTAATTTTTCTATGGACCTATGAAAACTGGATTATGTATGAAATTTGTATGAACTTATGAAAAACCTAGTAAGTTTTTAATGTTCGACTTCCATCACAAATTTATAGGTTTCATGGGTTTGTTTCAAATCCGTGCGAAATTTATTATTTCATGGGTTTGTATGATTTAAACAAAAATATCATTCATTATTTTAAAATGGAAGTTATGTGCATGACTTTCATGTGTAAACAACATAAATAAACATACAACATCTATGTTTAAACAATACGAACAAACATATGACATTTGGGTTTAAATAATGCATATGATATCAATGTTCAAACAATACAAATAGATGAATAACATCCATGTCTATTCCATATGAACCTATGAAAAATAAATTTCGCATGATTATTATTACCAAATGGGTGAAAATCCTTTAAGGTGTACCACATAGGACGAAAAGGGCTTACTCCTTATTGTAGTTTTTTTTTACCTTATATTTTGATCCCATAAAAATTAATGAGTCAAAATTTTTAAAAGGACTATATTTAGACTATTATTATTTTAGATTAAAATTTTAAATTCCATCATAATCATTCATAAATGTGACTTTACATGGTAAAAAAAAACTAAGTAAAAAATATAGAAAAAAGGTGACAATGTGACAAGATTTTAACACACATTAAAGAATTTGAACACAAATCGTGACCCATGAAGTTTGTGATGTCCTTTCTTGTAATTAATGACACCTTGAAAGGATCTAAAGTTTTAGGGGGTGAATTTAGGTTAATAGTTCATTAAAATCTGGCCATTCTTAGTTGCCAATTAATGTTTTAAAACAATTTAAATTGGAAACCTTTTTTTTTCCTTTGTAGTTATAGCCAAGATTTAAAAAAAATAGAAATCTAACAATTTTTCACTAGAAAAAAAAACACTAATTACATGAGGAGGTTTTTGCTAGAAAAATGGTTGTTTATGAAAAGACCAAGGTAATTTCCATTCTATTTTTGAGGTGGTGCTTTTGATTAAAAAAACTTGATCCCATTTTTTGTAACTTATGTTAGTGGAACTTGCATACATATATCAAATCTACTTGTAGCATGTTTAGTATTTGTTACACATACCTTTTAACCTAGTGTTAAAGGATAGGAAAAACCACATGGAGTTCTTATTTCAAAATCTTTTACTTTAGGGTTTTAAATTTGATAATATTTTCATCATTATTTTGATCTAGCTTTTTGATTTCTTAATGATTTAAAAAAATGTAGGATGATTTTCATTTTGGAGAAGATACAATTTTTGATGGAGATGTTGATTTTACATTTGTCGTTGTTTTTGCTACTATAACAATTGTTGTTCATCCTGCCCATGATCATTTTGTTCTTATCGTGTTGAGTTTTGAAATTACTAGTGGTCTTTTTTCTTGTAATGTTTTTTTTACCTCTATTTTTATGGATTGAAAAAAAGTCCACAAACAATGTTTCACCTATTTTACATATGTACCAAAACTCAACACAATATGAATTATGTAATGTAATATGTACAATACAAATTATCCAATTACATATCGAGATTATACCTTTATACAACTACCAAGTTAAGTGGATCTGCCATAAATCTTGAAAAAAGTTCATGGAATGACATGCTTGATAAAAAACTTTTCAAATATTAAAATAAGTTAGACATCATATTTCTTTGGCCACCATTTCAAATTGTCAACATCAACACAACTTTTGACCACATCTTTAGTAATTTTTATAATTGTCTTATAAGCATCACATACCTTGTTGATCCAAAATTAGTTCATGTTTTTACAATACCAAACATAGTTGATAGGTCTTGATTAATTTCTAACTTCATTTTCATTACGTAAATTGCAAGCTTGTTTCATTTTTTTGTTGTTGGTGTTACAAATAGATGGACAATTGTTAGGCATAATTTATTAAGATATATTTTTGGTTCAACAATAATCTCTTGTTGTAACATATGCATAATAAAGGTTTTAGTGGAATAATAAAATGATGACAAAATGAGGGAAGATTAAGATTTCATAAGGATGCTTGTCCAAGAATGGGGATGTTGTTGTTTTTGAGTTCAGATGAATGATTTTGGGGAGCTTATGTCCTTGGGGTTTATTTGTTGGTTTATTGTTTTGAATTTTAGGATTTGGGGATTTTGGTTTTACCAAAAGGAGTTGTAGATTTGTTGTTTGGTTTTTGAGTTGTATGAATGATAGGAGGATCATAGTTCTTGATTTGTTGTTTTTGTTTATGAGTTTGATGAGTGATTTGAAATCATCAAGTTTTCAAGGTTCATCTGTAGGTCCATTGCTTGGAACTTCAAGAATTGGTCGGGAGTGTGTTTATGCTAAGAGGATTTCTTGATTTGTTGTTTCTTTGTCGGAGTTGGGATGAGTGAAATCCAAGGTTTGGAGATTGTGCTGTTCCTTTTTCTAATTTTGAGGACTTCTTGATTTGTTTTTGGGGTGTTGGAGCTGGGATGAGTGAAATCCAAGATTTGGAGATTGTGATGTTTCTTTTTCTAATTTGAGGACTTCTTGATTTGTTTTTGAGGTTTTGGAGTTGGGATGAGTGAAATCCAAATATGGTGATTTTGTTTACGCTAAAAAGACTTCTTGATTTGTTGTTGGGGTGTTGGGGTTTTGGAGTTGGGATAAGTGAAATCGAGACAATTGAACATTGAGAGGTCTGATCCACACTTCTTCCCATAAGAATCCAATTTGTGCATATGTATCAATCTAGAAAAAGAGCTCCTTAGTTTCTACTATATTTGTAGATTTTACCATTTCTAAAAACTAAAAATTGATAGTTTCTTTTTTTTGTTTTTGAATTTTGTCATGCAATCCAGCAGACAACATATGTTTGTTTCATCTGATGATGATGAGGGATGTTTCATATCCATTTATGAAAGTTTTATATTTGTAAAATTTAACATTTTTGAATAACAAAAGTGATGTTGTTTGAATTTCGTCATGCATCCATCCAGCATATGTTTCATCTCCAGTGAAAATAAACAGAAAAAAATGAGAAGAAAAAAAATATGAGAGAGAGAGAGAGAGAGAGAGAGAGCGGGGGAGAAACTTCCTTCTACAGGTTTTCATCCATCGGGCAGGTGAGGGACCGAAAAATACAAAGGAAAAAGAAGTGGGGGTGCTTTACGTGTGGAGAGCGGAACGGATATGCAAGTACGCTCTCACTTCGGCCTCTGAGCGGACGAATTCAAGCGCATGTGCGCAGGCCTTCTGCCGACGACCCCGTCGCTGCTGTTGTCGACGTTTTGTCACTGCAGCTGCTGCTGCTGCGCAGGAGCGATAGATATGGCGAATGCCCCTCCTTCCTTGTTCGCAGCCTCCCTGCCTGATCGTCGTCTGCCGCGGACATTTTGCGCCACGGTTTCGTCTCCGTCCGAGCGGCCGCCTCCTCAACGCCGAGCTTCCCTCGGTATGGTATGTGTCTGCACTGCTGCTCCATTTCTTGTGACCTAATTTCTAGTGCAGTTCCGGTTCTTGCTTTCGTGAAGTTCTGCTAGGTGTTGGTACAAGTCAAGAATTGGAGCGTTGGATTACTTGTGACCTACCTCGCTGCAGCTTCAGCTTGAGGAAGTCTGAAACTTTTCTTGTTTGAATTTTGCTAGATGTAGGAGCGGGAGATGCGGAAGTCTGGGGGATATCTGGCTGGCTGAGTGGCTGAGGGCTGTGGATTTTCCTCTGCAGAGCACGAGAGAAGAAGGGCTATCAAGCTTGGTGGAGGTTGTGGTAGAAGTTCCAAAATGGAGTTTTGTGAAGCGGTCACAAAACGGCATAATTGATTTTGTTTCTCCCGTTCCTTGCCCATTCAATTATGGCTCAGTTCCTATTATCCCTGCTCCTGATGGTATTCCAATCTTCCTCCTTCTTTTGGGTCCTTGCTCACATTCTCCACCAGTTGCAGGGTTAGAAGAAATGATTTGTTTGGATTTTCTTGCTGTCTTGCTAAACCTACCCGTAGTGTCCATGTTGTTTGGTCAGGAGATCCACTGGATGCAATTATACTAGGCAAACGACTACCACTTGGCCACCAGGGAATTGTGAGGGTGAAAGGCATCATAAAATTCACAGATGCTGGTCTGGTGGACAACAAGCTTATCTGTACACAAAGGAAACCTGGTATGTTATGTGTGCGATTTTCAATCATTGCTTACAGACATGTGATCGTCCCTACACCATACACTGCTTATGTTAACAATGTGGTCTTCACTAATGCTGATTGTGTGTGTGCTGAATTTTATGGTTTCTAGACAATGGTCTCACAAACTGTAATGAACAATTGTAGACCCCAAAATCTAGAGTTGTAGTCCAATATCTGTAGTTTCTGTGATGCAATTCAGGTTCTTACAAAAATCCCCATGTATTTAAGTGCCTGAACAGGAGTTGTCAATGCATTTGAATCACTGAAACTGTGGAGACAACCATAGAAATTCAAGGGTTAAGATGACCTTTTTTTGACGCAGAATTTGTTGTAAGCTTCTCTAACTTGTCTGTGTTTCAATATGGTGGTTCTTGATATAGGGAACTGTTCAGGAGACGCAGGTCCTGAGATCTCTGAGGATTTATCTGTCTTTGATCTGCTTGTGCTGCACTCCGTATTCAGTCTCTATGCTGTAGGCAAAAGTTGGCTGAACATTGTGCAAGGGAAACAAAATGGGCCCACATCTTATGGAGGATATGAGCTATACAAGTAGTTGTGCAGCCATAGTAGTTGAGGACACTTGGATATGCATCCAAACAGTGGCCTTTTTTATTTATTGACAGCTACTTCTCTGTTTGAGGGGCCCAGGATGTGAACACTGAACACCTCCATGTATTAAGGACATTGGCATCTGCAGTCACAAGGGTTTGTGACTTTCACAACAGTGAATTTTCAGAGACCAATGGTTTCAATCAAACCAGCAGGCTATGAAACAAAGTTGTTGATGTTATGAGGCCTAATTTTGGTTTTAAGGATGTTTGGGATCCAGGTGCATGGAGGAGGATCTATGATAAATTATGTGATGATGCTCCTCCAATGCTGTTGATTCATTATTGCCATCATGGAAAGGTTACGAGAAGTTGACCTGGAATCCATCTTTGAATGTGTGGTTAATCCAAACCCTGCAAGCAGTATTGAGTGTGCTCCATTGTTTGGAATATGGGTGGAAGAAGACCTTTCTAATTTGAATATGGCATCTCTTTTTGAGGTATTTATCAAAGATAGACAGTTGTTACTTTCTCGTTTGATTTACTAGAGTATGGAGATGTCTGAATTCTCATGAGAGTTATTTGGTTTACCAGAAGGGAGAACAACCACATATAGGAAACAGCATCGATGTGGGAACAGCTCAACAGAAAGTGGCCAAAACTAGGCACAAGAACCCCCAGTTTTTTTGACACACATTATTTGTTATGTGGCCAAAACTATGTACAAGAACCCCCCAGTTTCATTGACAAGGGTTATTTGTAAGGCGACCAAAACTAGGTACGAGGTTCTAGGGGACAAGTGGAGAAGTGAGGATGGATCCAAGAAGTGGCTGAAACCATGTGTGAGGACTCAAAAACAGAGGATGAGTGGAAAAAAGTGAGGATGCAAATTTACTCAGGAAAATAAAAGTGTGATGAATCTCCATGCTTTGGCCAAAACTGGTCATGAGTGGAGTTTGGAGCATACTTTGCCAGTTCCACTGTGGAAGGAAAATGAATCATCTAGATTGCACTACAAAAGCAAGTGATGATGCTGCTATAGAAACCTTTGTGAAGATAGCATTCCCAAATTGTTTTAAGCAATCTATTAGAGCAGCTCCACGACCAGCAGTACAATGGCCTGTACATGGTACTGTAATGAAAAACGAAGGGGGCAAGCATTAGCCTGAGATCATTCCAATAATAAAAGTAAGCATACCAGACTTTTTGCCTGGAAGGATTGTAGTGACATACTTGTTCCAGAATTCTTCAATCTCTTATTTGTCATCAAACCAAACTATAATGTATTCTAATACTATGTACATTTGATGGATCAGTACACTCTAGACCTCCCCTCATTCAGGCTGTCATGGTTGTATGCTGTGGCCATCCATCATTGAACACATACAGCCCTCTCAGGATGAAGCATTCATACCCTATGGGTATTCAATGATAAAGCAAAACAGTGAAGGCACTAACAAGCATTGCACTCTAGTTCACGGGCAGATGGCTGAAGATCTTTCAACTTTCCCCATTCTGTTCTTCCTGACCAAACATAGTACTCATAGCTCCTAATTAAGTAGGTACTCAACCTTCTCATGTGCACAAATCCAAATCACAACTCAGATATACTGAACCTGGGTAGAATGAACCACAAAATAGACCAGTGTATCAATCCCCTATAATATTTCATCCTCTCCATCAAAATGACCCTACAATTATTATAGATACTAACATTCTATCTACTTGCTCACGTGCATTGGAAATTAAAAGGAAAATTTTAAGAGAACCACCAATTTCCAACTTTAGGCATTCCTCCCTTGTTTTACAACATATTAGCTAAAAACCCAAAAAATCAACAACACAAAGATAGGATCAAGGTATTTAGCTTTTGAAATGCAACCCATTTGTAACCTCATTGCGCAAGCTTCCTCCATCATTGACATTCACCCCATCCACACAAAAGAAAAAGAAAAACATGCCAAACTAATCCTTAACTTTGCGCAACTTAATAAAACCATAGTAATTTCTAGAATTAGTACTTGCAAATTAAAGGGCACTCCTATGAATGATAATGGAAAAAATATAAGGTAGTTTTATTGCGCAACAGAAAAAGATAGGTCAGAAAAGTGGCCAACAAAGCCCTAAATCCACATCACAAATGTAACGTCTCCTTTAAAATTTCAATTGTGTCCCTCACTCTTCACATTTCACGGTGCAACATGAAATACTTGTAAATCCCTCCATAGTATGTCCTAGAGCTACTTTTCTTTGCCTTTAACCACACAAATCCTTCCTTTTTCATCCTAATCAAAGTAACCATTAGTATCAAGATATTTCATGAATAAGAAAGGTCCTTCCTAATTAGATGTTAGGGACTTCTTTTTCCCATGTTTCTTCATTTTCACATAGGTTTCTCCTTCCTTGAATGCAAGAAACATTTGTTCACCTTTCCTGCACCATATGCCCATTTCTATTTGACTTGTGACTAATTAACATTTTCAACAACTTCTCCATGCATCTTAGCAATAAGTTGCATTTTACTGATCATATGTTTAGCCATAGTAGCAAGATTGTCATCCTCAAAGGTTTGCACCAATGGGTTCAGAGAATTATCAACTTTCAAACTAGTTGTAAGACCAGTTAAAACTGTGTGTGGAGATAATTTGGTGCTTAATTGCACTCCACACCTATACCTAAATAGAATCCTAAACAATTATCTATCCCAATTTCATGCATGTTTTGGTGTGGTAGACAAAATAGTGAGCCCATTTTTTAGGGTCCATTAATTTTTCAAACCATCCCATTACACTTGGGCCATTGAATTGTGGTGTATTGGCGTATAATAATGTAATTTTTGCACAATTGATCAAACTTAGTAGACCACTTAGATCCATTGTCAATTATAATATATTTTGGAACATTGAACATGCATATTACTTCATTTTCCAAAAATCTTGGAGTAATTTCCGCATCATGATCCACCATAACCTTAACTTCACACCATTTTGAATAATGATCAATAACCACCAATATGTATCTATTTCCATTGTTTGTTTCAAGTAGGGTCCAAATGTGTCAAATGCTACATGGTGGAATTGGTCCTAGATGGGAATGCTCTTGAGCTCCTCAGGCTCAATTTTGATACCTATTTTATACACTAATTAACATTACTTATAGGAGAGCACCATAGTGAATTTGAGGACTCATGAGATGAAATATAAGATAATGTTCGTGTTTCATTGAAATGACCAATTTCGTTGTGTAAATCAAGAATAATTTGTTAATGCTCCTTGGGTCAATGGTACAACTAACCCTTTCAACACTAACTTGTCATTATTCCAATAATAATGCAAAATGCACTTGCTAACCCTAACCTTTTCCTTTGCATTACATTCATCTAAAAGTTGTTTGCCATTCAATATTGTCATGTTCAGTTCATCTTACCAAATTTCCATGTTTTTGGAATGTTCCCAATCATTGTTTTTTTTGGATTCATCCAACCCATCTTTATCATCAACAATGACATGGGTGTCTTCTATTAGTCTGCTAGTGAGTTTTGACATTCCAAAACTCATGTTTTCCTTTTTCAATGCGTTCACTCCTTTTTTCTCATAATTCAAATTGGAAGTTGCAGGGGTATCAACTTAGTTCTCAAATTGTTGAACTTCTACATCCATAGTTTCCCCCACTTCCATCAAATATAGATGGTTAAGAAGGCCTTTATTACCCAAATGTTGCAACATCACCCCCATTTTGGAGCTTCTTTTACACATGTCTGTATGGTCTCCCCTGGTGATAAGTTTTTTTGCAACAACCTAAAATTTTATATCTCATCCCTTGAATCCTCATCTTCAATAACATCCACAACATTATGATTTAACGCATCTACATTAATGTGCTTAAACCCTACTCGATGCAAAATTTTGAAACAAAACTCTTGGAGCATATTAATAAATATGCCCCTCTTCCCATAGGTATTTGAAACAATAGCCAACCATTCAAGGGGTTTATGGTCATTCTTGAGCATGAAATGATTATGGTATAGGTATTGTCAAAAATGCAATATGCCCCGTACTAACACATAACATTCACCCTCCATGGGGTGAAACTTCTTCTACATAGGGGACAACCCTTTGTTAACATATATTGCAATCATTCATTCACTTTGCCCATTCTTTTGTGCAAATATAGCTCCCACCCCACATGTAGAGCAAACTACATTTAAAATAAATGGTTTGGTGAAATTTGGTTTCATTGGAATAGGAATTTAGATTAATCCCTCTTTTAGTAGGGTGAAAACATTTTAACAATTTGGATTCTAATTAAACATAGCATATTTTTTGGTTAGGTCAAACAACAAAATTGACATTTGAAAATATCCATTCACATAAGTTTTGTAGCAACCTATTAGTCCAAGAAATGCTTGAACACCAATCATAGATGTAGGGATGGGAAATTATGTAATAGCCTTGATTTTTCTTGGATTTGGCAATGTCCCATCTCAACTTACTTATACATGACCCAAGAATGTCATGATAACCTTTGCAAATTCACATTTTTTAGGGTTAAGTTTAAGGTTAATTTCCCTTAACCTTAACAACACAAATCAAAGATGTTCTAAATGTTCTTCCCAAATCATAATGTGGACATTTAAATCATTCACAAAGACTTTCAAAAACTTATCCATGTAGACCCCAAAAACTTCTTTCATAGTCTTGGAGAAGGTGCTTGTGGCATTTTTCATACCAAATGGCATGATAGTCCAATCAAACGACCTAAATTTGGTGATGAGGGTTGATTTACAAATATTTTCTTTAGCCATTCGAATTTGCCAAAATTTAGATTGTAGATCCAAAGCAAGGAACCATTTTGATTTTCTAAGTTGGGTTAAAACATCTTCAACCAATGCCACTCATAGTGTTTGCAAATTTAGAGGTCGATAGTCACCACAAAATGAATGACTATCTTCTCTTTTTACTGGTGATGTAACCTTACATGTATACTTAGAAGTGCTAGGTTTCATTTTGCTTAATGCAACCAACACATCTATTTATTTCTTTGCTTTTGCCTTTTCCCAAAATGAAAGTTGGCTTGGAGTTGTTTTGCATGGGAAACCCTTGGGTGTCAACTACATGCTTCATAAACTTACAACATCCCAATTCACCTTTATGCCAAGCAAAAACATTTAGAAATTGTTCAAGTAGTTTCCACAATTTATTAAACTTCTCTTGACCTAGGTTAGGATCTATCCTAATCTTGTTTCTAATTTCAATCCATATGTCTTACCTTTCATATGGCGCCTTAGATGTCACATTATTAGGTGTTTGCACACTATGGTGACCTTATATGGACATCATAATGATCGTTATCCTGTATTTCTTAGATACAAGAAAATAAATAAAATAAAATTCATTGAAATAAAAGGGAGTCAATTATCTAAAACTATCATAATCAATTTTCCAAGAATGAAAAAATAAAATCAAAATCATAGATAGCCAATAAGTAATGGACTTTTGAATTTTTTCCACATTTTTTGTCATACTTACAAAACTCATGGACATGAACTTTTATTTTACAATGTGTTAGTCTTATGTGTTTGGAACTTTGAGATATTGGATGAATTATGTTTAAGAAACTAAAGATCCATTGAATGAATGAAATGTGATTTTAATTTATTATGTTAAGGACTTTTTTAAATCCCAAAAATTATAATTATTTAAAAAGCCTTTTTAAGCATTTAAAAATAATTATGCTCTAAAGTTGTCATAATATTATTAAAAAAATATTTTGTGAGATTTTTTATATGTCTTATAACATCATGATTTCAAATCAAAAATGGAAAAAAATGTTACTTTCAATATCATCTAAATATTCATATTTTAAGCCAATTTTTAATTACACTAGAAAAGGACTTTGAAAAAGGACTCTAATCTACCGAAATTGTGACACCCTCATGTGCTTTCACCCTATCTTTTTGGGCACTTGAACTAACATTTAACTGAAAAATGTTTAACACAAGTGTACCCTTTGTAACCATGAATTGTTCACTTCTTCTATCCTCATCTTATGCTACACATTGCATTTAGTCATCCAAGTTAGCTAAATAAAATATCCCATTAAATAACACATTGTGTGTTTATTCTTCAAGAATCAAATTCATAACTTGGTTGGGTCTTTCATGTTGCACAAAAAATTCCAACCCATTATCCATTAGATTTCCATCCTTTTTTGTCGCAACCCCACTTTGGCCAAGTGTGGGGGTGAAGCCCAACACTTGGAAAAGTTGGAGGTTTGGGTCCTCCGGGACTCCTGAATGTTCAGAGCTCGACAATAAGGCCCAAAACACCTCTCATTGGAGTGTTCTTGGTGTCATTAGAAAGGTCTTGAAACGTAGATATCGAAAATGGCCTCGCATTGGCCATTCGGACATCTGCAGCCCAAGTTATGGGCAAAAGAAGGGCCGAGAGTCAAACTGGCAATTTGACTCCTGACCACTAAAAGTCGGGAATCGACCTCTTCCCGACGTCTCCTTGAAGAGTGCGACACGGCGTTGAAAAGCTCTCGACGAGAGCTACAACTTTGATTTAGGACTCGTCCCAATCCAAGCTTGGGGCGAGGAGTTATGGCCATTCAAAGTTCCGAGAGTCCAACCGGGACAATTTCGGGACTCCATTTCGGGAGTCCCAACAAAATGTGACATTTGGATGTAGCTTCGGCGACCAGCTGCAGAGAATACTATAGGGAGTAAGGTGGTGGCTTACTCTCGAGTCCGGGCCGTGGTGAGTTTTGTGTGTCCAAGTGCCCGTGGCAAGTCCCAACACCCAAGGGTGTCCCGAATGCTAAACTAACCCTTTTTGGTGGGTTTTTGGATGCAGATTCACACAAGCTAAACTAGTCCCTCATCCTAGTCTAATCCCTGGGCTCCCAATTCGACCTTCTACCCCTTTTTAGAGTTGGAAGCCGGGAGCATGCCTCCAAGTCTCAACTTTTCGCAACTTGACTTTGTGAAACCGTCAAGTGGGTTTCACCCCGTGACTTGGGAGCGTGTCATTTTTGGAATGAATTGGTAATGTCCATGTTCCATCATTTGCCAAATCTTCCATCTCTTCGTCAAAGTTCATAAATGAATCTGAGTTTATATCATCATCAGATAATGGGTTGTCACCATTCTGTATAATCAACCTTTTTTCCTTTAACGATTGATGTCCAATGCCCCATTTTTAAAAAAAATTCCCTAATTCTCCACATCATCATTGTAGTTTTTATTTGTCACCAATTGCAACATATTCACCATGTTCAATGATATGATTTGCACATTGTTACGTCGTCCTTGCCTAATTTGAATTAATCATTTCTCCACATCCACCACAACACCTATTTTGATGAGAAAATCCAGACCCAACAAAAGATCGTAGTTATTTGTGTCCACAATCATAAAGGTCATAAGACATTGAACATTTCCAACTTTCACATGTAGCTCAATAAGTTTGCCAAGAATTTATGTCAACACTTGATATAATTTTGTATAATTATGAGTTAGAAACCAAGTGCATGACGTTTAGTTCTCATACCACACTAGCAAACATCATAGACATTGAGGTGCCCATATCCAATAAAGCTTTAACCATGTGAGTACTTATTTCAACAAGTAAATGTAATGTCTTGCTGCAGTGACTTTTGTTGATGCTAATTTTTGCATTGTATGAAAGCTTTCAACCTTAATTAGGTTGATTGTCTTCAAACCTTCATTGTGCTTCTTCCTTGCCAACTTGACCAAACTTTCCAATGATTCCAACTCACCAAGTATTGCCAAGATGGATTCCATGGGTAATAAAGGAAAAAATTCCTTTTATAAAATGGTTGAGTATTTTGGATCAAATTGTGGAACTTTTGCTAATTTCCACATGTCTAGCTTGTTAATCTTCAGTTGCGTCCCCATCTGTTGTTTTTGTAGGAAGGTGCCTTCTGGGTATCATGGCTCCTGAAAATACATCATGTTTCATATTACACAATCTATTAAGTTGCTCCAATGTAGTTTCCTCATCATCAATCAAGACTTCTAAGTAGTTGTTGGCAACAAATGATCCTTTCCACACTTCTAACATATGTCTTTAGTGTGTCCCATGCTGGAGCAATACCCACACCTTAGTTAGAGTTCCGTTTTATGTGGATGACCACATTTACCACATTTTGGCTTTAGGTATCTTATTCATGGGCAGGCAATAGTAATATGATATGTAGATTTGCAAATTTGATACATAATAAAACCATTGGTTACTAATGCAATGGCTCCAACACCAAATAAAGAACCTTTAAAGAAATTGATGAATGATTCATTCAATGTAGTTACCTGATTCTCTAATGCAGTATCATTATTCATGCCTTCTTCATGTTCTTCCTTGAGAGGTTCAATTGGCATTTTCCTTAATTCACCTAATACCCTTTTGACTTCTTTTACAATAGCGAACATTTTTTCAATGTTCGTATAATAATTTTTCACCATGCATAATTTCTTGATCTCCAAATGTAGATGCATAAAAAACCATGCCCTTATTCAACATCCTTCACCTTTCCCTTTTTGAACAACTTATTGAGCCTATCAAAATATAATCAGACCTTCTACCGAAATTCCTAGGCTTCACCACATCCATTTTCATTGTTAACTCATTTAAATTTAGATCTCCAAACTTTTATTGCATGCCAATTATCATTTCATTTTAATAAGTAGGTGCAAGTTCTAGTTTCTTATACTAGTTTTTAACTTTTCCCTGCAAATTCAATCTTGCGATCTTTAAAAACTTGAGTTCATCATATCCATGCACCTATAATGCCATTTCCAGCTACTCAGTCCAATTTAGAACATCTTCAAACTCCTTCCCCCATAATAGTTCATCCATGCCCTTAGGGTTGGTCATCATGAAACATTAGAGAAGATAGGAATCTTGCTTTATCAACAACAATAATCTTGCATTCAAGAATACACATAGAAATTTACATGATCTTCACTTTTAGCAACCCATATATGCACTCTTATTTGATTAATTTCCAACATCAAACTTAGAATTCTGGATGTCACTCTAACATGTTCTACCCTTTCCAATCTATCACCAATCCTAAACCAACATTCCATCCTTGGGATAAAAATCTTGACATATCTGTTATGTTTTACTAGTAGTATTGACACATCTAGATATCACCTAGATATGAAGGCACCTTTTTGTTTTCTAGATCCAAATGTAAAAATTCACAATGAGAGGTGTTAAGAGGTTTATTTGGTACTATAGATTTTCCTTTGCATTGACAATTACCTTCCATCCCAAGATTGGTGCAAAAATCTTCCAAACATTTGTCATTATTCAACTTCAAAACTTTTATTAACATGTTTTTCCTCAATTCTCACTACCATGACCATGTTGTTTTCAATTTTGTTATTGAAGCAAATGTCATCAATTCCTACATAGACCTAAACTAACACCTTTAGGTAAAAATGGGCTAATAGGAGCCAACGACAATCTCCTAAGTCACTATGATTAGTCCTAAAAAAATGATGTGGCAATAGAGGATTGGATGAAATGTCTTGAGGTAGTGCTAAACAACAATGTTTAAATAATGCTTTTACATTATTTCACTATGCTGAAAAGCACTAGTTACGGGCTTTAAAATGTGTTAAAAGGTATTCTATGCTAAATTAACATATTAGAAAGGGTTTCACATAAATACGACATACACTTTCAACATTAACTTAGTGTATGAAACTTATGAACATCAAAACCAAGGACTAGTTACACCAAAATTGGTTCCTATTAGCTTGGTTTTACCCCCCTTCTCGATTCTTGTAAAGCTTCTAGTTTAACATAGTGGCTTCACATTCACAAAACTCCAATTTTATAATCTAATCACCCTCTTGTAACCTCTCCTTATGTTTTAGTTTGAAGAATTTAGGAAATCCTTCTAACAAAGTAAGGTTAAGAAGCAACCATATGTGTTGTACCTTAGGCATTGCATTAGACCTTTTGTATCTCAAACTAGAGTATAGGGCCATCTAAGGTATAAAAGAATTTAACATTTTGTGTATCAAAGAAGATCCAATTCTAATCATCTGTAGACGTCATTAGGTCCATATTATAACTTGTACGGAGAATCTTGATAATGTAACACCAATTGCAAGATCTCCAAATCTTGCCTCCTTAAGATCAAATCATACAATCTAGACAATTGCAAAACCAACATATACAACATGAAGGTTCGAGGAGGTGGATACCTTTCAAATTGATGCTAGTCAAACTCCACAACAAAGATCCTATAATTCATATTAGTTATATGAAATCTCCATTTCCTTCCCATAGTAAATAATGCCCAATCAAACTTCAACCTATTTTAATACCAAAAATGAAGGGGGCAAATGTTAGCCTGAAGTCATTCTAATAAGAAAAGTAATCATATTAGACTTTTTGCATGTGGAAGAATTGCAACAACATATTACATTATTTTAGGGTATGAATGACTCATCTTGAAAGTTCCATATGTGTTCAATGATGAATGGCCATAACGTAAGACCACGATAGCCTGAATGAGGGGAAGTTCGATGTGTACTAATCCATCAAATGTCCGTAATATTAGTATAAATTATAGTTTGGTTTGCTGACAATTAAGAGATTAAAGAATTCTAAAATTTGAAAATTGCTTTTCATCTAAAGTATTTTGACACAAATTAAGGGCTTGGTTGGCCACTTTTATGCCTTTTTTTTTTAATTGCATCGTATAACTACTTTTTATTTTGTTCATTATATTCACAAGAGTGCCCCATGATTTGCAGATATTATTTTTGGAGATTACTATGGTTTTATTAGGGTGCAGTCACATTAATGTGTACATAAGCAATTATAACTAACATTTGGTTTTGTGTATCAAACATTTTTTAAAAAATAAAAAACTTTAAATGGAATTTTTTTTCACATAATGTTATTTTCAATATATTGGTATATATACTCTAAGAGTTTGAAATCGATATAATGAATGAAAAATACCCAAAAACTTTTTGAAAACATTGTAATCAGTGCTTTTAAGTAATAAAAGGACTTGTAAATGAACTTGAATTTTTTTGACAAACATATTTTTAGCAAAGTTTTTATGTAAAATATAACATAATAGGGTGATGAAAATTTTAAAGATTTTAAAAGATTTTTAAAAAGACTTTTGTTCAAAAGATTCCAAGAATATTGTAAAATAAACACCCAATAAGCAGTCACCCAAGGGGGTGGGTCAAGTTCACAATATCCCGTTTGCACCCATTAAGTTGTGCGAAGTTAAGGATTAACGTGACATTTTTTCTTTTTCTTATGTGTGGATGGGGAAAATGCCAATGATGGAGGAAGCTTGTGCAATGAAGTTACAAATGGGTTGCATTTTAGAAGTTAAGCACCTTGATCCTATCTTTGTGTTGTTGATTTATTGGGTTTTTAAATAATATGTTGTAAAAAAAAGGAGGAATGCCCAAAGTTGGAAATTGGTAGTTTTGTTAAATATTTCCTTTTGATGTCAATGCGCAAGAACAAATAGACAAAATGCTAGTGTTTATAATAATTTTAAAAACATTTTGATGGAGAGGATGAAATGTTATAGGGGATCAATAGGCTGGTGTAATTATGGTTCATTCTACCTAGGTTCAGTATATCTGCATTGTGATTTGGATTTGAGTACATGAAAAGGTGGAGTACCTATTTGATTATGAGCTTTAAGTACTATGTTTGGTCACTAAAAAATAAATTGGGAAAGTTGAAAAATCTTCAACCATTTGCTAGTGAATTAAAATGCAATGTTTATTAGTGCCTTTTGTATTCTATTTTAGCTGAGGCAAAATTTTGAACCTTAGATTCTTGTCTTTTCAAATCAATAATCTACTATTTTGCACCTAGTGGCCACAAGGAGAAATGGTATATAAAATTTCAAACTACTAAAAAATGTTTTTACAATGTCAAACACCATTTTAAAATATGTAGATGTGAGTGTAACCATTATTAGATATGCATGGTGGCCTTTCTTTGAAACTCAATGAATTGAGTTTTTCTTTGTGATTAATGGTTTCACTATCAATAAATTTGTATTATTTTTATTTTATGTATCATTTGGTGGTTTTTTTCAAATTTTTTTTTTGTCAATTGTGGGATAATTAACCCATGGCTTTCATTATCAATATTATATTAATATTATATATATATCACATGGTGGCCACTAAGTGTAATACTCCTTTCATAGTATATCAAATTCAAATCTATTAATGTGAATTAACCCATGGTTTTCATTGTCAATAATATATATATATATAAAACATAGTGGCCACTAGGCAAAATACTCTTTTCATAGTATATAAAATTCGAATTTAGTAATGCTTTTGTTTTAATGAACATCATATTTGGATTCATAAACATTTTTGCCATTGTTGGATTAACATGGTGTCCCTTGTTTGAAATTTATCTATCTTTGTCATTAATCGGAGGGTTGACTTATAACTTTCATATTCAATAAAATATTGTGTTACACCTGGTGGGCACCAAGTGAAATACTTTTTCATAGTATATAGATTTTAATATTAATATATTTGTTACAGTACAAGTACCATTTTTTGATCCATTGTTGGGTTGGCATAATGTTTTTTTTCCAAAACTCAAAGAATTGAGTTTTTTTATTGTCGTTAATGGTAGCACTAACCTTTAATTTGAAATATATATTTTAAATTATTGACATAATATATGTTACAAAGTTGGGAATAATGAGAGTTGAGGGGCTTAATCACCTTAGATGGATTAAAAATGCATTGTAATTCTTCCATCAAATTGATATGAATTTAAAAAAAAAATTATCATTTTTGGAGCATTTGTCAAGCTTTGGTTTTTTGCACATTGATGTGTCATATATCCACCATCATTCCCCTCCTTCATTAAACACAATTTGTACATGATGTTATTTTTTGGGAATTTTTGGTGACATTTTCATGTTTATTTAACAATAAATTTATTCAGATATGTACATTTAAATGACATTCATGTATAAAATGATCACAAACTTGTTAAATTAGGTGGCCACTAGGTGGAGTTCATCCCTTCCATCGGGTTATCTAAAGTTCTAAATTAACAATTTAATCCTAAATTAATAAAATACATGTTTTGTCAAGTGGTGTGTGTATTGAACCAATTTAGAGCTATTGGCTTCTATTTGCATTACATGCTGCTATTATCATTAGCATCCAACTATGAGGTTGAAAACACAATCAGCCAACAACAACCAGACCACTTCTGTAATGTGGGGATTTTGATTCAAAATTGAAAATTTTGTGTATTCGCATGGCAGCAGAACCTTTTGAGTGTCTTACAACCTTTTATTTCCTTTGTTGTTGAATTCCAAATGGATAAAGCCCATAACATGTTTGCATTCATGTTTGACCCTTGATACAAAAATTTGGAGATTAGGGAACTTTTTGGGTAAGGAGGCAACTAGGGTTGTTGTTTTTGAATATGACAAGAAGATTGTGATTCCTTTGTTCAAGAAAAGTAACAAGTTCTTGAACCTTTTCGGTGGCAACAACAATTCATAGGTTGCAAATTCCATCTTTGATATCCTTGCTTCAATATAAAAAACTAATGATGCTTTTTTAATTTTGAGTTATCATTGTTCTGTCATGTTGTGATGGTTGAAGAAAAGGCTATCAAACTGTTAAATTGGTAGAAGGAAAATATAATGAGGTTCCCAAACTTTTTTTTTTGGCCTAGTAGATTTTTGGCATACCTAGATCCCAAATAGGGACTAAAAGGATTTTCTTAGTTGTAGTGTTACTCACAAGCTTGTGGCATTGTCATTTGAGAATTACCAACTTAGATGCATTGGTAATGATTTACAAAAACTAGCCAAATGACTTTCGGGAAAGTTGTCCAAATCTTACATTTCATTTGCAATAGGTAATGTTGGAGATTTTTTTAATGTAGAAGCTAAATTGTTGGAGGAGCATGAAGATGAGTTAGGGGAAGCTGGTCTCTTGTAGGAGGATCTTGCTTGAGGTATATGTGCATTTTTTTGGGTGAATTTCAGCAGTAGGTATCATTGTTTGGGCCTACCTAAACAAATTTAGCACAAATTGTTTGTACATTTTTTTGCTTGCAATTGACCCTCAATCAACTTTTAGAAGTCCTTCAAAAGCTTGTCATCTTTCATTTTTGGTATTATTTAATTTGGGGTTTGTGAATTGGGAAGAATGAAAATTGTAATTCTACATGTTCAAGTTTTGATTGTTGTTTTGTAGGATTTTTCACATTCTATTTTCCATGACAATGTTCAACTTAGGGTTGTGCTGGAGTTGTGCATCTAATGTTAAAGCTCTTTTTGCAAACTGCTAGGTGTCATTTTGAAATCTTAGCTTTGAACTACTGTGAAATGGAGGCTGTAGTTTTTATTACCTGTCTTTACTAGACTTTAAACTTCACTAATTCTTTCCAAGTTTTGCCATTTTTCAATTTAATGATGCTTCAAATTAGAGTTGTGCATCCATTTATAATAAATTTATTTTGGAATCAATATGTTCACTTGGGCTACCATGTTTCAGTTGGTGTTTGTTGTTGGCAAATGGACATTGAATAATATTTTCCATTTGAACTACGCAAGCTCTTTGTAGGCCAGTCTTTTTTCAAATTGTGATTTTTAGTGTTATAATTTTGAATTGCAAAATAATTGCAGAGCCTACATTTGAACAAAACAAAAACTGGAAAGTTATTTTTAAACCAATTTGGGAATTCTAAGCACTTGGAGTATATTTCAAGATGTGTTTTTTTTTTCTCAGCTGTCATTGGCTTTCCTTTCAAAAAAAGCTTGTAATAGTTGAATGGAGTGCATTTGTAATTTTTTTGTTTGTGAATTGGAGGCACATTCAAGATTCATACCAGTGCTGATATACCCTTGGTATGGGAAGATTAAAAATAAAAATCTATACTATACTTATATCCAGCCCAAGATTCAAGTACACACCATATTTATATATTACCAGTGGGTTTATGTGCACATACTCATATCGGACTGGTATGAAAAATGGGGAGGATCCTTAATACAAGAACCAGTCAGGTATTAAAAAATTGTATACACCAGTCCAACACTGGAATAAAGCCTAGACCCTGGAACTTGGAAAAATGTAAAATTTCACAAAAAAATTAGCCCGCTTGCATGAAATTAAAAACCATAGCAAAAAAAAATATTGATTTTTTAAAACCCTATTCATGCAAAAGATTTGGACCTCCGTTCAAATTAAAAAATAAAAATAAAATCTCCCTGCTTCAACGTCAAACTGCGACAAAAGTTCACAGAATGGACTTCCACTAATAACAAACTACCACAAAAAAAGTGCCAATTATTCCCTACTGATTTCCACTAATAACAAACTGCCACAAAAAGTGCAAAGTATTCGAGTTCTGTGTAAAGTCATGGCCTGTTGTGCCTGAGTTGCACCCCTCATTTGATGCTTCATCCCCTCCTGGCTGTTATCCACAAAGTCATCAAATTTTATTAAATAAGGGTATGAAATTCTGAGACTCAGGATTAAATAAATGCACCAGGCTCGAGAACATTTATAGCTACAGTACACATAGCAGCAGCAGTGATTGGTTGAAGGCAAAAAAAAAAGGACAGGGCCATCTTTTCATAACTTTACGGATAACTTTATTGCCCCTTACTGACATCCATTAACATTAACAAGGGGGTGTGTCACACTGTGGCCTTGCCTTGCCATTTACATTAAAAGGTATCTTCAGGCAAAAGAAGAATTATGGAAACTCAAATATTTCACCATTCAAAAATTATTAACCTTCCAAACATCCTCTTATATCAAACCAAAATCCTTCAAGATTCTATAACTCGAGATAATTATTAATCTCAAGTTTCCAACACAAGTCAAAATATCATCTTTCAAAAATCCTGATATAAGAATAGACCTATTATTATTATTATTATTACCTAGGGGCCCAAATCCCTTAAGCTACTATACTCTATAATGAATCTTAACACAATATCCTTCTTGCCTTGGTAGTAGGCAAGGCCAATAAACTTGCCACAAAAGGTGCATATTATTCCCTCACAATTTGCTTCTCAAAAACCCCTCTAAAACTATGACTTGTAAAAGCATCCATTCTTCTATTTATAATAATACCAAATTGCCAAAGAGGTCCAAATTTAGTGCTCACATTTTGCTGGACACAAAGTGACAATTTACAACCAGTGTTTTCCCCCCCCTACAGATTGTTTTTCCCTTTTTCTTGTCATCAAATTGGGAAAAATTTGAAAATTTCTGCTCTTCAGACTTTTTGTGTAAATTTGAATAATTTTTCATTTTTCGAATTTTTTTTCAAATTTCGACACATCACAAAATTGAAAAAAAGGAAAACCTTTCAGACAACCCCCAATTTACAGTATTGCTCCTGACAAAATTTGTCATATTTTGAAAAAAAAGAAGAAGAGGGATTTTGGGGGAATTTTTTCTTGTGTAAATTTTAAAACCAATTTTTGGAAAAAAAAAGGCCATAAATTTGTATCATAAAATTGAAAAAAAGAAAAGAAACCCCTGGAAAAAAATAGAAAATTTCCATTTTTAGGGAAAAATGGCCCAAAGAGTTCCCAAAAACAGGGGATATATTTTCTTTAGAAAAAATCTAATTTGAGTCAACTGAACACAGCCACAAAAGTGGCCCTAAACCCCCGCACAAAAGAAGAAGAGTTAATTCTTAGTTCACTAGTGGTGGACAGCAGTGAGCACCGTCCGTCGTCACCGCTCTGCATTGGGGACGACGCCGTCTCAGTGACGGTGTCATGACGGCAGGCGGGCCGGCAGGCGGACGTGCATGCGTGCATGCGAACGAACGGGGTGCAGAACAGCGCTCGCGGAGAGTTCGCGACGTTGCGGGGTCTTGAGAGCCGTGTTGGTGCGGCAAAATGGAAGCTCACGTTGCGGATTACACGCTCTTGCCGGACATTGAAGGGGTGGAAAATACCATCGAGTCACTAAAGGACGATGGGGATGAGTTCAGCAGCGAGAATTCCTTCAAGAACGTGCCGGTACCTCCTTGGTGGGAGCAGATTACGGTGCGGGGCTTGGTGGTGAGCGCAGTGTTAGGTAGCGTGTTTAGCCTCATCACCCACAAGCTGAATCTCACCGTGGGTATCATCCCTTCGCTCAATGTCGCTGCGGGTCTGTTGGGTTTCTTCTTCATCAAGTCATGGACCCTGTTGCTGTCCAAGCTCGGGATATGGAGCAAGCCCTTCACTCGCCAAGAGAATACAGTCGTCCAGACCTGTGTCGTCGCTTGCATGGGACTTGCCTTCAGTGGTAAATTGTCGTTTTTTCTCTCACCCATATCCTCTTCGTTGGCTGGGAAAAGCTCTCGACCTTATTTAAGCAGCAGTTGTTTTCTTTGAGAGAGAAGAGGAGATGGGTGAGTTTTCTGCTCAATGACTCTCCCGTTTTTGCCTTTTGCAGGAGGATTTGGGTCCTATTTGTTGGGGATGAACGGGAAGACCTATGAGAAGCTGGGGCCAGACTACCCAGGAAACAGAATTGAGGATATAAAGGATCCCTCGCTAGGCTGGATGACTGCCTTTCTATTCACTGTCAGTTTCCTGGGCATCTTCTCTCTGGTTCCACTGCGCCAAGTAAGGCTCCAGGAGCACACAACACACCCTCCACGAGAAACTTTACAACTGTGAATTATCACTTTCAAACGGTTTTAGTAGTAGTAGTCATGCTGAAATTCTTCGGCTTGCTAACTCTCACTCTGTTTCTCCAGAATCTTCAGAATGAAAGAAGATGATGGACCAGTTTGTTTTGTGTAGGGTTTAGGGTTTGAAACGAGTGCTACATTTTCTCATATGTGGTGTGTGATTTTGGCCCATGTGCTAGTGGAGTAGGACGATGCAGGAAGCTGAGCAACATGCACTTGTTTTCTTAATAGATCAATTTGAATTTGTGCTCAGATCATGATACTGAAGTACAAGCTGACATACCCTAGTGGCACAGCAACTGCACTTCTTATTAACAGCTTCCACACACCAGAGGGTGCTGATACTGCTTCGTAAGTAGCAAATTTCCCTCAAGATTCAGGTGTAGAAGATAGATACTTCAAAGGAGTAAGAGAAAATTGACCTGTCCAAGTTAACAAAATGTCTGTTTTCAGGGTGTCTTGGAAGCTCCAGATTCTGTTGAGAGTTGATGGGTCAAGGTGATTTGGTTGACTGCCAACTGATCGAATGTGCTCCACTAATGAAGGCATATGTTCCACTTTTGTGCATGAATGAATGATCTCAAGGTATGAGTAACAAGCTGACAGTTAACAATGGGTTGTGGCAATTGTGTGCAGGAAGCAAGTGGCATGCCTAGGCAGGTTTTTTGGTGGAAGCTTTGTCTGGAGCCTCTTCAAGTGGTTCTGGAGTGGAATTGGGGACAATTGTGGCTTTGACAACTTTCCCATTCTAGGGTTAAAGGCATTTGCTAACACGTAACCTTAACTACATCTTTCGTGCCCTTTCATTGCATCTTATGGAGTTTGTAACCTACTGACTTTTGGAGTAAATCTTTGCTGCCACTGCAGGATCGTTTGGTTTTTTTCTACAAAGAGTTTAGAGTTTAGGGTTTAGGATTTGCTAATATGTGTATTAACCAGTCACACTTTTGCTTAGGTCAATATCTCCCTGTGAATTGAACATATAACCATGTTGAACATGAGCAGAAATGGTTCTGTCTTTTCTTGCAGAACTTGAGTGTTCTTGCTGTTCTGCAATCAATTAGGATGAGCCATGTTAGAAACAACTCTTGTTAATTGATTTGCTGACAGATGACTGCTTCTGGGTGGCAGGTTTTATTTTGATTTCAGTATGACTTATGTGGGGGTGGGTCTGATATGCCCCCATATTGTGAACTGCTCTGTCCTGTTGGGTGCCATTGTTTCATGGGGCATCATGTGGCCTCTCGTTGCTGCTCAAGAAGGAAAATGGTTTCCAGCAAACCTTCCAAGTAGTGACTTTGGAGGTCTCTATGGTTACAAGGTCTGTATTCTACCCCTGTGAGCTCCACATGTTGACTGTCTTTGGAATGAACATTTCATCACACTTATTCTGTGCTAGTCCTGAGTATCATTGTCAGCAAGTAGAATTTTTTGGTGGCCAGAATCATGACTTGCCAGGGAAGATTTGCATGAATGCATCAACAGAAATATCTCTTCTTGACATTTCAATAAATTGTAGTTAAGTGAAATGTTGTATAACAAGTATTGGATTCTGAGTATAATGAGTTTACAGGTCTTCATTGCAATTGCATTTGTATTGGGAGATGGACTCTACAATTTTTTGAAGATATCATTCATCACACTTAAAACTATATATGCCCAAACTTGTAACCATCGGCAACTGCCTGTCATCACAGGTATGTCAGTGTCATAATTTCCCTCTTCAGTACAAACTGCAGGTTTTTGTTGGAGGGTTCCAAGCAGGGCTGATTGACCCATTGTTGGTGTTTTTATCCACTCTGCAAATGTGTTTCTTGTAAAATCTTTGTCGTGACAGAAACCTGAATTCTATAGTATTATTGTTGCTACAAATAAAAGGGTTAAACTTCTGCACCACTCCTGCAGACCGATGGCGTAGTCTACAACTAATTGATATGTGGATTGCAGGGCAGGTGGCAGAGCATCTTTCCGAGGATGAGAAGCGGTGCACTGATGTATTTCTTCAGGATGGGGTGCCTCTGTGGGTTGCAGTATCTGGCTATGTGGCACTTGCATGTGTATCCATGATGGTTGTACCTCGAATGTTTCATGCTTTAAGGTGGTACTATGTCCTAGGAGCTTACATTCTTGCCCCAATTCTTGCATTTTGCAATGCTTATGGAACTGGCTTAACAGACTGGAGCCTTGGGACAACTTATGGGAAACTAGGCCTATTTGTGTTTGCTGGGTGGGCTGGGAGCAATGGTGGTGTGATGGCAGGACTAGCAGGGTGTGGGGTGATGCTGTCGATTGTCTCAACAGCATCTGATTTGATGCAGGATTTCCGAACAGGGTACCTTACTTTGTCATCGCCACGCTCTATGTTCATCAGCCAATTGGTTGGGACTGTAATGGGCTGCATTATAGCACCTCTGACATTCTGGTTGTTTTGGACTTCATTTGATGTTGGAAATCCTGAAGGAGAGTACAAGGCACCTTATGGGGTGTTGTTCCGAACCATGGCTATTGTTGGTGTGGAAGGCCTCTCGACCTTGCCACCACACTGTGTAGAGCTTTGCTACATTTTTGTGGTTGCTGCTGTTGTGATCAACACTGCTCGAGACGTAGTGCCAAAGAATGTTGCAGCTTATATCCCAATTCCAATGGCGATGGCAATTCCATTCTACATTGGAGCATACTTTGCGATTGACATGTTTATTGGGACGGTGATTTTGTTCTTTTGGCAAAGGCTCTCAAAGCAGGCAGATGTATATGCACCAGCTGTGGCCTCAGGCTTGATTTGTGGGGATGGCATTTGGAGTGTCCCCTCAGCCCTTCTCTCATTGGCCAAAATCAACCCACCACTTTGCATGATGTTTGTCAAGGCAACAGACGCTATTGGTGGTGGATAGCTTTGGCATGGTTCAAAGTTGCCTACACATTTTTTTGGGTCTTTGAGATATCAGAGACCATCAATCAAGCACACATGTTCATCAATATAGGAATTTACAGACCCCCCACAATCAAAACTGTTTGCTGAAAGGGTACATTTTCCTTATAAGGCTGCTTGAGTTGAGTTTATTACTGCAGGATGAGGTCCTGTATTCTTTGGATGCAATCTTTCTGGTCCAGATGCTCACCATGTACATAGAAGATCTAACTTCCCTCACTAATTTTTTGGACCACATGAAATGTTGCTTCGTGTCCCACATTGGAATGAAAGGCGCCCTTTGCTCAATGTCTCAATTTCGAATCAAAGATTGTTATAAAGTTTCCTCCAGTGGCAGGGTTGGAACAGAAGTGACCATTGTATGCTTCCATGTAAGCTCTTGATTTCAATCAGTCAGTTTTGCAGATGTTCTCGAGAGCAATGATGAGAATAACCCAAAATATTAAACTTCTGACAGGGTATTATGGACACTGAGTTAGATACATCTCAAAACTTTTGAGGTGGACAAAAGAATCCAGGGATTGTAAACAAAGGACTCATGTTAGGGAATTTGAGGGAGGTGGTGCACACTGCAGACTACAGATGAAGCAGGAACAAACCTTGTTGTGAACCACTACTGTGTGATTTTGTCAATGAGCCCAGGAAGACAAATTCTGTCACAGAGTGCAACAGGGAGTGCAGACTTTTTAGGTAGAACTTGTAACTTTGTCCTGTTTCCATTTGTTTCACTAGTATTAGAAGGCTTTTTGCAGGCTAGTGGTCCTCCTGTTTGTTCTCTTGTTTCAGTAGTGGTAGCTGATTCATGGCTTGCAGGAGAGAGAAGGAATCATACCCAAGCCAGAGCCTACAAGATGCAGAGGGTCCAGATACACAGGACTGGAGAGTCTATTTCAACACTCTTTTGTTCACAAACTGGAATCTACACCAATAGTAGTAAAATTTGCTGTGTCTGATGCTTGCAGGATGTGTCTAAACCCAGTTCCCTTACCCAGGTAACTTACTATGCAAGTGGGTAGGTTCTGAAGGTAAGCATGTAGGGAATGTAAGTGGTTCCTCTGTAGGCACCCAAGTAGGTAAAGCATTTGGTGGCTACTAGGTACATAGATGCATGTGGATGGTTAGTACTTAGGACATAGCTAACTAACCACCATGTAGTTAGCTATGGGACAAGAATACCGTTGCATAAGTGTATTAGGGTTTAGTAATTTACTATCATAAAGTAAAGCACTGACCCAACTTTTTAACACTACAAGTAATGGGTCTTAAAAATGGAATTTCTGAGTTTCCGTAAATTGTTGGGCATTTCACAAAATCATCACCCGTTACGTGGATTGTCATCCATCTGTTGAGTGTGCTTTAACTGGGTACCTGTATTTTACGCCACGGAACTCCCTTGGAGCGAGGAGTTTTCAAAATAACTGCCCTTCGACTCCTGCCCCTCAGTGGCAGTTATTTCAGGAACACCCCGGGAGTTACCTTACACTATGGTCAGTATGGCATAATATGGTTTTGCTTCTCGAAGTGGGCCTATTGTCACATCTTACACTAGTGTAAGACGATTGTATATATGACCATTGTTGGTCTAGTATCTTGGGGTAGTCAGTTATTAACCTGGGTTTGTGCCATAGGTACCATGGGCATTTGAAATGGGTAATGCCCAGCTCAGCTGCATTGAAGTTTTTTACATCATTCATGGTGGGTTAGTCAAGGAGATTGGGTTGTAGGTACCAAGTACCTACAAGTTGTTAGGGCCACTATTGTAAGGCAATGGTCATTGATGGCTACAGTATCAGACACTAGTCATATCAAGTGGTGTTGTGCTCCTTGGTACCTATGGCACAAAGGATGGATGGGCAACCATTAATTGCCGTATGAACTTACATCCAAGCTAGTATGTCTCATTTTATTAACTTATCGATTGTAAGGTGGTGTAAAAAGCTATAGCATGAACTGATGTGTCAAAAGGCCACCTCTTTGAGATGATCATGGTTTATTTTTCATCCACCCACTTACCCACCATCCATCCACATGGTGTATGGATGGTTGTTCATTCATTTGGGCTGCTTGGTGTCATTGGTAATGACGTGAACAGTCAATTCAATGCCTTTGCAAGTGACTGAGAGTACCCAATGTTATACTTAACTTATGATGCCACACACACTTACACAAGCACTCATAACTAGAAATTTTTGGTTGTGCTGAAAACATCAAGCCAAGAGCCTAATGACTAGGACTTGTGCCCAAAACTAGTTGCGGATATTATTAAATCCATGAACCTCCATCTCATTTACCATTATTCTTACCTCTTTCTCACACTTCAAACATCCAAAATAAACATCTAACAAAATTGATCCAAAATAACTCCTTTTTTTTTTTCATGATATTTTCCCCCTCCCCCCCCAAAAAAAGAATATTGTGACAGAATATTCCTTTTTGGGGCTACTGAACTTGAAGCCACTTGTGTAAGTCAAGACACTTTCCACCAAGGCTTTGCCAAGCCTTTGGGTAGGGCCAATTACCTGATACTTTAAGCCTAGTGACAATTTTTTTTCCCAGCTGGGAAACTGCCTAAAATGAGGAGGAGCTGCCCAAAATGGCAGGTCAAAGTTTGGCCTGCATCCAAAATAAATTTGGCTGCCCCCACCTTTAGGGGCTAGGAAGAGGAACACTAGCCCTACTTAGGTCAAAGAGATAGGATAGTCAATTGCATGTGGTTGGCATCCTTGGTTGGGATACCTAGTGTCATTCTTCTTTTTGGTTGTGGTTGTCCACTAAGACATAGTGTACATGATCATGCAGCATGATGCAGAGCAACCATCATGTAGCTACTAGCTACTTGCATGGTGCTATTTAGTACTGAGTGAGCTGACATGGTTTAGGGTTGAAGGGCTGGAACCTATTTTGGCATGCAATTTCTTTCTTTATTCCCAAAATTAGAATTATTTGGTTTTTTGGAAATTAAAAAAAAAATGTTCCCAGATTTTTGTGGATAGACTTGTACAAAAAGAATTTGAGACATCATTTTTTTTTCTCATCTTTTTGGCTCCATGTGGTGGTTTTTCTCCATGCTTAAAAAGCAGCAGCCCTTGCAATTGAGCTTGGAATTTTATGCTTGGATTTCTTTTTGTCACATGGGGTTTGAAATGGGAATTGGCTGGCCCTCCAAAGTGCTGCATTGTGTGTAGATGTTAGTCCAGCTTTTCAACAAGGGGAAAGTGTTTCACATCTGAAGGGATGTCTTTAGAGCAGATCCATCCATCCACAGATCCATCCATATGTGGGCCTCTTCCAATGTCTACCACATTCCAAATAGTGTGCAAGATATTTCCTTGACATGCTAAACTAATCCATCCATCATGAGATTCTAGACAGAACTGGTGACTTTAGAGCAGATCCACTCACACCCTATATGTGAGCCTCTAACTGGAGGTGTCTAGTGTCTACCAATGTCGGGTGTTTACCCAGTTTGGCAGGTTAGAATTGCTGGTTCCAGTTATATGATTAGTGAAAACCAAACTTGAACTGGGTTCAGTTTTGAAATCCAATTCCACAACTAGAATCCAAACAATTTTTTTTATAAAAAGGAAAATAATTGGGGGTTAACCAGCAGTTAACTGTTGGTTCTAGGGCAGGTTACCTAGAACTAGACCTGATTAGGGTTTCTGACTTTCAAAACTAGAACCAAAACCAGACTTTTATTTTTCTGAAGAACTGGACCCAAAACCACATTCCCAACTACAATTCCCAACTACATTTATGTGTGGAACCAGATCCATTCTAATTTATTTTTTAGGATCTAAACATTTGAGAGGTTCTTCATAAAAGTAATGAACTGCCCAACATTGGTGTCTACAACATCCAAAATTGTGCGCAAGTTATCTTCATGAAATACCAAAAGAACCCATCATGAAATTATAGCCATGATTGGTGTCTTTAGAATAGATCCACCACATTAAGTAGTTGTGATGGTAGTGTGATCCAGATTGATTAGTTGGGGGTGTCCCCCAACTTCAGATTTTTGTAATTTTTTTTGCAATGAGCCTCTTTCATTGGCCCATCCCCAAAAAGCTCTGAAACTTTGGAGACCCCAGTGTAGGAATATTCATTCCAAACACCGAATCATGTAAGTCCAAATATTGGCCCATGTATATAGGTTTCAAGAGGACAGGACACACCCTCTCCCCCCCCCCCTCCCAACACTTCCCCAAAAGAAAGAAATTTTTTTGGGTCTATTGGGTGTACGCTGGAATTCCTCATTGGTTGAGTGTTTCGTCACCTATTTTGGCCTAGTCTAATGTGAGGGGCATGAAGTGTGGGGCACATAGTGGGTGTTCAACTTTGATGGGTGTTCACATGTTGACCACATCCAAAATAGTGTGCAAGTTATTGTTTCATTTGCAATGATAAACAAAATGCATCATAAAATTCTTGGAAGATTTGGTCGACCCCTTTATTTGCAAAGTGGCATGCACTGAGTGCATCCGACTAGAAACCATTTGAAAAGCAGGATTTGAGACTAGAGAGCAGCATGCACTTCTGCCTAGGTTACGTGGGTTCCATGACTAAAAAAGATTTTATGATCTACATGACAATCCTTCCAGCTTATCCCGATGTGCAGACTTTTGTCTCTTCTGAATCAAGAGCTACACACATGTAGAATCCAATCTATGGCACTAAGTTTGCCTAACAACATCTTGTTCTGGGAGAGGCTGTGGAGAGAAAGAGTGAGAGAGATAAAACCTGCAGTTTCCTTCTTAGAAACCGTGGCAAGTTTGTAGTTTTGTGTCTGACTTCAGAAACCGAACAAAGTAGTGTACACCCTACCCATGTTCATGCTTTAAGCATATTTGAGCGAATTTTGCATGCATTTCATCACCCAACTCAGCAAAGTTTGGAAAGAGATTAGATAATGGCATTGGTTGCATGTTGACAAAGTGACTTTCAGGGTATTATACACTTTGCTACCGACCCACCAGATTATTTGCCTCACTACACTATGTTCCTCCATCCCTACCATTAAATGGAGAATAGTCTTTTCTAAGAGCATCTCCACTGCATAGCAGAAAAATGGCCTTTAATATACCTAGTGTTTCCAATCCCCCCTTCCCCACCGGTTAACATACAAAATTGGACTGCATAAAGTGAGAGGCAATTTAAATCTCTCCACTTAGGGCCAATCATTAGTGTTAGCCAATTTTTTTTAAGTCAATTCTTTTTTGCAACCCTTTTGGTGGTCACAATAACTTGTGTATGTTTGCCAGCCCAAAAGGGGTATTGCACTCGTTGATTGCCTATTTCATCCAACACTTAGTATAGAGATGAAGAGACCATTTTAACTACTCTTCTGTGGAGATGCTCTAACTCATGCAGTAGTAAATCTAGGAGTTCTAGAGCATCCCCACCCATAGCAGTAAAATGGCATGTAGACTATGTTTTGGATGAAATGTGAAACTCAGTTTGGGCCTATAATAGCATGCCCAACGCAGCCCTCTATCAGTATTTAGCACATCCAGTGTGCCCTCTGTAGCTTCTCCCCAATCCCCCCACCCATGAAGCTGAAAAATGGACTGTATGAAGTGCCAGACTATTTATCTCTTCACCACCTATGCCAATCATTGTAGTTGGCCAATGAGAAACAATCATTTATTGCTCCTACTGGCGCTCTAGGAGGGCCCTGCTGGTTATATGTGCACTTTTCTAGGCCACAAGGAGTTTCCTAGTGTTTTTCTGCAAACCTTCATCCAAAAAGTCCTATACAAGGACATTTTACTACTGCCATTGGGCACGCTCTACCACACTGGAAACTCTTGATTTGTCACCGAATTGTTTTGCCATGAATATCATCCAACACATTGAACACTAAACACACGCATAGTTTTTAAACGGTAGGTTACCAATATACATGGGTTGATAACCAAGTCAAAACTCAATAAATGGCCAACACTGGACTTAACCCTAAAATTAGCATGCAAGACAATTAGAATTGACCTTGCTGGAGTGACGATAGTGTACTATACACATTTATTTTGCTGAATGACTCACTCAATCACACTAACCACCATTGATTTGATCCAAACGTGCCATCAAATTGAAACTTCCACATCATCCACGGTTTTAGCATGTTCCATAGTATTTGAAGCTTTGAAAGTAAAGCTGGTGGGAAGAAATGTTCTAAAGTCTCTTATATATGGAATGAATGAGTAACATGGGACTGGCTAAAAAGTGATCCGAATGTCTGAGCAATGTGCAAATAATTCTGTGCGGAAATGGCAGACTGAAGGATCTGAGTTTTATGTGATTTCTGATAGTACTTGTTATTCATACCAGGCAACCGTATCAACAGATTATGTGGAATTCAACACCAATAGGCATCATCCATGGTTTATTCAGTTAGAACTGAAATCTTCTGATTCTGAAATACAATAAAATTGGTGTAAGCGATCCAAGTTCATTGCTGAAGAAAGTATATGCTAAATATTTTTAAAATATAGACCCACTCAAGAAAAAATAAGTTCAAATTTTCACTAGGGTTTCATGAAGTGGTGAAGATGGGTCGCTAGGAGAAAAGTGTAGGGTGAAGCCCAAGGGCAAGGGCATTACTGGATAAGGGCACACAAGGCAAGAACCAAGCACAAGCCCCATTTTGATAATGCTCTCACCCACAGGTTTTACACAGTGTAAAAATTGATGCAACTTTCAAATTGATGTGCTATTTTTCCCTCATTAAGCCCGACATGAGAATAGAACATCTGCTCACACCTGCACACTAGGCTGAGGAATAATTGCGTACTATATTAACATGCCCTCTAGTTACATTACAAAACTTCTAAGAGGTTTTGTTGTTGTTGTTTTGGTAAAACAAAGCAAACCACTATCTCTAGTCTATTATGTGCTATCAGTACAAGAGAATTTGGTTTTTCTCACACAAAAGGTCGAGGCTCATGAAGTGTGAGATAAAGTTTGTGGTTCGTCCATTACAATGTACAATATTTGGTGTTTATTGTGACATATATTATATTGAAATGACAATTTGATAGATAATGGCACATGTAACACAAATATGATCCAAAAATAATAATTGTGTAAATTTTTCTCAAAATGTGAAAAATAAAATATGAAAAGAATATTTTGTTATAATATTCCTTTTATTTGATTTTTTTTAAATTAAGAATTTGCCACTTTTGGACTTTAATTTTAGATTTGTAGCTTTTCAAAGATATTTAAAAAGGTCTGAAAGTATGTCATCATTTTATAGTAAATCTCTCTTGGGTTGTTAACTAATGATATAACATCAAAAAATTGAAAAACAAATCATTGGATTTATTATGTGCCATTATTCAATGTCGAATTATCATTTTAATGCAATACATGCAAGAATAAACACCACATATTGTACATTGTAATGGAGGAAACCATGAAGTTTACTTCACATGTGTCATGAGTAGTGTTTTTTTTGGGCAAATTTTTGTAGCCCAGTGACTGAGGAAAAAAAAGGGGGGGCTAGCAAATGCAACAAAAGGATTTTTGATTAAATTATTTTTTTTGCCATATCTTGACAAAAAAAACTTAAAAGTTGCCAAATTTAGATAATGTGTTCTTATAGGTTGCCAAAACTAGGTAGGATTCCAAAAAAGATTTATTAGCCCACCAAGATAGTTGCCATTTACTGCTAATTAATGTTGAGGATCTTAACCAATGCACTTACTTGAAGAATTTGAAAAAAAAACATTGGTCATGAGTTTCAATTTTTGTGTAAGAAAGACCACATTATCTTGTAATATATATATTTCTACTTAACATGAATTCGACTTCATTTATGGAGGTATGGTCTTCATTGATGATGTCATTATGCAAATGTTTTAATTGTTTTTGAGAACCAACTAGGGTTTGTTTTTGGTGATTTTTCGCCAAAAGGTGACATAAAAAAACACATGTGCAAAAAATATGAAGGAAAAAAAGTTCTAAAAAGTCAATTGCCCAAAACACCCCTTTCATAACACCTTTTGCACCAAAAGGCCAATTGTCATCCATCATCAGCCAAAATTACATGTCCACAAGCTCTTTCACAACACCACTATTAAGATTTCAAAACTTTGCCTTTATGGTGCTTTGGGGTTTAAAGGTTTCACTAATATTTAACCATTCATTTTCATGGGTTGCCAAGTAGCAACCATCTAATCTAGTGGTTTGCCTAACCTATTTCTTTTCCTTAGGACTAAAAGCCAACCCCCAAGTTCCTAGTTAAACTCAAATTGGGTCTAAGTTACTCAACAATAGAATTATGAGGAACTTGGGGCACACTCCTAGCTTTCAGCACTAGAAGGGGGTAGATGGGCGTGCTGAAGTTCCGGGATGGGATTAAGAAGAGTGACAAGCTTTACTTACTTACTCAAACCTGCATCAAACCAACCAACAAGTTGGTTAGATCACTTTTTGGAGCACCTTTGGTGTTAGGACGAGCCACGGGCAACTCCAGACTCACAAAACTCACCACGACCCGGATTCGAGGGAAACCACCACCTTCCCCCATATAGTATACTCTATGCCTTTCCATGGCTCCCACATCCAAATGACTTTTTGTCCCAGGACTCCCAAGGAAGAGTCTCGAAATTGTCCTAGTTTGGACTCCCGAGACTTTGCGAGGTCATAACTTTTTGCTTAAACCTCAGATTGGGATGAGGTCTAAAGCAAACTTGTAGCTCTCCTCAAGAGCTTTCCAACGGTCTATTTCATTCCACCTGCACACACCGGGGTTGGGTCGATTCCCAACTTTTAGTGGTTGGGAGTCAAATTGTCAATTTGACTCTCAGCCCTTCTTTTTGCCATAACTTGTGCTGTAGATGTCCAAATGGCCCATGCGAGCCCATTTTAGACATCTACACTTCGATATCTTTCCAATGATATAAATAACACCTCAATGTGAGGTGTTTTGACCCCTATAATCGAACTTTGAAGTTTTAGGAGCTCCGGAGGACTCCCAAGTCCCAATTTTGGGGGTGTGAGTTTCATCTTCACACTCCCTCAAAGTAGGATTGTGACACCTTGCACCAAAAGGCCAACTGTCATCCATCATTAGCAAAAATGACATGTCCACAAGCTTTTTCACAACAACATTATTAAGATTTCAGAACTTTGCCTTTATGGCGCTTTGGGGTTTAAAGGTTTCACTAATATTTAACCATTCATTTTCATGGGTTGCCAAGTAACAACCATCCAATCTAGTGGTTTGCCTAACCTATTCCTTTTCCTTAGGACTAAAAGCTAACCCCCCATTTTGTTTTCAAGTCCCACTTTATTTAGGCTTTGTAAGTTATGAATTGAAAGCTTGGGCATGATGGCAATGGATAGTTGTTGCTTTGAATGTCTAGGAACGCTTGAACATTTGTGAATTTTAATGGGTGAATCATGAGATCATTGTAATTTTAGTAGTGCAATTTGTCATTACAACATTCACAAGGATCAAAACAAATGTCGAGAGGAGGGAAATCATGAACATAATTTTTTTGCAAATTTTCACAACATTAAAGAGTCTTGAAGGTGTATGCACTCTAAAGTGGTTCATTTTTGGCAAATGTTTCATTCCTTAAAAGTCCATACAATAGTGTTAAAATAACAGTATGTTTTGATATCATTAATTTAATGGAGAATTACATGGTGGTTAATGAATTAAAAAGTCCATATGAAGGATAACCATTTTAAACAATTCTTTAATGTACATGTTAGGAAAATAAAAATTGAAATCCACCCAAAAATGATTATGATATGGACTTATGAAAATATGGCTCATTTTAAGCAATTCAAGGGTCCATAACTTTTTTTTGGTTAATTTTTTTCTAGCAATTTTTTTGCACATATGTTCTTTTAGTTTTAACATATTATATATTGAGTCCCTATGATATATCAAAAATAAAATTCATGCACAAAAATGCATGTATATAAAGGCACAAGTAATAAACTAGTCCATATTTTTCAACTTCAAAAGTCCATTACTATATTTAGTGTATATATGTTGCAATTTTTTTTATAGATGTCTTCTTCTTCAAGTTGAAAATCTAAATCTAGCCACAAATTTGGAAAATCATTGTTTTTATGTCATCTTAATAGCATGTAAATGCACGTCATTTTACAAAAAACTAAATTTGTGATACAAAAAGTGAGCCACCCTACCTTGCAACCACCCTTGGGAGTTGAGAGCTTTGAAGTTTGAAGGTGATGAAGTTAAATAACAAACATAACTTTTGAAGCTATAAAAGTTGCATCATGTAGATTCCACCATAGATGCATGTTTCTCACATTTATTTTTTCAAGTTAATTTTCTAGTTTGATTTTTTTCTTGAATTTCTTACTTCATTTTATAGTTTGATTCTCTTTGATTCATTCACATTCTTGTTTGCTTGTCACAATGGTGCCCTTGAAACTTCCTTCAAATTTTTAGTTTAATTGTTTTTTTATAATCAAGGTCAAGGTAATAATCTTGCAAGCTTGTCAACACCTCCTTTGCTTGAATTGTCAATTACATCTAAGCCTTTTAATTCCAATGCACACAATTTTCCAACCAAGAAATTTAAGAGGTTTTATGACAAGGCTCATCACTTGGGTTGTTAAGTTTCCTTGGGCAAAATTAGTTTTGAAGGAAGATTCAATAGTATCACAAGTTAGATGCATGATTTGTTTAGTTGTTGAAGGAAAGGACAAGTTGTCACCAAAGTTGGACATGTTGTAAACTTGTTGGAAAAAAACAATAATTGCTTCTTTCAAAGTTGTTATTGGGGATTAGTATTACAACAAGGAATCTACACATGCAAAAATGAGAGGCTATATGTTGGCAAATGGTTTGAAACAATCCCGAGTTTGATGCAATTTGGATCAAAAAAAATGTTGTTCAATATGCCACAATTTTCTATTTTCTAAACCATGGGTGTCCAATGTGTGAATTTGAATTTCTTAAGAAGTTGTATTACATCTTGAAGGAAAAAAACAACCTTAAAAAACATTGGACAGATTGAAGTGGGTGGAGAATGGCTGAGGCAATGCACGATATCATCCTTACAGTCATTAGAACTACTATTCAAGGTGCTAACTTCTTTTTTAAGAGTGCTAATGAGGTCATCATAGTGGACAACCAATAGTGGATTAGTGTCCATGTCTATATCATGAAAGATTAACGTTGATTTCAATCTAACTAACCTTTTAACATGTGGAAGTGGGTGCAATTGCAAATAATATTATTGCAATCCTCTTGAAGTGCATGGCTAAATATGGAGGACTTTTGGTTGAAAAGCTTGACTCACACGGTGGGTGAACATTGGTTGTGACACATATTTTGTGTTTTAAAGCTACTGCATTGGGGGTAACATCTCAATTGAAATCTCGTGTCACCCTTTTCTTGATTGGTGTGCATTCCATGATTCACAAAACTAATTCAACAATTGTCATGTTGTCCAAACTTCCCTTGGTGTTTCGCATTGAGTTCATGTTGTAATCCTTGTACTCATTCATTGTCTTTGGCATTAAAGTTCATAGAATTTTGCAACCTTATTGAAATTATACTAACCAAAGGTCTCAAATTGTTGAAGAATGAGAATACGTGGTAGATCTCCATGTTGAGCCCATTGAAACATGTCAATATTGAGTCCATTGAAACATGTCACAACTGGATATAAATTTTTGATTGTGAAAATGTATTATGATCAAAACAAGATCGAATCGGCTCATGATAACTTGTAACTATTGTGTGACTTGGAACTAATCTTGGGTTTGCCATAAATTTGGATGATGGCCACTTCGGCTATCACAAAAATAGAAAAACTGGAACCCAATGGAAAAGTGTTCTTTATCCACCCACCATCCATTCCTCATGGTGAGTGTTTCTTTGCTCTTGAATCTGGATGAGTATTGGGACTTGTAGTTCTAAGTCCTTTAGTGAAAACAAGAATTGCCCAGACAAGACTAGTTTAACCAGTACCCAGTTTTTTTCCCCCCTATGAACTGTTTTCATCCTGACTTCTCATTTTACTAGCCAAAACTGGGGCCTATTGGCAGCAGTTTGGGGTTTGGGGTACCTTTACACATTAACTCTATTTGGTATTGACAGTTTGATGACCTAGCTAATTGAAGCCACTTTTATCAACACCATGAGATTGACACGTGGCACACACCAACATTTTAACAAAATATTTCCTATGATACCCGAAAGGTATCCTCTGAGTATCGTAGGGAGATTTCTTAATTAAAAAAATCCGACCAGTGGTTTATCTACTCTTGGTAAAGCTGACCATCTTGGGCTTTACCCTATACAAATTGGTTAGGGTTTAGGATTTAGGGTTGAGCAGGACTTTGGCTCTAAAGGATGAAAAAATTAAAGATATTAAAAAAACATTTGATCTTTAAAATCTACAGAATTTGCGACTGTTTGGAGTTCCTCCTCTGCTTGGCCCATAGTTCTTCAAGAGATCTGTGACCAGTTTTATCAGATACTTCAATTGCTTCAATTGCACCAGTACAACTTTTGTGGGTCAATGTGTGGGCTCAGTTATGAGCATACATTTGTTATTTTTTTATGTTTTAAAAAAATGAAAAAGTAATGAACAAATATTTTTGTCTAATCAAAGTACATAATAGTTGGAGCTGACAAAAAAGGACTTTGGGATTGTGAATGGAATGGAATGAGCACAGCCCATTATAGCCATATGATTTCTGCACATCATGACTCATGAAGATTTTATAAGGATCTGCATTCATTCACCTTTCTCAAGTTGGGTTTGCATGGAGATTTTATGATGAGCTTTTTGCAAGAGTCTTCTTTTCCCAGTCGCAATAGGATAATTGACTTTTTCTTCCCTGTTATGTAGGTTTTTTAAAGGGTTTAGGGTTTAGTACACAAATATGCCTTGTTGTTCAGAGCTTTTAGGGTTTATGTGACACAGCAGCACTCGTCACCAGTGCACCATCCATTGGAAAACCCTTATTATCGTCCTTCCTTTAGATCACAGAAAAAGGGTTCATGGCAGTAAACATACCTTCTAGTCATTTGGGTTGTGGTGGTATGTATTGACAAAATGTTAAATACCCTCGAATGAGCTCTGTCTGGGCGCCGACATAACAGCCTGTGCAAGGAGCTGTGGGAGGTTTAAGACTGATTTTGGTTGGGCTGGTGTGATGTTAGGGAGATATATGATATTTTGTACTGATGCTCTTTGCTTAAAACTAGTACTACAAGGTTGGTATTACTTCAAGTACCTTGGGAAGGGGTACTGGTATGACTCAAGGTTGCTGGTATTGCCTCAAGTCATACCAGTCTGGTACGTTTCTTACTACAACCAGTGTTGATTGCGGAGTAAGCAGCATATACTGTGTATAATACTACAAGACCAACACTGCTAAATATGAAGTACCATATGTTAGTAGGTAGGTGAAATGAGAGCTTAGTATTTATGTAAGTAAGTAGGTAAGGGCACTTGGTGGCTACTAGGTAGGTAGATACTAGATGATACACATACATGGATGGTTACTGTACATAGCTAACCATGGAGGCCAGGTTTGGAACAAGAAAGTGAGGAGAGAGTGTTTCCTGTCCACATACCATCCTCCATCCTCCATGATGAGGTGGTAGGTACTGGTTCATTTGGGCCCACTTCTAGAGGAGGGGATGGATCATGCATCATTCCAAGTTCAGTGATTTCTGTTACAATCTCATTAAACCCCTCTTCTTCAAATCCAGAGTAGGGACAAGTGTTTTTGTTTTTGTTTTTGTTTTTTGGGGGGGCGTGTGAGTGAGTTTTTGACTCTTAGTGACCAAAAAAATCCAGTGCAACTCATACTAAGGATTTTTGTGAAATTTTTTTCATCAGTCTGCCTAGGAAAAATCAATTTCTGAAATATATCTCCACATCTGGACTTGCCAAAATATAGTAGGATTCTTAAATTTGGTCCACTTTCCTGTCTGTTCTGTAGCCAAATATTTGGCTAATTCCTCTTCTTGGTGGATGGGTGATCACCACCAACAGTGAGTGTGGTGTGGGTACATCACAAAAATTGAAAAAGAAAAAGCCCCAGTAGGCTAGGGACAGCAAAGAACAGAAACAAATTCCCAACTAATTCTGACATCTTTGTAATCTTAGATAACAAAGAAAATGTTTCCAGCAATGTTGTAAGTTTTCACATGACCATAGATATACTAGTGGTGGAACATCTGACATTGTCAGTGGGGGGGCCCATTGTCTCCCCCCCCTTCCAAAAAAGCTGACCAACAAGTAGACTGGTTTGTCCCAACATGTGGCATGTGGTGGGGGCAGAGAGATTGAATCCTTTTCCTGGAACCTTTGCTTGCCAGGCACAAATTGGAAACAAAATGTGAAAAAGCTGAACTTCTTCTTCTTCTTCTTCATCCAAATGGAAAATTGCCCATCCACTGTGTAATGCAGTATCTCAACTCACAGCACTAAAATGGCCTGAACACACTATTTTGGATGAAAGTAAAATCTTTAAGTACCATAGTAAAAGTGTCAAAGCTTTGACACTAATAAGTACCATACAAAGTTTTGACACTAATTATCTTATTTGTTGAAAATGTTGAGTTCTGAAAAAAAAAAATTAAATTAAATAAATTCTTGGAACAAAATTTTGTGGGGGTGGGTTTAGGGTTTATGGGTGGGGATGGGGAACAATTAACACAGTATATTGGATATGGTAAACGCTCATAAAAGGCCCAAAGTATGGGGCGAGGATGGAGATACTCTTTAGAAAGCATGTAAATCTCAAAGTAGATTATGTATCTTTGAGCACTTTCTTCTTCTTCTTTCTCTTCCTTTTTGTTTGAAGGTTCCGGGGGAGCTTCAGAAGCAAACTGCGAGAGGAAGCGAAAATAGTGCAAGTACCATTGTCAGTTGTGTTAACAGGGTTATGTAGGCATGGCTGCAAGATACAAAAGCAAGGTCTAGAAAATGTTTTGAATTTGCCCAAATTGATGGACAGAGAGGACTTTGATTCACAGTTTTGATCAAATTGATCTGATCAAGTTAGTTTTGGAGTTCTTTTTCCTCTCCTCCAAGTTAGATTATAATACTTGCATATTCAAATAGGTGTATCCAAATGTGTGGGCCACTGTGCAAAGCAAATGGATTCTGGTACAGGATTGCAAAGTACAACCAGGCAGCACAACACATTCTAACAAATTGTTCTTTGCATCAACAACAACACCCACAAATTTTGTTCTTTGCATATTCAAGACCCACAACAGCAAACAATCCAAAGAATGAGGGGAACTATTGCAACAGCAAAAGAAGACTAATCAACAAACCCTAGCCCGCCCCCCTTTATTATATCCTGATGGTTAACTGTAACAAAGAGCTACAAGAAAAACCCAATTTGATAAAAACCCCCCAAGTAAATGAATGTGTACATAAAACATTGGGCTTTAAACCCCATGTAACATTGGGCTTCACTTCGACTTGCAATGTACAAGGTGAATGTTATCATGAACCTAAACATACTTATGTCCCAAGGGACAAGAAAGGGAGACTTCTTACTTCTTACTCCTTCTCGTTTAGAGTGAGACGGATCTTACCCTATATGTAAGGAGAGGGATCCTACACATGTTATAGGCGTAAGATCTCTCTTGCTCTTATTGAGTAGCTGTAATATTCCTTCTCTTTCCTAGGGGATATTCATGGCTATAAAGTGCCTTCCAAATACACTTAGGAAATTTCTCCTTTCTTATTGTGTCTTGATGGAAAGTAGGGTTGTATGTGGCCTCATGTGAAGGCTTTGCTAACACATTTGTATTCGTGTTGAGCATAATATGGTTAACATTGAAAAGCATTTCCAATATCATCATCTAAGTGTTGGATGGAAGGAAAATGAAAAAGGTGTGAAAGTTAAAAGAAGACAATGTACTAAGCCATCAACATTCACACAACATGCACTTGTACTCCCTACACCTTATATTTGCTAGACATGCATGCTGCCCAGGAAAGTTGGATGTGGACCATCCTTGTGAGAGATTTCTGGGTGGACCATCCTTCTGAAAGATTTTCCTTCAATGGAAAAATGCACTTTTCCCCCCTCCCCCATTTTTTGTTCCAAGAAAAGAAATCATAAGAATGCAAGTAAACGTCACCTAAAAATAGTTGAAGAAGATGCTCCCTTATAATTTGGAGAGTCTATCTATACATGCACACTTATACGCCTTGTCTCTTGGCCTTTGTCTCTGGTTCTCACCACATTTTTTTCCTTTTTTTTGTAGCATGTGTATGGGCCAACAATAAGCCCAAACTTTTTAGCCTTGTTTATATTTTTTTAAATTACAATATTGTGTAAAAAATACACACAAGCATAGAGGGCTAGGTGCCAAGACAATACCCTTGTGACAAATGAGATTGTAAGAATAGATGATTTGAATAGTTCCAAGGAGTTGTTTTGAATGAACTGAATAGCAAGTAGGGTATTGTCTATTGGAGCTCCTAACTTGGCCCAAGCTCATCGTAATAGGCTTGTTGTGACCTTGAAGGTAGCTAGAATTAGCAATAGCCTCCTTGCCCATTTGCATTAAATGCAAAGGGTTTTGCACCAAGGTGCATAATATTCTTGCACTACATCAAATTATATTCATAATTGTTTAGGACATTATGGATTACATGATTGGTAGTTGTTGTGAACATGATCATGGAAGAGATGACTAGCATAGTTATTTAATTTAACCTAGCCTACCTACCTATCTTTACATAGGCAAACTTGTCCTTGGGTGGTAACATTAGAAATGTCACGGCCCAAAATTTTGAGACCCACCTAATTTTAGGATAACATAGAACTCACTTAAGGAATTCTTTTCATTTCAAATTTTATATCAAAAGAGTACCCAAGTCATGTAAATTTTGAAATTTCAATTGATTTTTTTTTATAAAATAATATGCCAAATGAATGGTTAAAAAACAATTTCAAGAAAGTAACATTTGGGGTTCCTAATTTGTTTAGAAACACAAAAGAAAATTTATGTCTTTTCACTTATTTTTAATGCTTTTAATTTTTAGGAAGGCCTCAAATAGTCTTCTTTTTTATTTGTTTGATAAATAATGGATTGAAATAATCACAAAATTTTGAACAATTTTCAAAGGTTAGAACTAGAAGGTCTTAAAGGACTTGTATTAATTTTCATTTTTTTGTTTCAATCAACAATTTGGGCCATACCCAATGATTATAATTGATAAATAAAAAATAAATTACAATGGTGCAACTTGACACTGATTGATAAGGGGTCAATAATATCAAAAACATATGTTAAGAACATTTCAAGAACACAATTTTTTTATTTGTGTAACCTATGTAAGTGTTTTAAAAAGCTTCCAAAAATGTACATATTGGAAGTTTTGAAAGGAAAGGAATGAATTGTAGATACTTAAGGATGGTGGTTGCTCTTGAACCATGTAGACAAAAAGGATAGATAAAAGTGGGGGAGTGGGAAACCTTTTAGAAACAAGGTACTTATTTGCAGCATGAGGCGCGGGGGGGGGGGGGGAGGGGGGGGAGGTTTTTTCCCCCTCCCCGGCCATATTATTTGTTTCAGACTTTTTCAAAATTGTTGTGGGTGGGGGGTATAATGGGGGGAGGGGGGGAGGGGGAATAATAGGGG